>Ga0256404_1002238_pt1 | contig 43461 bp, 51 predicted proteins | sample RumenRJG_01DNA_FD_185990 | JGI IMG/M metagenome (GOLD analysis project Ga0256404, IMG submission 185990) | Bovine rumen microbial communities from Lethbridge, Alberta, Canada - RJG_01 | ecosystem: Host-associated > Mammals > Digestive system > Stomach > Rumen | place: Canada: Alberta | collected... | reverse complement strand
TTATTCAGTTTTCAAAGTGCGTCGGTTATTTCTGAAACGAAATAGCAAAACGACGTGCTATTTCGTTTGAAAAACTATTCATCAGGACCGCCAAAGCGTTGAAAAATGCACGTTTTCGGACGGTCTGCGGGGGGGTGCCGAGTAAATGAAAGATGGCCGAAGAGTATGGTCGGACGAAGAGGTCACCTTCTTGAAGGAGTTCGCACCCGGACACTCGCGGCTTGAAGTCTACGAGGAACTCGGCAGACGCTTCCCGGATCACACGCACACCTTTGACAACATGGTCGCAGCCATGAAGAACCGGAAGATCCGGACGGGGACGCACCGATGGTACGGCCACAGGCTGAAACCAGAGGAACGCGATCCGAAGTGGTACCGAGACGAAGAGCTGGCCTTCCTGAAGGAATATACGCCCGGGCACAGCCGCAAGGAGATCCACGCGGAATATAACCGGCGTTTCCCTGAAAGGCCGCGCAGCTACAACAGCATCGTGGCGTGCATGAAGAACCACGGCTTCACCAACGGGCTCGACGGGCGCTTCCCTCCCGGAGGCAAAGGATCCCGGCCATGGAACAAGGGCCGGAAAATGACGCCGGAGCAGTACAAGAAATGCAAGCCGACCATGTACAGCAAAGGCAACCGGCCGAAGCAGTACCTGCCGATCGGCACCGAGAAGAAGCTCTCCGACGGCTACATCTGGGTGAAGGTGGACGACCAGATCAACGCGAAGAAGAACGTCAACTGGAAACAGAAGCAGCGCCTCATCTGGGAGCAGGAACACGGGCCGGTGCCCGAGGGCATGTTCGTCACCTTCCTCGACGGGAACCGCGAGAACTTCGACCTCAGCAACCTCGCCCTGATCACAAGAGCGGAACACGCGAGGCTGAACCAGAGCGGGCTCAGGTCGGAGGATCCGGAGATCACGGCGGCAGCTCTGCAGGTCGCCAAGCTCACCACCAAGATCGGACAGCTGCAGAGGGACAGCAAGAAGAAAAACCAATGAAGAGGGACAAGATCCCCGGAAGGAGAACCGATGGAAATAATAGACAAGATCATCGCGACCGGAGCGCTGGCACTGTTCTCGCTACCGTTTCTGGTGATCATCGGCGGGGCGGCCTACATGGTCTACTCGCCGAAAATAAACAGCTACAACGTGATTACGGAGTGCGACACCTGCAGGCACCGGGGGACGCCATACTGCGCGGCCTGCTGGCGTTGCAAGTGGAACCCGCTCTACTGGGTACACAAGCAGCTGATCTACAACGGCCCGAGCCGCAGGCTGAGACACTGGCTCGGCAGAAATTGGAGGAATGATATGCAGCCACAAGCAACTACATGCCGCAGCTGCGGCGCACCGATCGTCTGGAAGAAGACGGCGTCCGGGAAGTCCATGCCATGCGAGGCCTACCCGATCACGATCGTGCCGAACCCGAAGAGCAAGTTCAAAGCGCTCGACAAATACGGGAAGCTGATCCCGTGCGACAAGGTGAGCGAACCGAGCGAGCTCAGCGAGACGGCATGGGAACCGCACTGGGGAAACTGCAGCGCCCCGGACAAATTCAGGAGGCGCTGACACCATGATCCTATACAACCCGGCGATCCATGAAGAGGTGACCTGCTCGAACTGCGGGAAGACCTGCGAGCGACGCTGGATGGAGGAGTTCAACACCGGGCGGAGCACGCAGCTGCTCTGCCCGGAGTGCTACCACAAGGCCATCATGGACATATATGCGAGCCGGAGTGCCAGAGTGGAGCACGCGATCAAAAGCAAACGCAAACGATAAAAGGAGCAACAACATGAGCAAACCGAAGATTGTATTCGCAAAAGTGACCGGCACCGGCTGGCCAATAGACGACAAGCTCGTCTATCTCTCACAGTGGGCCTACGATCCGGACAACTGGCACCTATACGCATGGAGCAAGAACGACGACGAGGCGATCATGGACACGATCTGGCAGAGCCTGACCGAGGCTGGCCTCGAAATGCACGACACCTACGAGGCGTTCGTGGCAGACTGGAAGGCTGAGAAGCAGTGCACTGACATGGTATTCGCCCTGCCGCCCGAGAAGGTCACAGTCATCGAAGTGCAGCAGGAAGCTGAAGAGGATCCGGAAGAGCAGCCTCCGGCGATCACGCCAAGGAAGACCGCCGACAAGGGCGGGATCGCGCTGCTATACCTGAAGCGGAAATTCAAAGACGTCGGCGACAACCACCCGGACTGGCAGCTGGTAAAGTGCCCGGTCTGCGGATCTGAGTGCTACAAAATGCCCGCAATCGACAAGCTGCAGCTGACGCAGGGCATCGAGCTTATGTGCACCGAGTGCGCGATCAATGCCGGATACGTCACCAGATACGGCAAGAAGAACACACCGCACCCGGACGGCAACCGCGCAAAGCGCAGATCCAAGAACTACAAGGCCCTCAAAAGAATGGAGAAGGCCACAAGGAGGAAGCCATGAACGCGGGCGAGGTCAGGAACGCGGTCAGGAAGCGCTTCGAGGACAGCAGGCGCTATGCGATCGCAGAAGAGGTCGGTCTGACAACCGGCGGAGCCCGGAGGCGCATCGACATGATCGTGATCGACTGCTACCACAGCAACGGCTTCCGCATCGACGGGATCGAGATCAAGGTCAGCACAGCAGACCTGCGGCGTGAGCTGGAGGATCCAGACAAGCACGTCGCCTTCTTCGACAAGATCGACTACTACACGCTCGCCTGCCCGAAGGGAGTCGCAGAACCGCTCGTGGACGTGATCCCGAAGAACTGGGGACTGTTGATTGTAAGCGAGGATGGCGTGGCCAAGTACAAGCGCAAACCGCTGGCACTCGAAGACAAGACCGACAAGAAAATCACGCGCGGCTTCTTCGCATCGGTCACACGGGCGATCCTGCAGCACCAGCCGTCAGCCGAAGAACTTCAGGCGGAATACGATCGCGGCGTGAAGTACGGCACAGAAGCGGCCCAGCTGCGCCGCGACTACATGAAGCGGCGAGTCGACGAGAACATCGAGAAGCTGGAAGACTACGAGAAGCTGCAACAACGCTTCAAGCTCTGGAGGGACGACGACATCGACAAAGTGCTGGACGAGTTCGAGGCCTTCCGCAATCTGGATCTCAGGTGGACGACAAGAAGCATCGAGCAAACCATTGAACACCTGAGCAAGCTGCAGGAACACCTGATGCTAAAAATGACCGAGGATGAAGAGAAACAAGGAGGCAAACCATGACATGGATTGACGTGCACATAAGCGCCGGCAGGGCGAGAGTCAGGTGCCCTAAATGCAGAGCGTTCTTTACCCTGCCACTGTACTCACTCAGAGACGACGAGCGAAGGCGTTGGAAGCGCTGCCCTATATGCGAGACTAAGATCGACAGATACAAGCCACGAAGACCGGTTCCTGCGTCTGCCGATGAAGAGGGACAAGGAGGTACACCATGACACTAACAGAACTGCAGGAAGTCCTCGTGATATTTATCGGGGCCGCGATCTTCACGACCTCAATGTTCTGGGCTGCAATAAGGATCCACAACATGAGAGTCCGGAAACGACTGCAGGCAATAAAGCACGGGTCGATCCCTGCGAGCAAGACACCACCAATGCCTGCTGTAAAGCCGCGAAGGGATAAGGAGGCGGCCGTGTTCACGAAAGACAAGAGCAAAGACTACAAGCGCGGCTTTGAGGCCGGCATCATCGAAGAGCGCAGCAAGATGTACTCCCGCTGCTATCCGGAGGTCGCGGACTTCCTCGCCCGCGAGGGCATCGAAAACCCGGACGAGCTGGCCGAGTACGTCTGCCAGATCATCAAAGGCTTCACGGCCGACGAAATGGAAGACATGGTCGGCACAGATCTATGGAGGGAGGACTGAAGCGGTGAGGCACTACAACTACACAAAGGAGACGCTGGACGTCTTCGAGCAGCTGAAGGAAGTTAAGGACGCAAGAAAGCACGAGAAGCTCTATGCGGACAAATACACGCCAGAGGCGCACAAAGCAACACTGCGCAAGGCGTATAAGAACGCGCTGAAGATATCGCTGCTCAATCTATCGCTCGCGCTGGACAAATGGGCGGCTGCGGGTTGCGGAATCGAAGAGGACGACATGGAGGTGGATTAATGCCTGTACTTATCACAACAAAACAGCTGCCGGAGCGCTGCCGTGACTGCTTCGCCTTCAGTGGGAAGCTCAGATACGGCTGCACGCTCGGAGCAGGACAAGGATCGGAACCGGCGGTGGTCTACAGAGGACGGCATGCCGACTGCCCTCTCCAAGCCTTCCCAGAAACGCACGGCCCGCTAATCGACAAGGAGAAGCTGGTCGTCGACCTCGATCAGAGCTGCAAGCGGAACACGCACCGGAGCGAGGAAGCCAAGAAGCTGCACAGGCAAGAACACTGGCATCTTCTCCAGATCATAATGAGGCAGCCGGTCATAGTCGGCCGGAAGGATGAAGAGGTAGAACCATGAAAAGCAGAGAAAGCGAAGACATGACGATCAACAATATCTGTAAGCAACTGCGCATGTGCGCAAAGGGGACTGGCGCAGGATTTTACTCAAACAAAGAAGTCGAGACAAAATTGATGGAACTCGTCGAAGAGCTGGAGCGGCTTGCCTACAATCTAAAAGCAGCCGCTGCCGCCTATAAAGCAATTAACGACCGGCTGACAGGCATCACAGATATGCACTATGAGCTATATCTCGCCAATGAAAGTTCCAGAAAACCGAACCCGGAGGTGGAGCCATGAAGATCCGACTGCTCCGCTGTAAGTATCGCCACAAATACGGACGGCATGACCGCGCGCTTCTGAAGCGGTGGCTCAGCTACATGCCACCGCCGAAGATAAACCTAATAGTCACGCCGTACCTGCAAGGAGAAGCAAGGAGGAAAGCAAGAATGGGATTCTACGAGAGATTGAACGCAGACCAGCAGAACGATCTGGTCAACTTCGTAAAAGCTCAGGACGAGAAAGAACGCACCGAAGGACGCGCCGTTCTCAGCGACTCGATCCGGGCAGCCATAGTCGAGAAGATCATCGCAGACGACTGCCACATAACCGGCAGCGCGACCGATCACAACAAGAAGAAAATGTGGGTCGAGTTCACGTTCTACGACAAGGAGGCGGACAATGAAGGATAAACCAAGCCTAATCGGCGCATACATGGCGGAGATCATGATCGGGCTGATCGTCTGGCTCATACTACTCGCAGCCAAGGCGCTCGGCCTCTTCCCTGCCCTGAGCTGGGCGGTGATCGGATCCGGCTTCTTATGGATCCCGGCAGCGTGCATCGTGACGCTGCTCGTGTGCCTGATCGCTGTCCGGATGATCCGACGCATGCAGAGGGCGGCCACGAGGATATACACCGCCCGCACACTGAAGCAGGCCATGCACGGCATGACGCTGAACTCGGTCGGCCCCGTCTTTGGAGTGATCCGGCAGCCGGGCGAAGGCAACCACAGCTACGAGAGCAGGATCCTGAGAACAGCAGCCAAGACCGGCAAGGTCTACAACAAGAACTTGATCATGACGCCGAAACCGGCCACCGGCGCGAAGCTGGACGAGATCGCCGGGAAGTATAACCTCTCCCGCCACAAGGGCGAGAGCGACGAGCACCTGCAGGAACGCGTCCGTGAAGCGGTCAGGCGTCAGCTGGAAGAGAAGATCAACGGAGGCAAGTCATGAAGGAACAGAAAAGAACCGGGGCGTTATATATCTTCAACTCTGCGCAGCAGGAAGTCCTCGACGTATGGGGTCGCACCGTCAAAATCGCAGGCCCGCACACGTTCGAGAAAGTGAAAGACACGATTATGGACAAGCTGCACGGGCACTCGTGGTACATAATGGACGGGTGGCTGCTGGTAGACGTCGGTCGTCGTTCATACGTCGAGACGCGGTGCCTGCAGAAGACTGAAGAGGTGACTTTATGAACTACACAACAAGCGCAGAACCGAAAGCGACAGCCGGAGGCGTGCCCGTGTTCTGCTCTCACGACAAGATCGTGAAGCTGGCCGACCTGAAGCCGAACCCGAAGAACCCGAACCACCACCCAGAGGATCAGCTGGAGCTGCTCGGCAGAATAATCCGGCAGACCGGGTGGAGGCAGCCGATCACAGTCAGCACCCTCTCCGGGTACGTCGTGAAAGGCCACGGCAGGCTCGCAGCGGCCACCCTCGCAGGCATGACCGAAGCACCAGTCGACTATCAGAACTACGCGAACGAGTCCGAAGAGTACGCCGATCTGATCGCTGACAACAGGATAGCCGAGCTGGCGGAGATCGACCAGAGGAAACTCGCGGAGCTCTTCGCAGACATCGACGCGGAGATCGTCCCGGTCGAGCTGTCCGGATATACCGATGAAGAGGCCGACGCCCTCACCGCTGCCCTCGCCTCCGCGCTGGAGGATGAAGAGGGAGACCCAGACTGGTTTGAAGTCCGGGAACGGTATGACAACGGCGATCTCGATGAAGAGGACGAAGAGTATCAGGCCTTCGTCGAAAAGTTCGAGACAAAGCGGACGACAGACGACTGTTACACTCCGGACATGGTATACGAGGCGGTCGCTGACTGGGTGGCCAAGGAATACGGAATCGACCGGAGCCGCTTCGTGAGGCCATTCTATCCGGGCGGAGACTATCAGGCGTACAACTACAAGCCGGACGCGGTCGTAGTAGACAACCCGCCGTTCAGCATCCTGTCGGAGATCCTGCGCTGGTACCAAGAGCACGAGATCGACTTCTTCCTGTTCGCTCCGGCGCTCACGCTATTCAGCAGCGCATCGAGCTCGGCAGGCTGCGCGATCCCGACCGGAGTCGCGATCACCTACGAGAACGGCGCAAACGTCTCGACCAGCTTCCTGACATCCCTCGAGGGGGGGTTCTGGCGTGTACGAACGGCCCCGACCTTATACGACACGGTCAGGAAGGCTAACGACGAGAACCTGCGCCAGATGAAGGCGGAGCTGCCGAAGTACAGCTACCCGGACGAGATTATCACGAGCGCGATCGTGCAGAAGTGGAGTCACTACGGGATCGACTTCCGAGTCAGCACAGCGGAGTCCTTCCCTATATCAGCATTAGACGCCCAGAAGGAATACGGCAAAGCCATATACGGAAAGGGCTATCTACTCAGCGAACGAGCGGCAGCGGAGAGAGCGGCAGCGGAGAGAGCGGCAGCGGAGAGAGCGGCAGCGGAGAGAGCGGCAGCGCACAGGTGGGAGTTATCTTTACGTGAGAAGGAAATCGTGAAGCGGCTCAGCGCTGGAAGCACGAAAGAGAGGAACAGCTAATGGACTACAGAACAGACGCAGACTATAAGGCAATAGCGGACACCGTGCCGGTGTACTGCGCCCACGACGAGATCGTGGACGTCGAGAAGCTGCTGCCGAACCCGAAGAACCCGAACCAGCACCCGGACGATCAGATCGAGCTGCTGGCCGAGATCATAAGAGCCACAGGATGGAGGCAACCGATCACAGTCAGCACGGCCTCCGGCTACGTCGTGAAAGGACACGGGAGACTCATGGCAGCCAAGCACGCTGGATGGAAGCGAGTGCCGGTCGACTATCAGAACTACACGAGCGAGGGCGAAGAGTACGCCGACCTCGTGGCGGACAACCGCATCGCGGAGCTGGCCGAACTGGATCAGGCGAAGCTGGTCGACATCTTCGAGGACATAGAGCTCGACTACGTGCCGATTCTGCTCTCCGGATATACCGAGGACGAAGCCGCAGCACTCGTGGCAGCACTGGAGGACAGTCTCGATGAGGACGACCTCGCAGATCCGGACGAGGTGCCAGAGGCTGACGACGAGGAACCCGTGAGCATGAGCGGGGATCTCTGGGTGCTCGACGGCCACCGCCTGATCTGCGGAGACGCGACCTGCAGAGCAGATGTCGAAAACCTTCTGGGGGGGGGTACGCGCGAACCTGTTACTTACAGACCCGCCGTACAATGTATCATATGTGGGAAAGTCAAAGGACGCGCTGACCATTAAAAACGACAGCATGGACAGCGACAGCTTCCGGAAGTTCCTCGAGGACGCCTTCCGGATCGCCAACGACTTCATGCACCCGGGCGCAGCCTTCTATATCTGGTACGCGTCGTGGGAAGTCCTCCCGGTAGAAACGGCCTGCAGGAACAACGACTGGGAGGTCAGGCAGACACTGATCTGGAACAAGAACAGCATGGTGTTCGGCCGTCAGGACTACCAGTGGAAGCATGAGCCGTGCCTTTACGGATGGAAGGACGGCGCAGCTCATACATGGGAGAACGACCGAAGCCAGACCACCGTCCTCGACTTTGACCGGCCAACGGTCAATAAAGAGCACCCGACAATGAAGCCTGTCGCTCTATTTGAATATCTGATCCGGAACAACACCAAGCCCGGCGACATAGTGCTCGACACCTTCGCAGGATCCGGCACGACGATGATCGCAGCGGAAGCCAGCGGCCGGAAGGCATACCTCGCAGAACTCGATCCGAAGTATACGGACGTGATCGTGAAGAGGTACGTCAGGACGACCGGCAGCCGGAACGTGAAGCTGATCCGCGACGGGCACGAGGTGAAGCGGGAAGAATACAGCATACTATTAACGGAATAACTAAGGAGGACACCATGCAGGAATCAAAGACTCAGCCAAGGGAGGACACCGGCGCAATTAAAACAAAGCTCAAAAGCTACGGAGACCTGCAGCGCCGGATCGACCACCTGATAACGCGGCTGGAGAACCTCATGGACACCATAGACTCGCTGCCGGGTGCCGACTACTCAGGCATGCCGCGCGGCAGCTCTGACCGGACATCAAAGGCGGAGCGGTACGTTGAGAAGAAGGACGACCTCGAGCAGAAAATCGACCGGCTCGTGCTGCAGGAAAAAGTTCTGCGCAAAGAGCTCGAAGAGATTGCCAGCGCTCTGGATGATCCGGACGAGCAGGCCGTGATCGAGATGAAGTATCTCGACACGCAGAACTGGCAGGACGTCGCCTTCTCCCTCTTCGGCAATAAGGACGACTACGACGACAACGCGGAGCGATACATGAAGAGGACGTTCCGGATCCATGGAGACGCTCTGCAGCACCTCGCGGCCATATTTACGCCGAAAACACCGCCCGCCTCGGCATAAAAGAGGCAAAACCCGCCACGAGCCTTTATTTTGCGCTCTGGCGGGATTTTTTCATTTAAGGATAAATATATCGACCGAGCGTGAAAAAACGCGCCACAGTCAAGTGTGGCGGGACAAAATGAGAGTAAACGGGAGTAAAAAGGAGTAAATGCGGTTGAAAGCGACAACGACCGCGGTCTATAGTGTAAACTGTCGGAAACGACCGAGGGGCGACCAACGGACGACCGACGAACAACCACGAACGCACGGCAAGCGAAGAAGCAGCCGGGCGTTTTTGTATGCTGCTCGTAAAATCAACAAGGCTTATCTTTTCGTGCCGGGCAGCTCAGCGGAAGGAGGCGGCGCGGTGGCGAGCAATCTATTCTTCACAGGTGCGGCAAGACACACGAGCGGCGGCTTCAACGTCGCGCTAAAGAACGCAGACAAACTGCTGCGCCAGCTCCAGAAGCTGGAGACCGGCGGCGAGACCGCGATCAAGCGCACCGTGTCGGACTTCACGAGCCGAGCGCCTGCGTGGGTCAGCAAAGGGATCCGGCAGTGGTACGGCGTGGACGGCGGAGCGATCAAGGAAGCAGGGCCGCGCGTGAAGCGGGGCAGCACCTCGATCAAGGTGAGCGGCGTTTCAGTAGACGGGGCCACCCTCGAATATAAAGGACGCACCCTCACCCCCTCACATTTTAACCAGTCCCCCAAGGCCAGACCGGCGGGGCAGCAGAGCCGAGGGATCCGCGTGCCGGGCCAAGCGGTCAACACTGCGAGCGGCGGCGACGTCGCGATCGTAAGACCGCCGAAGAAGTACAACGTCAAAGCGACGATCATCAAAGGCAGCCGCGTTTCACTCGGGCCGGGCACGTTCATTGCTTCAGGCAACGGCGGCAGCACGCTGCCGTTCCAGCGCAAAGGTGACAGCGGTCGCATGCCGATCGAAGCAGTGCGCACCCTGTCGGTGCCGCAGATGATCAGCGGACGAGCACAGGAAACAATCGAGCAGCTGGTGGCTGAGAAGCTGGGCCAGCGTTTCGAGCATCACGTGGCTCAGATAATGAAGTAAGCAAGCGCGAACGATCTAATTGTTTGCGCCGAAATTTTGAAAAAACTACAAGCACAAGCGCGAAACCTTTATTTTTCAAGCCTTCCCACCCCTCTCGAAAAAATTTTTGTGCGGGGCGAAGGTACTGTCAGCGGCTCAAAAGCCCTGCGGTGCTGGCGAGCCCAAAATCTCGCCAGACTCGGAAAAACTTTTTTCGGGCGTTTCGTTTCGTTTGGTCGACCGAGGCACGACCGAGGGGCGACCGAAGGACGCACCGCAAACGGCGAAAATTCAAAGGAATGAGCGCTTTTTTGATGTGAACACCGGAACCGGCAAAAGTACGGCTCAAACGAAACGGCCTGCCGGAAAAACTGAAGGAGGCGGCAATGGCTGAAACGAAACAGAATCTACAAGAAACGCCAGTGATCGCCAAGCTCTTCGGCATCGGTGAGCGCCGTGTGCAGCAGCTCGCGAAGGACGGCATCCTGCCGGTGGCTGGGAAGCGTCCGTACAAGTTCGACCTGCTGCCGACTATTCAGGCATATATCAAATACCTCAACGACAGACTGGCGAGCGCAGGCAAGGACGAGAAGTACTCCGTTGCCGAGTTCGACAAGCTGAGAGCTGAGGCGAACATCAAACAGTCCAAAGAGAAAATCGCAGAAATGCAGCTCAAGGAACTGGAGGGAAAAATGCACCGGAGCGAGGACGTGGAAGCCATGACGGAAGACCTCGTCTATAAGATCCGGAGCGCGATCCTCGCAATGCCCGGACGTCTCGCAGTGGACGTCGCAGAGGCAAAGAACGCGAGCGAGGCCTCTGCCTTAATACTCGCGGAATGTCACAAGATCCTTAATGAGCTCGCGGGTTATAGTTACGATCCGGAAGAATACCGGCGGCGGGTCAAGGATCGTCAGGGCTTCGCCGCCCTCTCTGATGAAGACGGGGACGAGTAAACAGGCCGCCCGCAAGCTCAATAAGGCTATAGCTCCCGCCATCCGGCAGTTTAAGCCGCCGGAAGATCTAACGGTCGCAGAGTGGGCTGACAAATATCGCCGCTTGTCACCCGAGAACTCAGCGGAGGCGGGGCCGTGGCGCACGAGCCGGACGCCATACCTCGAGGAACCGATGAAAGCCTTCACGGATCCGAAGGTCGAGCGGCTGGTCATGGTCGCAGCGTCACAGGTCGGCAAGTCCGAGCTGGAGCTTAATATTATCGCTTATATCATCGACCAAGACCCCGGCTCGATCCTATACGTGCACCCGACGCTCGAGGACGCGAGGAAGTTCTCACGGCTGCGTGTATCTCCGATGATCAGGGACTGCGGACGGCTGCACTCAAAGGTCGCCGACGTCAAGGCAAAGGACTCCGGGAACACGATCCTGCAGAAGTCCTTCCCCGGTGGCATGCTCACGATCACGGGATCCAACAGCGCCTCCGCGCTGGCGTCGACACCTGCGCGCTACATCATCGGCGACGAGCGAGACCGCTGGGCGGTGAGCGCCGGAACTGAGGGCGACCCGTGGAAGCTGGCGCAGGCAAGGCAGGCGACCTTCTACAACAAGAAGGCCGTCGAAGTATCGACGCCGACGGTCAAAGGCGCGTCGAACATCGAGACGAGCTACTACCAAGGCACGCAGGAACGCTGGTGTCACCAGTGCCCTGAGTGCGGCGAGTACGGCGAGATCATTTTCGACCGCATCCACTTCGACTTTGAGACGAAGAAGCAGCGCGGCAAGAAGATCTACACGGTCACCGGGCCGATCACGTGGGCGTGTCCGCACTGCGGCTGCCTCGTTCCGGAGGACACCATGCGCAGGCAGCCCGCCAAGTGGATCGCAGAGAACCCTGACGCGGTGAAGCGGTCAGGGATCCGGTCGTTCTGGCTGAACGCCTTCAGCTCACCGTGGACGCCATGGGAGAAGATCGTGACAGAGTTCCTCGACAACCGGCACGATCCGGAGAAGCTGAAGGTCGTGTACAACACGCTCTTCGGTGAACTCTGGGAGGATCGCGGCGGCATCGAGGACGAGGACACCATGCTGGCAAGGCGCGAGGACTACGGCCACCGAGAGGACGGCTCACCGATTGAGCTGCCGGAGGGCGTGCTCGTTCTCACCTGCGGCGTGGACACGCAGGACAACCGTCTGGAGTATGAGGTCGTCGGCCACGGCCACTACGGTGAGACGTGGGGCATCCAGAAGGGCTATATCATGGGCAAACCTGACACTGACGAGGTCTGGCAGCAACTCGACGACGTCGTGGATCACGTCTATCGCTTCGAGAACGGCAAAGGCCTGCGGATCTCGATCACCTGCGTGGACTCCGGCGGACACTATACGCAGGAAGTATACGCGCGCTGCCGGGAACGTAAGAACCGGCGCGTGTTCGCGATCAAGGGCAAAGGCGGCGACGGGATCCCGCTCGTGACACCTCCGACAAAGGTGCCGGTCAAGGACAACAAGAAGATCACCTGCTGGCTCTACACGCTCGGCGTTGACGCCGGCAAGGAATCAATCATGAGCGCCCTGAAGGTGCAGGAAGCCGGGCCGAAATACTGTCATTTCCCTCTCGACGAGTCGCGGGGGTACGACACGTACTACTTCAGCGGCTTGCTCAGCGAGAAGCTGGAGCTGACTCAGACGAAGCGCGGGAACGTGTGGCGCTGGGTCAAGATCCCGGGCCATAACCGCAACGAGGCGCTCGACTGCCGGAACTACGCGAACGCGGGCTTCCGGATCATCAACCCGGACACCTTCGCGATCGAGGCAAGGTTGAAAGGCCTACAGCCTGAGCAGCCGAAACCGCAACGCCGCGTCCGGAAGACAACAAGAAGAACAACTAACACCGAAGACTGGTAAGGAGATCAGCCATGAGAAACAAAGAGACAATAAGGCGCGAGATCGAATTGACGCGCACCCGGCTGGACTACTACATCGGGAAGGAAGAAGAGATCCTGAAGGAGGACATCCAGCAGTACACCATCGGCTCCCGGAGTCTCCAGCGCAGACAGATCTCCCTGAAAAATATTCAAGATATAATCGACCGGCTCAGCAAGAAGCTGGACGAACTGGAGGCAGAGCTCGCCGGAGGCGGGCGCAGGAAGGCCGTCGGGATCATCCCGCGCGACTGGTAAAGGTAAAACGGCGAAAGCCTTTTACATATTGACGCCCCGGGGAAGTTAAGCTCCTTGCTTCGCCCGGCCGCGTCATTATAGAGGGAGGTGATTATCATCGGCGAGAACATTAAGGAGTCCCTGCAGAACAAGCCGCAGGGAGCGCGTGCACCGCAGACCGGCGCACCACAGAACAAAGGATACAGCGAAGCCGGAGCGAGCCGCCGCAAGAGAGCCCTGAAGGGCTTCACGGCAAGGAGCGGATCACCTCGCGAGGACATCGACTGGAACAACTACACACTGAGACAGCGCGGCCGCATGCTCAGCATGAGCACGCCGATCGCGAAGTCGGCGATCACGACAAACCGGACAAACGTCATAGGCATGGGCCTGCAGCTGAAGTCGAAGATCGACCACGAAGCTCTCGGCATGACGCCGGAGAAGGCTGCAGCATGGCAGCGAAAAACGGAGAAGGAGTTCGCTCTCTGGGCAGACAACAAGAGAGCCTGCGACGCGACAGGCGTCAACGACTTCTACAGCATGCAGCAGCTCGCGTTCAGCTCGTGGCTCACAAGCGGCGACGCCTTCGTCGTCATTAAGCAGTACAAGACCACCCAGCTTATGCCATACAGCCTGCGGCTGCATATCGTAGAGGCGGACAGGATCCGGACACCGGGCAAGGCTGGGCAGCTGCTGACAGATGGCAAGGCCAAGAACGGCAACAAGATCTTCGACGGCGTAGAGGTGAACAAGGACGGCGCGATCGTCGCGTACTACGTCCACAACACCTACCCGAACGAGGTCGGCGCGGATCCGGAAGACTACGTACGCGTGGAAGCCTACGGCGAGCTGACAGGGCTCCCGAACATCCTGCAGCTAATGGACTCAGAGAGGCCGGAACAATACAGAGGCGTGACGTATCTCGCGCCAGTGATCGAACCGCTGCTGCAGCTCCGCAGATATACCGACTCGGAACTAACTGCCGCGAACATTGAGAGCTGCTTCTCTGCGTTCATCAAGACAACGGCAGGCACGGCAGACATGCCATTTAACGAAGTCGGCTGGGGCGAGGTCACAGGGATCCCTGACAACTCTCAAGGGATAAGCCGGGATCCGAACGAGTACGAGCTCGGGGCCGGCACGGTCAACATACTGGAGCCGGGCGAGGACGTTGTCTTCGCAGATCCTAAGAGGCCCTCCGGCGGCTTCGACAACTTCGTGGCAGCCGTCGCGACACAGGTCGGCGCTGCGCTGGAGATCCCGAAAGACCTGCTCATGAAGGCGTTCAACGCCAGCTACTCGGCCAGCCGTGCCGCGCTGCTGGAAGCGTGGAAGGCCTTCCAGATGAGGCGCAAATGGTTTACTTCTGACTTCTGCCGTCCGGTCTACGAGATCTGGCTGGCAGAGGCGGTGGCAAGAGGCAGGATCCTCGCACCGGGCTTCTTTACGAATCCGGCGATCCGGAAGGCCTACCTCGGGAGCGAGTGGATCGGCCCGTCGCAGGGCATGCTCGATCCTACCAAGGAGATCGAGGCGGAAGTGCTGGCGATCCAGCACGGCTTCAGCACGCACGAGCAGAGTACGATCAAGCTGAACGGAGGACAGTGGCAGGATAACGTCGCACAGCTGGCCATTGAGAACGACCAGCTCGCGGAGGCACTGCCAGACAACCAACAGGATCAGGATCCGGTCAATCTACTGGTCGGAGCCATAGTGGCAGAGATAACCAAAAGAGTGAAGGAGGAACTGAACAATGGACAATCTTAAAAGATGCAGCCCTACATTCTACGCGGGCCCGGTACCTGCAGGAAACTCCGGAAGGTGCTGGAACATCGCCAGCGTATCAGAAGACGAGGGCGAGATCGTGCTATACGGTGACGTCCTGAGTCAGAAGCCGATCGACTGGTGGACGGGTGAACCGGAGCCGGGCATGTATATCACGCCGGAGGGCTTCATGGAAGATCTCGCGCTGGTCAAGGACAAGAGCAAGATCACCGTCAAGCTGAACAGCTGCGGAGGCGATCTCTACACGGGCATCGCGATCCATAACGCGATCAAGTCACTGAACGCCGAGATCAACGTCGTCGTCGAAGGCATCGCGGCCAGTGCGGCCAGCGTGATCATGTGCGCAGGCGACACCGTCAGCGTGTATCCGGGCAGCATCGTGATGATCCACGAGGCAGCCTGCGGAGTGGTCGACTACTGCAACATCGACGACCTGAAGGCGATCATTAAAATGCTGGACAACGCGAACGCAGCTTGCGTGGAGATCTACGCGGCCAAGACTGGCGACGAAGCGGAACACCTCAAAAGCATGATGCACCGCGAAACATGGATGACCGGTAAGGAAGCGATCGACAAGGGCTTCGCCGACGAACTTCTCAACGGAGCAGATCCGGACATGAAGATGCTCGGCAAGGACGTGCTCATGGTCGCCGGGATCCGGCACGACGTGAAGGGACTCCACGTTCCTGAGAGTCTCAACATCAAACAGATATCCCCGGTCGCAAAGGCCGAAGATATAAAGGCAACAGGTGAAACTGAAGAATCACAGAAAGGAGAAACAAAGATGAGCTTCAACAACACCGAAGAACTCAGAACGGCAGAACCGCAGCTCGTTTCTCAGATCGAGGCGGAGGCTGCCGATCGAGCAGTCGCTCAGGCAGTCGCGGACGAGAGAGCTCGTTTGAGAGCAATCGACGAGATCGCCTCTGTCGTCGGCGACGAGCTGGTGCAGGAAGCCAAATACGGCGACAATCCTTGCACAGCTGAACAGCTCGCTCTCAGAGCCGTGCAGGCTCAGGCGGCCCTCGGAGCCACACATCTGCAGAACGTCGCAGCCGACAGCGCTGCATCCGGCGTTCAGGACGTGAAGGCTTCAAGCGCCAAGGAGGACGAGAACAAACCGCTTACTAAAGATGAGCGCAGAGCGCAGGGTCGCGCTGCAGCTAAGGCAGCAAAGGAGGGAAAGTAAGATGGCAAGAGAACTCAGCAGAGTAATCGGCGAAATGACCTATGACGGGCTGATCTCCGGACTCACCCCGCAGACCAAGATCGGCGCCGGAACTATCGCGAAGGGCGAGGCCGAGGTCACACTGAAGAGGGGCACCGTGCTCGCTAAGGCAGGAGGCAAGCTCTCAATCCACGGATCCGGCAAGACTGCAGACTGCATCCTCGCCGAGGACATCACAGTCGGAACAGCTGCCGACGTAGACGCGGCAATTTACGAGGCCGGATGCTTCGATCCCGAGAAGGTGATCGTTGCAGACGGCTACACCCTCACAGAGACAGACAAGGACGCACTCAGACAGCGCGGCATCTACTTCGCTGGCGTGTCCAACAAGTAAGGAGGTAAACATATGGAACTGAATTTCTTTGACACCTACTACCTCGCAGGTATGGCCGAGGAAATCGTCCCGGAGACCACGTTCTTCCGTGATCGTTACTTCGGCGAGACAGACGAGTTCGCAACCGACAAAGTCCTGATCGAGTACATGGACGGCGACCGCAAAATGGCTCCGTTCGTGAATCCGATCGTCGGCGACATCCCAGTCGAGCGCAGCGGCTACGCTCTCTTCGAGTTCGAGCCTCCAATGATCGCGCCGTCCCGCCTGCTGACTCTGGACGATCTCAGGAAGAGAGGCTTCGGCGAAGCACTCTATCCGGGCAGCACGCCTGCAGAGAGAGCTCGCCAGCTGCAGATCCGCGACATGGAAGAGCTCACCCGCAGGATCACCAGAACGGAAGAGTGGATGGCTGCGCAGGTAATGATCAACAACGGCGTGACAATCACCGAGTACATTGACGCAGCCAAGACCGGACAGGGCGCGAAGATCACGTTCTACGACGAGACCGGAAGCAACCCTGCAGTCTATACCGGAACAGTCTGGAACGACTTCGAGACCATGAAGGGCGACGTGATCGCAATGTGCGACTCGCTCGCAGAGTCCGGACTCCCTTCGGTAGATCTCGTCCTCGGATCAGCCGCATGGGCGAAGATCAGAACTTTCAACGGCCTGATCCAGCTGCTCGACAACAGACGTGTGGAGATCGGACAGCTGCAGGGCAGCATAGTATATCCGGGCGTGTCCCGCGTCGGTCAGATCGACTTCGACGGCTACACCCTCGACATTTACGTCGTAAGAGAACGCTACACCGACGAGAACGGTCAGGCGCAGAGCTTCTTCCCTGCCAAGGCTGCCATGGTCACTGCACCGGGCTGCGGCAAGAGATACTACGGCGCAGTCACCCAGATCCCTTACGGATCCGACGAGCCTGACACCTTCACGGGCCAGAGGATCCCGAAGCTGGTCGTCGATCAGGACAAGGACACAAGGAAGCTGAGACTGGCATCCCGTCCACTCCCTGCTCCAAAGAACAAGGCACCGTGGAGATACTTCGCGCAGTGCGTATAGTAAGCGGGGCAACCCAGAAAGGAGCGAAATATGAAACTGATCAAAATCAAGAACGGCACCTACGGACACAGGCCTGAACCGTTCACTGTAGAACTGAAGACCGCAGGCGATCCGCCGTTCGAGGTAAGCGACAGCGAGGCTGACCGCCTCGTCACCCTCGGCGTGGCTGCCATTGCCTTCGGCGAGGACAGCGAGTCTCTGCAGGACGCTATGAACGGCATGACCGGGCAGCTGGAAGGCCAGCCGCTGCCTCCGGACGATCCGGATGATCCGGACGGCAACAACGACGATCTCGACGCTGACGGCGGCGACCCGGAAGATCCGGAAGGCGAACCGGAGAGCGGCGAGGACGAAGGAACGGAACAGGCATACACTTCGGAAGAATTGGAGAAAATGACCAATCCACAGCTCGCAAAGCTGGCTGAAGCCCTCGGCGTGCATACTGCACCACGCACCAAGAAGGCGGACATCATAGCCGCCATCATGGAGGCGCAGAGCGAAGACGACGAGCTGCCTGATCTGGGTGCCGCAGATCCGGAATAAGGAGGCCGACATGATCAAAATGATAAAGGCCACCTACGGCCTCGTGAAGGCTGACGGAAGCGTGGAGGCCATGACACCGGCCTCCGGGCCGTTCTCCGTCAGTCCGGAACGCGAAGCCGAGCTCATAGCTCTCGGTGTGGCCGTAAAGGTGGAACCCCCGGAGGGCGCTCCCTACGAGGGCATGAAAATGAGCGATCTCAGGAAGCTGGCAGCAGAACGCGGCGTAGACGTTAAGACTGCCAAGAGCAAAGCCGAAGTGATCGCAGCGATCGAAGCAGCAGACGCGGAAGCTGATGCTGCAGAGGTCACCGAGTAATACGGTGACATTCAAGGAACGAGTTCAACAGGATCTCGACGCCGTGTTCCTGAACCTCGACGAGTTCGCAGAGACACACAGGATCGAAGGCAAGGAGATCCCCGTGGTAATGAATAACGATGAGCTGAACACCCTGAAGAAGGGGCAGATCCTCGGTCTCGTAGAGGCTGACGTCGTAATATTCGCCAAGGAGGACGACCTGCCGCACGATCTGGATCCGGGCCGACTGCTGAACGTGGACGGCCGCGAGTTGATCGTGGTCAAGTCCTACAGACACATGGGACTCGCCGAAGTCGCTCTACGCCAGAATCGGACAGGATAAGGAGGTGGACGCATGAATTTAGTACAGGCCATGGACAAGATCGTGAACTGGCTGAACGAAGACGTCTGCCCCGGCATCGAGCTGAAGCTGCCGGACGACTACAAGAACGACGCGAGCTATGACGTCACCATGGTCAACCCGGCGGCCTTCCCTCTCTACGTTCCCGGCAAGGACAGACTGCCGCCTTCCGTGGCGGCCCCGATCCCTTCCGTGTGCGTGCAGCTTATGGAAGGCAGCGACGACCTGAAGAACAGCAGGCGCACGCTTCAGATCCGGTTATGCCTCGCGTGCTGGAATCCCGGCACACACGGGGACGCAACATACAGACCAGCAGAGGATCCCGCTGCGGTGGCTGGTATATCTTACTACCGCACAACGAGCGGAGCGGATCAGGCCTACAACCGGAACATGGACGGCTGGCGCGACTCGTTCAACTTCGCTGACCGCGTACTGAGAGCGGTCGAGAATACGGAGTACATCGACGGGCTGCGGCTGGCGACAGACCGGCCGGTGAAGTACGGCATGTTTGTCGAGGACGGCAACGTCTGGGACTACTATCCGTACTGGCACAACTGGATCAGCTTCGAGATCGACACGGGGATCGCTCCACGGTCACCGGAAGCATACAAAGAACTTTTATAAGGAGGACAAGCAAATGGCTTACAAACACGGAGCATACGGCGAGATCACACCGAGCAAGGTCAAGAAGATCACGCAGGGCGACGTCGTGGTCGGCTACATCGGCACCGCGCCGGTGAACCTGATCAGGGGCTTCGCTGACAAGGATCTCGTCAACATGCCAATCAAGATCACCAGCATGAACGACGCGCAGAGCAAGCTCGGCTACTCCGACGACTGGGCGAAGTTTACGCTCTGCGAGGCCTTCGCTGAGCACTTCGACAATACTGTCCAGAACGTCGGGCCGATCTACGTCGTCAACGTGCTGGATCCTGCGACGCATAAGGCGTCGGCAAAGAAGACGGAGTCGCTTGTGTTCTCGAACTACCGCTGCGAGTTCGAGAGCGACACGATCATCCTCGACACCTTCGCAATCGCAGACAAGGTAGAGGGCACGGACTACACTCTCGACTACAATTTCGCAAAGAAAACCGTCGTCGTCAAGGCGCTGACAGGTGCAGCCAATCAGTCACTCACGGCGACATATAACGAGATCAGCACGAGCGGGATCAACGCCGCCTCGATCATCGGATCCAAGACTGCGGCTGGAGTTTACACTGGGCTCTTCGCCTTCGAACTGCTCTACCAGTACCACAACGCGGTGCTGAACGTGCTGGCGGCTCCGGGCTGGAGCGATCAGCCTTCGGTCTACACCGCAATGGTGAGCACCGTCACGAAGCTTAACGGACACTGGGACGGCTTCGCGCTGGCAGACATCCCGATTGCCGGCGTCGGCACGATCGCGGACGCGAAAACGTGGAAGACGACCAACGGCTACACGGCCGAGAGCTCCAAGGTGTTCTGGCCACAGATTAAAGACGCGCAGGATCGCGTCTTCCACCTGTCAACCGTCTGCGCCGCAACCATGCTCGCAGTCGATCAGGGCAACGAGGGCGTGCCGTTCGAGTCTCCGTCGAACAAGCCGATCATGGCGACCGCGCTGTACTTCGGAGCGGAAAGCACAAACAAGGGCTTCGATCAGGAAACCGCGAACGGCCTGAACGAGGTCGGCATCACGACCGCAACCTTCTGGGGCGGACGCTGGGTGCTCTGGGGGCCGCACACTGCAGCCTACACCTACAACGGCAGCATGGACGCCCGCGCGATCTTCGACGCGACGCTGCGCACCCTCATGTATATCACGAACAGCTTCCAGCTTGATCACGGCACCGAGATCGACAAGCCAATGACTCCGCAGGATCGCGACAGCATCCTGAACGCGGAGCTGGCGAAGCTCGACAGGCTGAAGGCTATCGGCGCTCTGATCGGAGAGCCGGAGGTCGTCTTCGTGGAATCCGAGAACCCGGTCAGCGACATGATCAACGGCGACTTCGTCTGGCACTTCAATGTCACCAACACGCCGCCGTTCAAATCCGGCACTGCTCGCGTAACGTATACGGACGAAGGCTTCTCTGCCTTCTTCTCGTAATTAAGGAGGTGCAAACATGTGGAATGACATCAAAGGCCCGGTTATCGCCGAAACCGCATACGAGAGCGGTCAGCTTGTGGGCAAGGACGTCGAAGTCGAACTCCCGGGTCTCGAATTTCTGACGACCAGCGTGCAGGCCATGGGAAACATGGACATCCCGCTGATCGGCCTGCTCGAAAACATGGAGATGAAGATCGTCAAGATCGGCATCGACAAAGGCCTCGGCCAGATAAACAAACTCAAGCCGCTGAAATTCGAGTTCAGATGGGTGCAGGACGTCGTCAAGAGCGACGGCACCGTAAAGTCGGAAGGCTGCAAGGCGTTCGTCAAGGCGATCCCGCTCAAGACCCCGTCCCTCGGCGTCAAGGTCGGCGAGGCTACAGAGGCAGAGACGACCTACACGGTGACGCGCATGCAGATCTACTGCAACGGCGACGAGTATCTCTGCGTTGACCGTCTGTCCGGCATACTGAGAGTAGCCGGTACAGACTACTACACAGACATATCCAGCCTGCTGTAATAGATCCCAACACACAGGGCCACCGCTCAAATGCTGGGCGGTGGCTTTTATTTGTACATGAAAGGAGCACAACATGGATACCCTGAAACTTAAAAACCCGATCAAGATCAACGGGGAAGAAGTGAAAGAACTGACCTACGACATCAACGAGATCGACGCGCTGCTCTTCGCTGAAGCGGACGCCAAAAGGAAGGCGGCTGCAGGCCTGAAGAACGTCTCCATCTCCCCTGCTATCGAGTTCGATCCCGTGGCTCATTTATACCTCGGCTTCGCTGCCATTATCGCGGTGAACAGGAACATCGACTTCGCGGATCTGGAGCGCATGAAAGGCAGCGACACCATGGCGGTGACTAAGATCGGCAGAAATTTTACACTCTCGTCGGAAGAGGCTTCACAGGAAAACGACTCCGACGAGCTCTCAGAGACTACGCCAGAGTCTACCACACCAGCCAAACCGACCTCGAAAGGAAAAGAATCACCGACTTCATAATGGAGTACGCCGAGGCGGCTGAAGATCTGGCCGAAGAACAGAAGCGGATCAAGCAGCAACACCCGGCAATGAGAGGAAAACGAAGATAACAACAAGGAGGTGAGCGCATGAGCAGGACGCTGGAAACCTCGATCGAGATATCCGGAGTGTTAAGTCCTTCGCTACAGAAAGCCATGAACAGTGCCATCAGCGGCCTGAATAAAATGTCAGCCGAGACAATGCAGGCGGCCAGTGCTGGCGAGAAGCTCGCCGCAAAGATCAGAACACAGGAAACGGAGCTGCAGCAGGCCGTCAAGGCTTACGCGGATTATGCCCTCGGAGGCGAAGAAGGATCCGAGGAAGCCCAGCAGCTCGCGCAGCAGATCGACCAGCTCAGCAGCGAGATCGACGAGAACAAGGCCGAGCTATCCAATGCCTACGCGGCAGTCGAGAAGCTGGCTTCCGGCTACGATAAGACCAGCAGCGCCACCGAGCAGCTGGAGGGCACGATCAAGCAGCAGGACAGCACCCTGCAGCAGCTGAAGCGACGATACGTCGAGCTGCAGCTGTCAGAGGACGACACGACCGACGAGTCGCGTCAGCTCGCGCAGCAGATCGAGAAGCTATCGACCGAGCTGCAGGAAAATAAGGTCAAAATGGCAGCAGCCGAACAGGCGGCGGACAAGCTCGACCACTCGCTGGAGGACGCGGATCAGGCGGCACGGAAGGCCGAGGACGGCTTCACAGTATTCAAGGGAGCCCTCGCCAACCTCGCTGCCGACGCGATCCGGAGCGCGATCCAAGGCGTGAAGAATCTCGCCGGAAACGTGCTGCAGCTGGGGCAGGACTTCGGCGCAGCCATGAGCGAGGTCGGAGCCCTGTCGGGTGCAAGCGGCGAGCAGCTCGAACAACTCGAAGCGACTGCCCGGCAGTACGGCGCGACGACCGTGTTCAGCGCCACGCAGGCGGCGGAGGCTCTGAAGTACATGTCGCTCGCAGGCTGGGATGCTAACCAGTCCACGGCCGCGCTGCCCGGTGTACTGAACCTCGCAGCGGCGTCCGGCATGGAACTGGGTGCTGCATCTGACATGGTCACCGACTACCTGTCCGCCTTCAGCATGGAAGCGGATCAGGCAACCTACATGGCCGACATGCTGGCATACGCGCAGGCGAACAGCAACACCAGCGCCGAGCAGCTCGGCGGAGCATACAAGAACTGCGCCGCCAACCTGAACGCAGCCGGGCAGGACATCGAGACCGTGACGTCCATGCTGGAGGCCATGGCCAACCAAGGCCTCAAAGGTGAAAAAGCCGGTACCGCCATGGCGGCTATCATGCGAGACATCACCAAGGGCATGAAGGACGGCGCGATCCAGATCGGCGACACCTCGATCGCAGTGCAGGACGCACATGGCAACTACAGAGACCTGACCGCGATCCTGCAGGACGTCGAGAAGGCGACCGACGGCATGGGATCCGCAGAACGTGCCGCAGCCCTGAGCAGCACATTCACGGCAGACTCTACCAAGGGTCTGAATCTGCTGCTCAATGAAGGTATGGACAATATCGCGGGTTACGAAGAAGCCCTGCGGGGATCGTCCGGAGCAGCTGAAGAAATGGCTGCAATAATGAACGACAACCTCGCGGGCGACCTGAAGAGCCTGAACTCTGCGTGGGAAGAGCTGCAATTAGAGATCTACGACAAAGCGGAACCGGCAATGCGGAAGATCGTGCAGACAATCACCAACGACGTGATACCTGCAGCCACGTGGCTGCTCAATCACCTGCCGCAGCTGGGCGTCGTGATCAGTGCTCTCTCAGCGGTCATAATCGCGGCCAAGTGGGAGAAGGTCGTGCAGGGGCTCGGCTACGTCAAGAAAGGCTTTACCAGCGTAGCGACCACCCTCGGAGGCATAGGCGCTCCGGTGCTGGCGATCATCGCGATCGTGGCAGCCCTCGCCCTCGCCTTCATGCACTTGTGGCAAACAAACGAAGAGTTCCGGAACAAGATCCTCGCGATCTGGAACGGACTCAAGGAAGCCTTCACAGCCTTCACAGACGGGATCGTCTCGCGGCTCAATGCCATGGGCTTCGAGTTCACGAGCATCACCGACGTGATCAAGGCGGTCTGGGAGAAGCTCTGCGCGGTGCTCGCGCCGCTATTCGAGGGAGCCTTCTCTGCGATCGCTGCGATCCTGCAGGGAGCGCTCACCATACTGACCGGACTGTTCGACGTGTTCTCCGGAATCTTTACCGGAGACTGGACGACCATGTGGAACGGGATCAAGACGATCTTCTCCGGCGTGTGGCAGATAATAACCGGAGTGCTGCGGTCAGTGCTGGGCGTGATCAAGTCCTTGATCAGCGCAGCGTGGAACGCAGTCAAGGCCGTGACGTCTGCGATCTGGAACAGCATCACGAGCACGATCAGAGCCAAGCTCGCAAGCGCGAAGGCGGCCGTCTCTTCCGTGTTCAACTCGATCAGATCCACGATCAGCAGCGTGCTGTCCGGAGCGCTGGCCAAGGTGCAGGGCATCTTCTCCAGCATCTACACAGCGATCAGCAGCAAGATCCAAGCCGCGAAGAGCGCGGTCAGCTCTGCGGTCTCCGCGATCAAGAGCGCCATGCACTTCAGCTGGTCGCTACCACATTTGAAACTGCCGCACGTCTCGATCTCCGGCAAGTTCAGCCTGAACCCGCCAAGCGCTCCACACTTCGGCGTCAGCTACTACAAGGAGGGCGGCATCCTGACACAGCCGACCGCGTTCGGTGCAGCTGGCAACAGACTGCTCGTGGGCGGCGAAGCTGGCGCAGAGGCGGTACTGCCACTGTCCAAGCTCTGGGACGAGCTCGACAGAATCCTGAACGCAGCGATCAGCGCAGTGGCGTCTCAGCCTGCAGAGGGCGGACTGATCGCCAAGGCGGGTCAACTGATCACGCTGGACAATTTCAGCCTCGGAGGGCTGGCATCCGGTGGCGGCATCTACATCAACTACGACTTCAGCGGTTTCACGTGGTCGCCGACAGTCAACGCCGACGGCGGCAGCGAGTCCGGCATCATGAACGAGCTCAGAGCGCACGAGGCCGAGTTCTTCGACTGGCTGGAGGAATTTATAAGCATGAGGGAGGTGGCGCAGTATGCGTAGAGTATCGGCTTATATAACCTACATCACGCAGGAGGGCGACACCTTCGACGAGCTCGCGCTCGACATGTACGGAGACGAAAGGCTCTCCCACTACATTATCGAGTACAACCCCGACTATGCGGACGTGCTGATCTTCGAGGCGAACGTGGAACTCTATCTCCCGATCGTCGAAGACGCGGAGACCCCGGACACGCTCCCGCCGTGGCGGAGGGACGAGGACTCACTGAGCGCGAGCGATGAAGAGGACGAAGAGGAGGCTGACTCGTGAACATCTACTACAACGGCGTGGATATTTACGGCGACATCAGCCTGAATTACTGCGTGCATGAAATGTACGCGGAGAAGCAGGCCGACGGCGTTGTGCTGCGCTTCAATGATCCGAAAGGACTCTGGAGCGAGTGGTCACCAGCTGAAGGCGACGAGATCCAAGTCAAGGAGGGATACGCGGACAGCGGCATCATGTACGTGCACCGCATGACTCCCGAGAACGGCTTCTTCACTGTCCGGGCGCTGTCCATGCCGCTCAGCGCCAAGACAAAAAACAGCAACAGCTGGGAGGGCGTGCGCCTGCTGCAGCTCGGCGAGCAGATCGCCGAAGCCCACGGCCTCGCCTTTGACAGCTACGGTGTGACCGATCAGGTCTATTCGTACATAGCGCAGGACAGCGAGGGCGACCTCGCCTTCCTGTCGCGTCTCGCAATGCTGGAAGGCTGCCAGATGATCGTCTACGACGGGCGGCTGATCCTATACGACGAGGCGAAACTGGAGGCGATCCCGCCGACCGGTGAACTGGAAGTCGGAGAGAACGGCATTTTTGCATACTTCGATAACCGGGCGCAGTGCTTCGGATCCTGCGAGGTGACGTCCGGCGGCTACTCCGGCAGCTTCGACGCACCCGAAGGATACAACAACGTGCTCCGTCCGGACGGGATCCGAGCAACCAGTGACGGCGAGGCGGAGCGCTTCGCCCATGGGCTGCTGCGCAACGCCAACAAGTACGCGCACACCGGGCGCTTCACAAAAGCTCTGCAGACGGAGTTCGCGGCCGCTTCCCTGTTCGACCTGAGCACACCGAAGGCGAGCATGTGGAACGGCCCCGTGTTCGTTTACAAGGTGCGTCACGACTATGTCCGGAACGCCTCGACGATCTATTTCAGGAAACTACTGGAGGACTACTAATGGCTGGACAGATATGCAAGGGAACGATCGCCACGATCGGCGGCAATATGGCGCGGGTCGTGCCGCTCGACAAAGAGGACAAGGCCACACCGAAGCTGGTCGTGCCGTGGCACCTGCGCGGTGACACCGGCGAGCTGGAAGTCGGCGACGAGGTGGTCTATGCGGAATTTAGCGACGGCACCGGGATCCTGCTCGGGCGCATGGACGGTGACTGGGGCGAGTACCTGCCAAAGCTGGACTCGGACAAGATCACGGACAGCGGCGTCCGGCTGGCGAAGCATAAACACAGCGGGGTCTATCCGGGCGGCAGCAATACCGGCAACCCGGTGTAAGGAGGTGATCACATGGCTGACATGGCCAAATGGGGGCCGAAGACGTGGACGGTCAGCCCGTCACAGGTCAAGGCTCTGCAAGATCTGAGTGTGGCATACACGCAGATCGCGGACGACAACAGCGGTACAGAGGACAACTCCCTGAGCAATAACCGGGGCATGGACTTGATTGAGATCAGTTTCAAGACCGTGATCAACGCCAACGCAGGCGTGAACGTGCGGAGTGAGATCAGCAGCTGGAGGAAGCTCGTCACTGCGACCGAGTACTTATACATCAACGGCACGAAGTTCGGGCCGCTGCTGCAGCTGCGTGAGGTCAAAGTCACAGAGCTGAAGCTCGACGACAAGGGGCGCTTCCGGGAGGCGACTCTCACCTTCCAATTCAAGGAATATAACAAGGAGTCGACCAGCTACCTCGGCGTGTCCGCCCTGAAGGTCGGAAACGGCAACGCAAGCCGGATGGGCAAACGCAACAAGAAGGTCAGCGCGAGTTCATCGAGCTCCAGCACGACAACGATCAAGAAGGGCTCAAAGGTCAAGATCAAGGGAAGCAAGTACAGCAACGGCAAGAAGATCCCGAAGAAGGCCAAGAAGAAGACGTACACCGTCTCAAAGGTCTCCAAAGGGATCGCCACGCTGAAGGGTCTGAAGTACAAGGTCAGGGTCAAAGACCTGTCGCTGGTGGCCACCAAGAAGAAGAAAACCAGCAAGAAAAAGAGTAAGAAGAAAACTAAGAAAAAGAAGGGCAAAAAGAAATGATGCAGAGGGAGGCAAGCAATGAGATCAAGCGGAAACGGTAACCCGGAGATCTGCGCGGCTAACCTGCTGCGCATCGTCCGGGGTGAGGTCGCCTTCGACAGAACAAGAGGACGCGACGCTGCACTCGTGGACAAGCCGGTGACCAATATCGATGCGGTCGCCGACGCTGAGTGGGTGCTGGAAACCTACGAGCCACGGGTCGAGGCGGAGCTGAATCTCGAAGAGGTGGACGGGCTGACCGGAGACTTCGCCCTGCTCGCTAACATCAAACGGAAGGAGGAAGAGGGCTAATGGACAACACCGAGCTGAACTTTATCGAAACCAGCGCGACCGAAACGTGGGACACCATACTCGAAGAGCTGGAGAACGGCGTCGCCGAACCGCTCTATCCGGGAGACGAGCGCAGGATCTTCGGCGAGGCGCTTGCTCAGGTGATCGTCGCGGTCTATAACGCCGTGAACGACGCCTGCAGACAGAAGATGCTGCAGTACGCCCGGGACGACGTACTGGACGCGATCGGCGAGACACGTGACGTCGAGCGACTCGACCCGACCTCGGCGACCACGACGCTGCGCTTCTCGGTCGAGACCGCGAACGCGTCGAGCCTCGTGATCCCTGCCGGAGTCAGGGCGAGCAACGACCACGAGCACTACTTCGCGACGGACGCGACGGCGGTGCTCCCTATAGGCTCGCTCTACGTTGACGTCACGGCGACAGCTACAGACGGCGGTAGCGACTACAACGGCATCGGGCCGGGCGAAATTTGCAGGATCATTGACGTGTCGCAGGTGCCGCTGATCGACGCAGTCGCCAACCTCACCGAGACATCCGGAGGCGGTGACATCGAGGACGACGACAGCTACCGCGAGAGGATCCGGGAAGCTGAGAACCAATTCAGCACGGCGGGGCCTGCCAAGGCGTACAAGTACTGGGCGCTCTCGGCCAACTCGCTCGTGTCTGACGTGGTCGTTGTGTCAGAGAAGGAAACCCTCAAAGAGACCTTGACGGTCTACGGCGGGCACGCCTTCCGTGGCGGTGACACCCTGCTCCCTGCGACGCTGAAGGTCTACAAGGCCGACGACACGCTGGCGACGGAGGGCACCGACTACGAGGCAAGCTACGAGAACGACCTGCTCACGATCACGCTGTCCGGAACGCTGGCAAGCGCGAGCACGGTCAGGATCGAGATCGGCCGCGACATGCGCGGGCGCGTCAAGATCGTGCCGATCTGCGCAGGCGGCGAGCTGCCGTCCGAGGAAGTACTGGCCGACGTGCTGGAGGTCTGCAGCAGCGACGACATAAAGCCGCTGACCGACCTCGTGACCGTCGAGGCTCCGAGCGTCGAGAACTACGACATCACTCTGACCTACTACACGACAGCGACGAACGAGTCGGCAGTCGTGTCAGCTGTCGAGGGATCCGGAGGCGCGATCGACAACTACGTCTACTGGCAGGACTCCGCGCTTGATCAGGACATCAACCCGTCCGAGCTTATAAAGAGAATCCTGAACGCAGGCGCGACCCGTGTCGAGATCGCGGCCCCGGTCTACACGGAACTGGACGAGACCACAGTCGCGAAGTTCTCCGGCGTCAAGTCAGTGACGCACATCGCACGTTAAGGAGGTGATCGCATGGCTGGCATGAAACTGGCAGAGCTGGAGTTTTTGAAGCTGCTCCCGTCGTTCATGCGTGACGACGAAGCGGTGATCGCTCTCGCTGCTGCCATTGACAAGCTGCTGGGCGCTCCGTCGGAGAGGATCCCGACGATCCGGACATGGGATCAGATCGAGAACCTGACCTCCGAAGAGTGCGACGCGCTGGCATGGGAGCTGGACGTGGACTGGTACGACGACACTCTCGGACTCGACGAGAAGCGGGCGACCATTGAGGCGGCCCAGCAGATCAAGAGGAACCGAGGCACAAAGTGGGCGGTCGAGGAACTGATCACCGCCTACTTCGGCGAGGGCTACGTGGTAGAGTGGTATGAAATCGGCGACAAGCCGTTCACGTTTATCGCCATGACGACGAACACCGCAATCACACAAGAGGACTATGCGAAGTTCGTCGAGGCTGTCCGATCGGCCAAAAATGCACGCTCGCAGATCGCGGGCGTTTTTTATTACTGGGAACAGTCGCAGGCGGTCGCTGCCCGCTTCGGTTATGAGGACTACAAGTGCAGCTTCCGCAAGGCTGGAACATACCCGGCCCCGGCTGCCGTCGGTGCAGCACTGCACGCACCCGGCGTTGAAACGGAGCCAGAGACGCGGCTCTACACGTGCGACTTTGTGCACTGCGGCACCCGCAGGTGCGGAGAATAACGAAAGGAGGACAGCATGGCATATTTCCAGAACAACTTCCTGAAGTATCGCCGGGAGCAGTGGCTCCGGTCGATCGTCCGCGTGGAAGCGCAGGTCGGCTCGACGTGGTACCCGGGAGACATCAGCAAGAAGGCGATCGAGAACGACACGCTCGTGATCATGGCCACCTTCCCACAGCTGGATAACTCAGCCGTGACGATCAGCGCGTCCCGTCTGGTTGACGTGCGCGGCGAGACTGCAGCGTATCAGACGAGGGCGATCCAGAAGGTCGCGGGACAGGGCGTCATGATCAAGATCACGATCCCGATCTATGAGGTAACAACCTAAAGAAAGGAGGGACAACCCGCATGTTCAGACCAACAAGATGGGTGGACGAGTACAAAGATCCGAGCACCGGGGAGGTCGTGCAGGAAGGAACCGCGCAGAGCGCTGCAAACTTCGGCAACATGGACTCAGGCATCGAGGACGTGGTGAACGCCATGAAGCAGCTGCTGCTCGGCTTCAATCAGCTGCAGGTCGACAACGAAGTCGAAGAGCAGACGATCACCCTGACCAACTCGAAGAAGTACCCGTTCAACAACTCGGAGAAGGTCGTCGCCCTGCAGAAGGCCCGCGTCTCAAAGGCCTATCTCGTGGACGTCGAACTTGTGTCGCATGACGGTGACGTCGGCGACATCATCATCGGCGATAAGCTGCTGAACGGCTTCAAGGTACGCTTCGACGGCAGCGCGAAGAGCGCGACCGTCACACTCAGAATCAAAGGAGGACTCTAAAAATGGCAAAGGCAAAGATCAAAGTCATTGAGAAGAACGAGGGGCCGAAGATCGAATACGAGCAGGACGGCACCCGCATCTACTTCGGCGACGACGAGATCATGATCAACTGCGCCAAGTATCAGAAGGACTGGCCGCTGAGCCTCGACATCTGCAAGGACAGAGGCGGCAACCTGACGATCGGCACAGAATCGGCGCTGCGTTACGTCGCACAGCTGGAGATCCCGGCGGCCGAATATGAAGAGCACGGAGAGGGCGAAGAAGCGACACGCGAGAAGCTGCCGCTCGACATGAGCGAGGTCACGCTCACGCTCTGGTCGCTCGAATAACGAAAGGAGTACAAAATGGCAAATTTTGACCTGACAAACCTCGCGGTCAAGATGATCGCGCCGAACAACGAGGTGATCGTTGACGAGACCGGACACCCGTCCGTCGTGGTATACATCCCGAAGTTCAAGCTCAGCGACGTGCTGAACACTACCGACAGCTCGACACATCCGGCCTTCATCGTGAATGGCAAGGAGATCCCGGGCTTCTACGTCTCGAAGTATCAGAACATCGTTGACGCTGGAGTCGCCTACTCGCTCCCGGCGGAGGATCCGGGCGTGAATATCAACTTCGACAACGCACGCGCACGCTGCGAGGCGAAGGGGAATGGCTGGCACCTTATGACCAACGCCGAATGGGCTGCGATCGCACTCTGGTGCAAGAAGAACGGCTTCCAGCCTAAAGGCAACAACAACTACGGCAAGGATACCAGCGAGAGCAACTACAGAGCGATCCCGACCTACAAGGACGGCGACGGAAAAACCTGCAGGATTGCTACCGGCACCGGCCCGCTCACATGGTACCACGACGGAACAATGGGCGGCATCGCTGATCTGAACGGTAACGTCTGGGAGTGGCAGGGCGGCTTCCGCACGGTATACGGCGAGATCCAGATCCTCGCGAACAACGACGCGGCGGATCCGGACAACCCGCAGAACAACACCTCCCTGAAGTGGAAGGCGATCAGTGCATCCGACGGCGCACTCGTGGATCCGGAGTGTTCGGTCACAGGATCCCCGGCCAGAACCGGCAGCACGGTGAAGCTGAAATGGAGCGGCAGCGTGTGGATCTACAGCACGAACATGGGCGACAACATCCCGGATACATACAAGGGACACGTCTTCGCCAGCCTGACAGCGGACAACACCGTCAGCGCCGAAGCAAAGCTGCTTCTGAGAGCGCTCGCTCTGCTGCCTGACGAAGGATCGCAGGCTTCGGACTATGAGGGCGACTACTGCTACTTCAACGCATACGAGAGCGAGCGGTGTGCGATTCGCGGGGGCTCCTGGAACTCCGGCGGCTACGCCGGTCTGTTCGCCCTCGATGCGTACCATGGGCGCTCGCTTGCGCACACGGGCATCGGCTTCCGCTCCGCTTATATCCCGGACATCGGGTAATCTGGCAATCTGAAAATCTGGTACGGGCGGCGCTCCGTCGCCGCCCTGATCTTCGATAAGGAGCAAGAACATGGACACGTTACAACTGCGGCAGCGCATCGTCCGTTCCATGGTCAGAGTTAACGAGCGCACGCAAAGCATGCGAAAGCCGGAGAAATTTGTCTATCGGGAGCAGCTGACGGCTGTGTACATGAACATGCTGCGCTACTGCGTCGACGCTAATCGCTCATATGGCAACAAACGGAGATCGCTGCAGGCCAAGATGGACACGGAGCTGGATCTACTGCGTACTTTTGTAGACGTTGCAGTACAACCGGAAGAGAAGCTGATCTCTCCGGGGCTTCACGATGTATGGAGCAAGGAACTGAACGAAATCGGCCGCATGCTCGGAGGGTGGATCAAGTCCGATGAGCAATGAGGCCGTGGGGAGTATGCCGTAGAAATTGAAAGCGGTGTGCGAATCGCGGGGGCAACTGGAACAACGGCGGCAACGCCGGTCTGTTCTACCTCAATGCGAACAATGGGCGCTCGAATGCGAACACGAACATCGGCTTCCGCTCCGCTCCGGCTCTATTCGTCAGGGCCTGAAGGCTAAGGCTTAGCAGGGACATAAGAGTTAAAGGGGTGTACTTCCCGGCTGCAAAGCCAAAGATTAACGCACGTCGCAGCCTGACAACAGGGGCGGCGGGCAACCCGCGCAGACTGGCCATTCTCGTGCACAGAGAGAAGAGAACAGGAAGCACCGCAGCTTGTGGCGGCTGCGGCCCGTGCCTGACTCTCAATGGATTGTCACACGCGTGCCACATATAAAGCGAAGGAGGCGAACACATGAACATACCGGACAATACTCCCCTACTGCTCCGGATCGCGTCGTGGGAGAACCTGCTGAACGCGTTCCACGAGGCGGCATCGGAGAAATGGTATCGGGCCGACGTGGCAGCCTTCAGCGCGAACCTCGGCGAGGAATTGATCAGCATCCAGAACGACCTGATCTGGCACACCTACAAGGTCGGCAGATACCGAGAGTTTTACGTCTACGAGCCGAAGAAACGGCTCATCATGGCGCTGAGCTTCCGGGATCGCGTCGTCCAGTGGGCGATCTATCTGCAGATCAATCAGGAACTCGACAACGGCATGATCTACCACAGCTACGGCTGCAGGGTCGGCAAGGGCACCACGCGGGCGGCTGCCAAGCTGCAGGACTGGTGCACTCTGGTCGATCGTAAGCCGGGCCGCTGGTATTATTTGAAGCTCGACGTCTCGAAGTATTTCTACCGCGTCGATCACGAGGTGCTGCTCGCGATCATGCGCAGAAAGTACCCGGGAGAGAACGGCTTCCACTGGCTCATGGACGAGATCGTGAACTGCGACCACACGCCGTTCGGCCTGCCTGCAGGCAAGAACGCCGACGAGGTGCCGCCGTGGGAGCGGCTCTTTGAGGTCGGCATGCCGATCGGAAACCTTACAAGCCAGATGCTCGCGAACGTGTGCCTGAACGAGCTGGATCAGTACGTGAAGCACGAGCTGCACGAGCACTTCTTCGTCCGGTACATGGACGACATGGTGCTGCTCAGCGACGACCCGCAGCGACTGAACGAAGATCGGGAGCTGATCGAGGGCTTCCTAAATAATAAGCTGCACCTCGAGCTCAACGGCAAGACCACGATCGGACTCGTGAAGCGCGGGATCACATACGTGGGCTGCCGCGTCTATCCGGGCTATAGGAAACTGACCAAGAAGTCCGCCCGGAAGATGAAGGCAAGGATGAAGTACATCGCCAAGGAATACGAGCAGGGCCTCATTGACTTCGAAGCCGTGGACGCAACCATGCAGAGCTACTTCGGACTCATGAAGCACTGCAACACTCACGGGCTCCAGTTATGGATCTCGAAAAATATCACTTTCAAGCGTAAAGGAGCGGTACTTTAGCGCAAGGAGAAAAACATTGAACATTTTACTCGCAGTAATACCTTCAGCGGTGACCGCTTTCTGCTTCTGGCTCATTGAGCACAACATCCAGAAGGCCGAGGCCAAACGCGAGAAGGAAGAACAGGAACGTCGAGAGGCTGCCGAGAAGCGCGAGGACAAGCTGGAGAAATTCCAGATCACGCTGATCGAAAGCGTGAACGCTGCCATCGCTCTCGGCGAAGCTACGGCCCGCGCGGTCGAGCGGATCCCTGACGCCAAGTGCAACGGGGACATGCACGCAGCGCTGGACTATGCGACGAGCATCAAACACAAGCAGAAGAACTTCCTCACGGAACAAGGGGTCGCCGCACTCTTCGGCCAGAAGGAAGACTGAAAGCAAAGGAGATGAGGACATGGGAAAAGCTACAGCTTCGATGCTGATCAAGACCGCAAAGGCTGAGGTCGGCTACAAGGAAAAAGCGAGCAACAGCAACCTGAACAGCAAGACGGGAAATGCCGGACACGCGAACTATAACAAGTACGCGGCGGAGATCGACAAGAACTACCCGGACTTCTACAACGGCAGGAAGAACGGATATGACTGGTGCGACATCTTCAACGACTGGTGTTTCATTCACACCTTCGGACTCACGAAGGCGCTGCAGCTGCTCTGCCAACCTCAGAAGTCGGCAGGCGCTGGGTGCTACTACTCGCTGCACTACTACAAGAGCGCTGGCCGCTTCCATAAGAGCAACCCGCAGCCGGGTGATCAGATCTTCTTCGGCAGCAGCGAGAACGACGTCTGGCACACCGGCATCGTCGTGGACGTGGACGGCAGCAATGTCTATACAGTCGAGGGCAACAGCAGCGACGGAGTGGCGAGCCGCAGCTACAGCCTGAGCTATAGAAACATTGTAGGCTATGGCCGCCCGGCATACGACAAGGAGGATGAGAAGCCTGCAGCATCTACAGCGAAGAAGACCGCGAAGAAGACGGCCAAAAAGGAGACAACCTCCAAGGCCAAGAAGACCACGGCCGCCTCCGCGAAGAAGGCTGCACCGGCGAGATCCTTCGACAGGAAGCTGGCCGGAACCTACAAGACGACGGACGCCCTCAACATGAGAGTGAACGCCGGAACGAAGCACGCCCTGATTCTCACGATCCCGGCCGGGAAAAAGGTGCAGAACTACGGCTACTTCACAAAGGACGCGGGCGGCGTCAAGTGGCTCTATGTGGACTACAACGGCACCGTCGGATTCTGCCACAGCCAGTGGCTGAAGAAACTGTAAACACAGAAAGGAGAACAACACCATGAACGAAGTAATGACTCAGATCGTCACCGCATGCGTGCCGGTGCTCTGCCTGCTGATCACAGCTGGCGGCGCTTATGCTGTCGCCCTGATCAGAAGAGGCACCGCGAAGATCGAGAAGCAGATCGACAACGAGCTGGCGTCGAAGTATATCGACATGGCCAGCGAGGCAGTTGTTCAGGCAGTCGCCTACACCTCGCAGGTATTTGCCGACTCCCTGAAGGTCGACGGCGCCTTCACGAAAGAGAAGCAGATCGAGGCCTTTAACATGGCCAAGGATAAAGCGTTGGAGATCATCAGCGACACTTCTCTGAAGGCGATCAACGACGTATACGGCGACCTCGACGCATGGCTCGATACCAAGATCGAGCAGGCCTGCAGGGAGATCAAGATCGAGGTGGAATAGTCTCCCCTGCCGCTCCCCTGCCGGGAGGGCGGCAAACTTCGCCACAGACATTAAAAAGAGGCTCGGTGGGTAATTATACCCCCGGGCCTCTTTTGTCGTTCTCAGCGCAATTTTACGACCAAGGCGACAGCCTTCCTCACAAAGTGAAGCACGACCTCACGTTTCGTATTCGCGCCATCTGGCGGAGGACATGGGACTCGAAGAAGTCAGAATCGTACAAGTGTTGAAATTCAAAGGAGGAAAAGCGCCGTCCACGCTTGTACCCGGAATTGTACCCAACCGTGTGTTGTTGTGTCTTATAGCACTAAAAATACAGATATGAATGCGGAGAAGATTTCTCATCAGTCAACCATGGATCAACCAATATAGATCCTGCTAAGCCTGTGAATTCAATGCTTTCCCGCTCTTCTTGGCTCAAATATAAAACACGAGTCAACTATTACGCCCAAAATGGTAAATACCTTTTAGATTTATCTCCGGCGCTAACATTTTCAAGTTTTATTAATCCCTTTTCCATGGTCTCCTTTATCAGTCTTGAAACCATAGATCTGTTTTTATCATCTATGCCGAAACGTTCTCTTAGAGTGGTATTTGTCATTGCTTCCCTATTAACGCGCTTTAGACAAGCATGTAAATAACAAGAACGAATTCTATCTTCCTTATTCATTTCTTTGTATTCTTTATGTGATAAAAGCGTTACTTTTGTATGAGAGTCAAAGACCTCTATTTCTGGAGCTGGAAGTTGGTAAAATTCAGATTCAAAGACGATTTTGTCAAAACCGCTTCCACGTTCCTCGCAAATACCAACCCTTCTCATGAATGCGGCCATTTTTTCATTACGTGATATGGGTGGATGATCAAGAAATCTCTCAGGTTCGATTAGTGGAGCCCCAGGATTTGTTACTTCGAATCTGTCAGAAAAAACTTCAATTAATACACTAGTCCCTTTCATTGTAAGATCTTGATGAATAATAGCATTTGCCACTATTTCCCTTACTGATAGTTCAGGATACATAGGTACTATTGTTCGAAAAGCTTTTCCTATCACCTCATTTGACGGGATGATTCCGGAAATATAATTAATCAAGCCTTCAAACCCGACAGCGTAGCCCTTTGCTCCCACCTGCTCCTTTATTGTTTGAGAAGATCTACTGTTTCCGGCATATTGAATAACACGAATACTTTTTCTTGAAAGATGATCGAACTCATTCAGTCTTTTTGCAAGTAAAACAGCACCAAGGTTCATAATGTCATACTTACCAAAATCATTCCGAATAATCATCTTGTCTTCTTCAAGTGCTTTTAGTATTGCATTTCTACTCGTTGGAATCGACAATTTAAGCAGATCGAAATAGCTGGAAAAATCAAGCAATCTAAGCACTTCATCACCAGTTACATTTTCCATAGCTATGCCCGTCTCAAACGACTGTCTCGAAAACGATTCCCAAAGCAATCTCTCTAAGTCCGGACAGTCTTTCAATTTCTTCTTATGTTCTCCCCTACGTATAAATTCAATTCCTTCAAATTTAACTGGCTCATATTTTGCAGCTTCTATTTTAAGTATTCCAATATTTTTCCCGTCAATTTCAATATGGCGATATGATAGCAATGGTGTTGGTGACAATTGATGCGATAACCAGAGGGAAATATCTTCGTTTCCTTTTTTCATCAATTCATAATTGAAGCTTGTTCCTACTATTTCGTGAGAGCTATCCTCAATCCCCCAGACAATATAAGCACATGGTCGCTCAAGCATTGCAGCCGAATTTGATAATGCACTGATATATTCCCCTATTAATTTAGGATCTTTATTATTGCACTTGAATTCTAACCACTCAGGCTCCTTCTCAATTGAGCAAAGATTTTTTACCAATTCTGCTATTTCGCTATTACTATACTTTCTCATTAATATCACCTGTTCAGTCAACTATTAGTCAACCAAATTAATCATTTCTAAGTGTTGAAATTTCAGCATTTTATCGTTATTCATCTTGGTCTTAATCAACGACCAGTCAACAAAAGTAGATTGATTATAAAAGAATTCGAATAGCCTATTTGTAATAAAGCCAGATCCATTACCTTATTGATACCGCTTTGCAATGCTCCGAATAAACCTCTTTTGTATTTAGAGACTGCTGTTGCTTATGTCATCTACTTTATTAGAATACCCAGATATTTCTTGCGTTCTCGTAAAGCCAGTCTGCTCTATCCTCAATATCGGCTTCAGCCCAGCTGTCCTTCTGCAGAGCATCAAAAACAGTTACCAGTCCAGCAGCACAGATCTTCAGGCCCGGTTTATTGGCTTTACCAGCCAGCTTTATATCCCAGCTACTATCCCTTATGGATGCATTCAATGACTGCGGTATGATAGCGAGATTGCCCAAGGTGAGAAGTTTTATATCTCTTTGTCTCTCTTCCTCCAGGCTATCACAAGACTCCCACTGATTTCTCCATTTTTTAGGCATAAGATGCTCAAGACTATATCTATCAAAACCATACAGTGTTGTTGCTGTAGTGTCTGGACGAATACTGCTCTCAATTAGATAAATAATTCCTCTTGTCTGCAGGTTTGTCAGCCTTGAATTATGGAATCCATGCTTCAGCTCATCATTGTCAGGGAAGTATGTTGTGGTATCCTCGCCCTTGGCTAGGAAATTCTCAAGTTCTTCAGGTGTTTTAACAGCGTTGAGAATTAACGATAAAACGATCCTGTTGTAATTCTTCGTATCTGCATGGACGACCATTCTGCGCATTACGTAGCTTTCCAGTATGCCATACATTCTATCGAGAGTCGCCGGAGTATCGACATTGCACGCTAAGTATAAAACATACGGGATAAGCGTAGTAGTTTTAAGGCCGAACATAACGACATTGAGTCTTTCGATTCCCTTTGTCGCCGGAACACTCATCGAGCAATATTCAGGCTTGAAATTGTCGCGGAAGCAAGTCGCATACAGTTTTAAATCCTTCAATACGACAGACTTATCACCGCCACAATAGTTATTTATGAAATGCTGATAAGACAATGCCAAACGATCAATCCTGTTATATGAAATCCTGTCCTCTGTTGAAATTTGGTATTTTCTGTTTTGTGTGAACATCTGGAAATACGCATCAAAGAATATATCGATCAGAGCTCTCCTAATGCGCCCTGTTTCTATTACCGTATCCCAATAGGCTATTGTCTCCTCGTCTTTTTCAAATACAGATGCCCATTTATCATTGTATTCGGCTACCGTTTCACGACTGAAGAAGTAGTTCTTGAGAAGCTCGGACGTAGTCAAGCTGACACCCAAAGAATTGATAGTATCAAAGATTTGTTGCTCATCCTCATCAGCTGTCAAATCTATTCGTACAAACTGTGTATTCATGAGAATGATATTGTAATTGAGTTCGGAAATGTCCATGTTATCGAGATAGTAGTTATATGCAGCTATTATCTTCGATGGATATTCACCTTGTTCTATTTTTTCTGGAGCCTCCATATTTACAACTTTGTTGAAGGCTTCGATATCATTTTTCCCATGCAGTAACGCGATATCCCCAAGATGTATACGGAACTGGAAATCAAATTGCTGCCCTTGATTCGCCTTGAGACATAGTACCTTAAGGAAGATGAGGAATGTGGTCATTCGCTGTTGACCATCAACGATTGTTTTTCTTGATGTGAACACATCCGTAGAACTCGGCCGTTTTCCATCCTTGAGGATAATGGATCCAAGAAAATGAGGCCGATTAGTCTTAACAACATATTTCATGTCCTCGAGGAGTCTCTCCCACAAATCCTCCTGCCAGACATAGGATCTCTGAAAAAAAGGCACCTCTATCAGAGTTGATGTGTTAAACACATCAGTAATTATTGCTTTTCTCGCGTCCATTTTCTTCCTTTCTGTATTATCATTTGATTTGAATAAAAATGTGTATGTTCGTGTCAAACACTATAATGAGGCATATCAAAACGGTATTTCATCTTCATCAAATATCTCAGCACCATCTTTTTCTCCAAAAATCTTTGTAGTATCAAAAGAAAAGTGAGGATACTTACTGTAATCAAACTCATCACCCAACTTAGTATGAGCAGTTAAAGCAATCTCTGTATTTGTTGCATAATTCGCTTTGCGATTGTATATTTGATCATTTTCATTTATTACAGTGATAAGCCGTATCAATTGGTCGCATGACATTTGTGATAAAAAAGGTCGAATCGCATTCCAATACCTGTCATTTGCACTATCAAACGTGCCGCTGTTCCCGAAATACTCAATGCAATAGTCTATGAAAACAGGAACATCTCCCGATAATTCATATTCATCTGAAACAAAAGATATTGTTTCAGCATCAATTATTCCATACGAGGATAATGAAATCATCCTACGCATATGCTCCTTTTTATTATTGCTTAAAAACCAAGATATAATCTTAGCTTTGTTATTATTATTTGTAAGCGATGTGATTTGTAACTTTGTATCTTCACTAAGCACAGTATAAATCTGGGGATGATGTGCAAGTAAGATACATAAGTTCATTACACACGTCTCGTCTGGTGATGTTTTCGCAAACATTGAATCAGACTTCATGAAATCGAGGAGTCCTTCAGTATCATCGAACAGGAATTCCATCACCTTTCTGTTAATCCCCATATTTCGCTGGCATTCTTCATCATCTGGTAAACAAAAGCAAAGTTTCCATAATGAGCGAAAGGTGCTTTTTTTCATAGAAACTGACATCCGATCAAAGTATTTTCTACAAAGATAACTATGTAGCTTTTCGGGCTCGTCACGATACAGTTGCTTCTTTTCCGACAAGTCCTCCAACATCATATCTGTTACTCTTTTTATAAAGATAGGTGGTTTTACAAGTATTTCTTCGAGCACATTCCTTATTAGCGCAATTGTAGTTTCTCGTGAAGGCGATATTAACTCATATCTATCATTCAACGCAGGATGAGCAGAGAAATTGCGATGATCATAAAGATGACTTAGATTTGTGTACGACTCTAAATCAAGTAATTCTGTCCTTTTATAAATATTTTCAACAAATTCTTTCTCCCAACGGGATTTTGACTTATTGTCCCCTGGATTTCTGCTTTTTTCCACCTCACGCAGTATTTCATTGGCTACAGTATCATTGTACATATCTGATAGTTCCTGCAGTTTAAACAACAAATCACAAATGGCAACTGAATACAGCATTACGACAGCCGAACGATAATTGCCGTTAGCATAATTGCTAATCACTTCATTGAAGTATTCCCTTGTTTTCGGAAAATAGATGTCATCCGCCTCTGGAATATATATCATCACAGATCTCCTTTAATAGTATATGTCTATTCTCTCTTTCCCTTTACGCTGCCAGTGCATTTGCATTGACCTGCTCTATTACTTTTCTAATACCCATCCACACCTTCATGTCTGAGAAGACTTCGACTATGCTGCCCTGATCTGTAAATGGTGTCTCCTGCAGCACTGACAGGTCCTTCATCATGCCGTTGTGTACGATGTACTCTACAATCTGATTGACGAAGTATATCTGGCGGCTATCAAGCTGGGTCTCATCAAGATACTCAGCAAAAGCCTCCTTGGCAGCATTCATATCAAGGCCAACGATTTCCCTTACGAATTCACCAAGCGGCTTTTCACCATACTCAGCCTGATACTCTTCCCTTGTGCCGATCTTGTTCCACAGTATATCCTCCAGGTCCATAATGTCTGCACTTGTCAGAGGGACATTGCTCTTCAGTTTCGCAATTACAGCAGTGTCCTGGTGCTGGCGTACATAGTACTCAGCCTTTGCTTTGTAGTTCTTCAGATCGTCGCTATCCAGTTCAGATTCCTTCCAGTCGATTGAAAGGATCTCATCATCAAAGTCGGTATCATATATGATCTTGCTGTTCGGAATGTACTTCATCAAATCTCGAAGACTCTCGCGGATATGCTCGAATTCATTGATGCCGGCATTGTCAAGATAATCTGTATGCAGGATCTTATCTATCAATTCCGCCTGCATCATTATCTCTGGGATGTTAGCAACACTCGCAACAGCGGCTACCTTTTTCATAAGATCATTCCTGCCCCGGCTGTACTTTTTACCTGCAAGATACGCAAGTTCTATACCATACATGAGAGCATCGAAACGGAGAGCCTTCGCATCATCTTTTTCAGGCTCAATCAACGGTGCCAGTTCCTCCCTGACCATAAGTGTGTCCTCATAAGTCAGTGTCTGATAGTTTGACGGAGTTGCATATAGATCAACATATTTGAGGTGCTGCCGTACTGCGAAGTTCTCTCTATTCAGTTCCTGGACCTTCCCAGACATTATCTCAACCAGAGCATCCCTATATTTGATCAGCCTTTCCGTCTGATACTGCAGATCTTGCAGTTTATATGCAATTTCAAACTGCAGCCCGAAGATAGCCCCCTGCAGAGCGATCATATTAGCTGTCGGCTTACCCTTGTTCATGCGGAAGAATTCAAAATTTCCGCAGAAATCAAATATGTAAAACTTATCCTTATCAGCGCCATCAATCAAACCTGGGCAAAGCCGTGTTCCGCGGCCTATCATCTGCCAGAACTTAGCCTTACTCATGACCTTTTTGAAGAATACAAGGTTCAGCACTTCCGGTACGTCAATACCGGTATCGAGCATGTCTACAGATATGGCAATCTGCGGCATCTTGTTCGGGTCAGAGAATTCATCTATTGCACTTTGGGCGTAGGTCATATAGTTGTCGATGACCTTAGCATAGCCGTTCAGATGCGGATACTCTTTTCCAAAAACCTCCAGTATCTTCTCTGCATGAGTGTGATTCTTGGCGAAAATTATCGTTTTTCCGATTTTGTTGCCATAGTCGATTTTCAGGCCATTTGTCATAAGAATGTGCAAAACTTCACGGATAGTATCCTCATTGAAGATCCATTCATTCAAAGCAGATGATGCTATGCTCTCAGGAAGTTCACCATTTTCATCCTCAAACGTATCTTCATAGATTTCTTTATCATCTTCGGAGAGTTCATCATAAACGATACCCTGCTGGATATATTTCAGAGTCGTTTCTACTGACATGAAATCTACCAGGTAACCGTCCTGCACCGCTTGTGCAAGCTCATAGCCATAAGTCGGCACACCATTTTCAATCTCAAAGACAGAGTAGGTATTCTTATCGATCTCATCCTTCGGTGTTGCTGTCAGGCCCACCAATGGAGCATCGAAATAATTGAAGATATCGCGGTATTTATTATAAATGGAGCGGTGTGCTTCATCGCAGATAACCAGATCAAAATGACCGCAGGAAAACAGCTTTCCTTCTTCATCATGGACTGAATCAATGCAGTTCATCATGGTCTGGTAAGTAGAAAAGACACCGTGAGCTTCGTAATTATCTTTCTCTTCACAGAGATTTGTAACAGACAGATCTGGAAGAAGATTTACAAAGCTGCGCTTAGCCTGTGTAACCAGAGAGTTGCGGTCAGCCAGGAAGAGGACATTCTTGATCCATCCCTGTTCCAACAGCACTTTTACCAGAGCAATGACTGTTCTTGTCTTACCAGATCCGGTAGCCATTACAAGCAGAGCTTTACGGCGGTTCTTCTGCCCAAATGCGTCACAGACAGCTTTGATCGCCGCCTCTTGATAATAACGGCCGGCAATTGCTTTATCTACGACTATATAGTTGAGTTTTGAGCGCATGCTCTGCAGATTGAACAGCTTTTCAAGATCGCGCTTGGAGTAGAAGGCCGCAACCTTACGCTCAGGATACTGATTGTCTATAATACGAGTATCAAAACCGTTTGTCAGGAATACAACCGGGCGGCGGCCCTGTTTCTTCTCAATGAGGTCCGCATACAGTTTCGCCTGTTGACGTCCCTTTGCAACATCTACACAAGTACGCTTTGCCTCGATTACAGCAAGTATACGTCCGTCATCTCCCATCA
>Ga0256404_1002236_pt1 | contig 43481 bp, 79 predicted proteins | sample RumenRJG_01DNA_FD_185990 | JGI IMG/M metagenome (GOLD analysis project Ga0256404, IMG submission 185990) | Bovine rumen microbial communities from Lethbridge, Alberta, Canada - RJG_01 | ecosystem: Host-associated > Mammals > Digestive system > Stomach > Rumen | place: Canada: Alberta | collected... | reverse complement strand
TAACGGTTGATGGAAAGTTTGGTCCAAAGTCAATTAAGGCACTTCAAAAAGTTCTTGGCACAACCCAGGATGGAGAAATTAGTGGTCAACTTTCAAAACTGAAAAAGTATCATGGTGGATTCTCAAGCGGAATTGCCTATGGAAGTGGTGGCAGTAGTGTAGTTAGAGCCCTTCAAAAATATCTTGGCTTAAGTGGTCCAGATGGACAGCTTGGTCCAAACACAATAAAGGCTTTACAAAAATATCTTGGAATGAGTGGTCCAGATGGATATTGGGGACCAAACACTTCAAAAGCTGTACAAAGATGGCTTAATTCTAAACTTGACGGAAGCTCCTCTTCGTCCACTCCCTCGGTAGCACCGGCGCAGAATACGTCGGTTAAATTCAAAGGCATGGACATCAGCGAATTTCAGAAAAAAATTAGTCAAGCAAATTTTGAAAAAGCTAAAGAAGCAGGTATTGAATTTGTTATATTACGTGTAGGCTATACTGGTAAGGACTCGAAGAAACCGACAATTGATGCAGTATTCGAAAACAACTATGCTAATGCTATTGCCGCAGGATTACCAGTAGGTATATATTATTATTCACTTGCTACTTCTGACGCTAAAGCAAAAGAAGAAGCTAATTTCTGTATTGCTCATTTAAAAGGTAAGACAATTACTTATCCAGTTTACATTGATATGGAAGATAAGAACTATCAAGCTAAAAAATCTAAATCAACTCTTGCATCAGTATGTAATACGTTCTGTAATACGATTGCCGCGGCCGGTTATAAACCTGGTGTATATGCAAGCTTAAGTTGGTTTAACAACAAAATTGGTTCCATTAGCGCGCCACATAGTAAGTGGGTAGCACAGTATAATAAAACTTGTGACTACAAGGGCGCATACGATATGTGGCAATATAGTTCAAGTGAGTCCGTACCGGGAATTGCAAGTAAAACCGATGTAAACTGGTGTTACAAAAAATTTTAGAGGTTAATTATGGAAAGACTGATTGAATTATTAGAACAATTAATTGCTTTATTAATAAAGTATTTTTCAGCAGTTCCATTAGAGCAAACAGAGGAGCCGGCGCCGACTGTGGAACCGGTTCCATCTGAACCTAAAGAACCTACAGTTGAGCCTGAACCAGAACCAACTGTAGAGCCTGAACCTATCCCTGGACCAGTTGTCGAGCCAACTGTAGAGCCAGAGCCATCTGTAGAACCTACACAGCCAGAAGAGCCTGCCGTGCCAACACCTATTGCATATACTGGCGCGCTTCCAACGTTGACACTTGTGAAGTCTAATGAAGAAGTTATTAATGATACATGCAAGTGGGCCGCTTGGATTGCAGGTGATAATAGATTCCACTATGGATATACAAACAAACATGGAAGTTCTGATTCATCAAAGTGGAGTCCAAACGCTCATCACAATGGGTGCTACTTCTGTGGTACTAATACAACTAGTGGTGGTTGCTCAAAGAAAGGTATTACAGACTATGAACGTTCATATTGCTGTAATCCGTTTGTCGGTGCTGCTTGGGCGCATGGCGGATGTGTTCCAAAAGCTTTAAGCTTATGCAGGGATAGAAATTCTTGGGATTATCATAAGGGAAAAGGTTATGATAGTTCAAGCTTATTTACGAACCTTGGCAAACCAGCAAAGTCTAAATTAAAGAAGGGTGATGTGTGTTGCAATGATAGTCATGTATTCTTATATTTAGGAAATGGTAAGCTGGCTGAAGCATCTGGCGGCGATGATAATGTAAGAAATTCGAATAAATGGAACAATTCAATACGTGTTACTGATTTAACTGATAGCAAATATAAAGGAGTTAAACGCGTACATAGATTCAATGGTTCTGTAAATACTGAAACTTATATTTGCCATGGAGAAATTAGTAATAGAGTTGCTCAATGGCAAGCATTTCTTGATTGGTGGTTCGATGGACAAGTTGGAAGTGCCGATGGTATTTATGGAGATAATACATTAGCGTGGACAAAGAAATTCCAAGAAGAGCAAATCGGACCTGGTGAAGGCGATGGAATTATTGGAAATAAGACTTTAGAAGTTGCAAAGAATTGTGTAAAATAAGTAATTTAAAACCACTACGAATACGTAGTGGTTTTTATTGTGTTTATATATACACTGCGGCCCTTGCGCAAACATAGACGACCGCGCGCAGACTATGTATCAGCTTCTTCGTAGTCTTCTTCGGTTATCACTAATTTAGTAGTCCTTGGATTCTGAACTATTGTTATAGTCATAGTAAGAGGATTACTTTCTTCATCTACCCAAACTTCATCAATATTCCATTCTGGATAGGCTACTTCAACAATATCTTTGCCTTTCCAGTTTACTTTATTACAGTTTTTATCTGCTTTAAAATGATACATATATTACCTCTAATTGAAATCTTCCAATTCAACTTGTTCTTTTTCTTCCATTTCATCGGTCATTACAACTGCGAGTATTCTGTCATCTACTGGCATGTCTGTGTTGGAAAGAAATGCAAACAAGGCTTTCTGAATTACAAAATATTCAGCGACATTAAGTTCGAGTTCGATTGATTTAACTTTGTCCTTTTTTGTATATACTTTAGTTTTCATTGGTTATTCCTTTTATTCCTTTCTGTTTGTTCGGCTTCTTTATGTTCGGCTTCTTTATAGGCCTCTCTATATTCGCACAGTGGACAGCCGCAGGTATAATCGCAAGAGCCATCCATATATAAAGATAACACTCTTATCTTTTCGCATTCTTGACATACTTTAGGTGGTTGTCTCATTACTCACTCCTTTCCATCTGCGGAGTTATAAAATATACATCTTCTGCAACCTATTTACTCAACGGACATTTCTTTAAGCAAATGCTTGGAGCATCATTAGCTTGCTTGCAAACGACATAGCGTTCGCCATAAAAGTGCCTTACTCTTGATTTTTCACAGCGTTTGCAAAAGTCATGCACATCTTCTCCACCTTGTAGGTTTATAATTTCCGTCTGTGAAATCTCGGCTGTACTGTCATATATCGGTTCTACTCCGTCTATCAAGGACTTGCACCACCTTATGCCGTTTCGGAAGCCTATAGAGTATGTATCTTCCAAGTCTATGTGTTTAATTCCGAAATCCATATGCTCAATAATTGACTGCTTATATTCTTCAAGTGTCATCATTTCCTCTTTTCAATGCGTAAGAACATATATAGTTACGACAATATCTATAATTATAACTATTACGAGCACCACCATACAACCAACAAATATTTTTGCAAGCATTACTTGTTCCTCTCTCCATATGAGCAGAAGTCACAAGGCTTTGGCATATTCCATTCTCCATTTCTCCACCCAAATGGACAATCCGTATCATAAGAGCCATTGTGCATACACTCCTTGCAACATACTATGTCGATGCTCGGTGCGTCACGCAGTAGCGTCCTTGTGTTCTGTACCACATCTATGGTCACGGGGTCTGCGTTCTTCACTCGGCTCTCCCATCTGTCGAAAAAGTCCTCGCAGTATTCTGCGTCTATATACCTACTCATCGTCTGCTCCTTTCCACTCTGCACAACAGTCCGCATCCCAGATGTATTTATCATAGCAAGAACTGTTTTTGTTGTCGCAGTATGCGGTAATTGGAATTTCATTGAGTTGAATTTTCAACTTTGATTGTCTGCGATATTCACAGTTTCCGCAACACTTCATCGTCTGCTCCTTTCATCTTCGCTCCACACGATGGACAATATGGTGTTTTTATCCAAGTCACTTTGCCATAGTAAGATTGAAATTCTTTGAGGCGTGTTCCTTTGCATACAGAGCATTGTTCAAAGTCACCCATATCTACCCACTCCCCTTGCGGTCTGTCTGCGGAGGGCATGACATTACTTTCCAATTCTGTGCAGTACCACTTTATTTCGTTTAACCCTTGTTCAAAATAACCCCAATCAGTCTTTAGCGTTGTTCCGTCTATATCAGATTCCCACATGGAAGTCGTTGACGATTTTTCGTGTGTATAAAGAAATGACATTATGGTATCAACGGCTTTCACGACTGCTTCATATTCACTCATCATCTACTCCTTATTAAAACAAATGGGCAATCTTGCGAAGTGTGTCCTGATTCGTAACAACTCCGCTCGGCACCGACACTTTTTCCTCTCCCATGAGTATGATCCTGCTCATGTCTGAGAGTATCTTTTCAAGATCATCGCCGGTTACGTCCACCGTTACAGCTTTGCCAAAAATGTCCTTTACCCTGATGTACTCCTGGTCCGTTACTGCGCTTCTTGCATACTGGATGCTGTCAAAGTCCTTCTTGGCAGCCATGATGTATCCAAGCCCATTTTCAATAAAGCTTTTTCTACTTGCGTATACCTGTCCTTTGTTCATTTTGTCCTCCTGTATTTGTAGTATTCTTCCGGCGGCACCACACTGATGCCCTGACTATCTTCGACCCTTATCCAGTCCTTGCAGTCCTTTGGCTTGTAAAATGGACACTTGTAATTGCATGACTTCGACATGTTATGCAGCAGTCTGCAGCCGTTTGTGCCCCTTACGTTGATCGCCGCGAAGCACGGATCTATTGTGTATTTAAGGTCTATACTGTGAAGTGTTATCATTCGTAGTTGCTCCATATTTGCATAAAGTCATCCAGCGTCATGGTCACAAGCCATTCATTACCCCGGTATTCCTTTGACACCTTCTTGTGCATCACTACCGGGATCTCGTCTGGCCTTGCCTCTCGTTTGGCTTGATCCAGCCATTCGTAAGTCTGTCCGTGGCCATTCTGTCGATACTTTGCCTCGATGTGCAGATGGTCAATCCCCACAACATCAGCATCACTGTTGATGCCGGCATACTGTTGTGACCTCCGCACATCGTATCCATATTCTTTTAGTTTTCTAACGAGTGCGAGCTCGCCCTCTTTGCCTTTGCGTCTGCTATTCACAACTACCACCTGACCCATAGATGTTCGATTGGTATTTCTTCTGCCGTTCTGTATATGCAGTCACGCATACTTTCAAGACATTCGACTGCGTCCGATATGGTGCCCCATCCGTTTTTCGGTTCCAGCGTCTTATATTTACTCGGCCTTATCACCAGTTCACCGATACCTTGCTGTATGTCATTTATTACATCTTCGCATTTGTACCATTTACCTTGCTCAAAGTCCCATCCTGTTGCTGCGCGGAACATCTGACCAAGGTTGTATGTCGGGTTTGCATATTCCGGCTCCGCTATACATACGTACAGATCCGTGTCGTATATGCGCACTCCTATTTCTATGTCATAGCTCATCCAATTTCTCCATTACTTCGTCTATTATGATTTGGTCTGCCCTCTTGCCGTATATCTTCCTTCCGACTCTGTACCCGCAATTCGGGCAGAACTTCCAGTAAGGCTCTGCCAATCCGTGACCGCAGTTACCGCAGGTCCATGAATCGTATTTACTGCCGTACTTGCCTTTGTGATATGTCGGTGGTGTTCCCAGATCCTTTTCAAATTCGTATTCCATACGGTTGATGACACGCTCCTGAATGTCAACATCTATGACTTGCTGGCTGCGTACCCACTCAACTGCATCTTTGCATCCGATCATTGGTCTTGGCATCAGTATTCCTCCCTGTAAGGCTCCGATAATGGCATCCATGCGATAACCTTGCCTAATATTGGTGGGAAAGTATCATCAATGGTTGCCCATGATTTCGTACTCTCGTAGTACCACCCAACACCGACTATGCTTTTGTCTGTACACCATATAACCACATCACCTATGTAGTCCTTTTCGCTCGGTAATCTCTCGCTACAAGGTATCCACTTATCCGTGGTCTCCATCTGCTGGATCACCTTGTAGACTTCTGCCTTAAAATCATTAGCCTCTGGCGGTGCCGGTATCGTTGCAAGTTTATTGAACAGTTCGCATCTGCTGATGACGTCACTCATTGCCTTCACCTTCAGCATCATTATTGTCTGCAAGCCTCTTATAGAGATTGCTGACTTCCGTCTCCAGTTCCTTCACTCTCTTTTCGGCATCGTTTGCCCTGTTATACTGCTCAAGCCAGCTTTCATGCTCTTTTCTCTGCTTATTCTCAACACTTGTCTTGATAAGGTCCCTGTACTCACTGAGCGTGATCGTTACTGTCAGCTCACCCTCAGAGACATAATCGTCCAGATTTACGTTGTATCTGTTGTTCTCTACTACTGTTTTTTCAATAATCATTATTACTCCCTCCTGTTATCCTCCTACAGTTTGCCAGTTCTCTTGTAATCGTCAGCAAGCCGTTTTATATCTTCCTGCGTCATGTTGTATCCACGATTTATCGACTTCTGATATTCCTTCTTTGCTATGCCGAACGGCATGTCAACCTTCTTGTCAAATACCCATAAGTGATATACGTCGCATACGTCGACAAGGTTCTTCTGCTTTGGGAACACCTCGATTGCAAACCTATTTTCTCCGAACAGTTCGTTCTTTATCTGCATCTTCTGTGCCCATGTGACTTCACCTGTGCCGTCATTCGTGCCGGTGCCCTTGCTGATCGTTACGTGCTCGACATTGCCAAACTGCGTCCTGATGATCCGTGAGCATACACATATATCGTTGTCGTTATCGACCCAGCATCGGTCCATGTCGCCATGCCAGCCTAATCGATTCTCTCCGCCATATATTCCGAGCTCGTCCCTCATTAATCTCGGTGGAGCCGCTTTTATGAAATTCATTGAACCCTCCTTACTCAATCATCAGCGTATGGCCTGTGCTCAGCATCTTTGCGTAAAAGTCAGATTTTGCTGCAAACTCCTCTGCATCGATCTTGAGCCACTTGTTATATACGTCCTCGCTGATGATGCGCTTTGCATCGTCGCTTATGTCCTCGTACCCTTTTCCGTAAGAGATAGCCCTTATTACTTCCTTTATTGGTTTTGCTTCAAGCTGCTGCTGTGCGCGGATCTCCCTCACGATCACACCTACAGCCGGGAATGTTGCATATTCCCTTGTGTCGTTTTCTGCGAAGTTAAGCACAGCTTTTTGTGCGATTTTAAAGTCGTACTTCTCCAGTATCATGTGCCATGCCGCAGCTTGCATCTTTGCGTTGTTCTTACTGCCGGAGTAAAACGCTCCGAGCATTGACATAATTTTTACGGTCTCGTCTTTTGTCATCAAAAATCTCCCTCCTGTAACATATCGAGAAATGGGTTGCCACTCGATTTATTGTTTTTAGTGCCATATTCGTTTCTGCTCCACGTGCGGACTGCGGCTTGCCAGTCTCGCATTTTGGTCTTTCCTACCAGCCAACCCTTTGATTCATAAAAATCCATAAACGAATGAGCATTTACGTTGTACCCGTGTTCATTTATGTAGTCCTCTACCATTTCAATTGTCGGTGGAATCATATGGCGTATATCTATTACTTTAGTTTTTGATTCATTAGTAATTGATTCTTTAGTATTTAATTGTGTTGGGTTTTCCGATATCGTGTTTTCCGATATCGGATTTTCCGAAAACGTTAAATCCGAATTTTTCATTACAGGCGTTTCAGATATGATGTACTCATATCCAGCAAACTTGCCCTTGTCGTATAACTGCTCTCTGCGGAAGTATCCAGCTTCTTCCAATTCCTTTAGACCGCTTGTAATTGCTGAGTATTTGTCACTTGCAAGTGTTGCCAGCCCTTTGACTGAATATTCCCAACCGTCCGGCAAAGAGAGCATTTGGCACAGCAGCCCTTTCGCTTTGAACGATACTTTGCGATCTTTGAAAATCGCATTATCTATAACCGTAAAGTTGCTTTTCTTTTCTTTCCTTAAAACTGCCATTTCGTCTCCTATAAGTAGCATTTGCCAAGATACTTTCGTATAAAAGCTCGTTGTGCATCCTGCTTCAGAATCCTGTCAAGTTCTCCGCCCTCGTGGTGTACCATGCTGTGATGTTTTCTGCAGAGCGGACACATAAGACCGTATTTTTCTGATAACTTCTTGTCCGGACCGTGCATCACGTGATGTATCTCATCTGCCCTTAAGCCGCATACGTAGCATGACTCCATATCGTCAGTCATTATGCTTGTGTATCCCATAGTGCTTTCATCCTTTCGATCTCGTCAGGTGTCCTGGTATCAATGCCAAGTTCCTTTGCCTCTGACACCGTGCCATCTATCAGCTCGGACATTTGTTTAGTGTCCATCAAATGACTTGGCAGCAGGAGCACAAACCATCGGTACATAGTGCCTTTTCTATCCTCGACAGCATCTGTCGGCCGGTAGTGTTCAGTCTCTTTGCGAAGATATCTGTCATCGTCCTTCATAAGCACATACGTTGGACTGCCTTTTGCATCGAGCCAGTCGGTTCCGTAGTCGATCATGAGCTGATTGTGCGCTTCGTACTTGCTGACTTTCAGGACCTTTGATATCTGCTCACACAGTTGCCAGTGATAATTGTTAGCATTCAGCGATCTTTTGCTTTTTTTCTTTATGGTGATGTCATATTCCTCACCCAGCTTCAGACCGCTGAATAGCTGAACTATCGACCGATTATCTTTCTTGTCAAGGTTCAATGTGATACGTGCCTGTTTGTAAAGCAGCTCCACATTAGGCTCTTCGAGAAATATCATGACTTAACCCCACGGCACATCTTCATTCATGGTGCTGAATCCCTGCGGCAGGTCATTGAATCCGAGCTGTTTATCGCCGTTCTGCGATGCGTTATTCTGCGGTTGATAATTACTACCATTCCGCTGATAACTTCCGTCAGAACGCGAATTATCGCCTCCTGCGCTGCCGAGAAACTCGACTCGGTCAGCCACTACATCTGTCGTATATACAGTCTCACCGTTACGGTCTTTGTAGCTGCCCGTCTGGATGCGTCCGTGTATTGCAACCTGTCTGCCTTTTGCGAGATAGCGGTCGCAGGTTTCAGCCTGTCTTCCCCATACAGTAATGCGTATAAAATCAGCACCTGCGTCTTCTCCCTGTCTCTTCGGCCTGTCGACAGCAAGAGTAAATCTGCAGCAAGCCGTCTGTGTGTTTGGTGTGTATGAAAGCTCTGGATCTGCGCAGAGTCTTCCAATCAGTACAACGCTATTCATCTATTCTGCCTCCTTGCTTTTATATTCGTCTACAGTCCAGTAATCGCCTACCTCATTGCCTTCGACTATCATGCAGTATGTGTTTTCTTCAGATATAGATTTATAAACATCCAGCACTTTGCGTTTCAACAAATGTGGCCTTGCTTTTAATGCATCCTGCTTTTTATATAAAGACTGCGTTTTGTTTTGTATTTTCTTTTCAAGCTCCTTCAATTCTGAAACAAGCACCCTCAATTCCTTTTTTTCACTTTCGATGCTTTTTTCAAACTTTTCAATGCAATACCCATCAATCTCATGAAGTTCTATTGCAGTTGGCTTGCCACAAAACACATATCCGCTTTTTGATCCGATTTTCACATTGCAATCGAGGCCTTTTATTGCTTCATGAAGTGGCTTGCCTATCGTGCTTTTGACATTCATCTATTCTGCCTCCTTTAACATTTCATATTTGCTCTGACCAAGCTGCATGATCGTGTTGTAGTCACCTTTCTTGATGTCCTCGACCTTCTCAATGCCGTACATCTGCTTCAGTTCATCCATAAAGGTTGTAGCACCCATATCGTTGAGTGTGGCGATCATACCTTTTACTTTGCTGACTGCCTTCGGTGCATCTGCTATGGTCGCGTTCGGATCGGGCTCCTCAGATTCTTTTCTACCTTTAGGCTTGTCCCGATTAAGGATCGCGTTAGAAAGTTCCTCTGCGCTGCATATCGATGTATCGATGCCAAGCCCCATAAATCCGAGTGCTCTGCCTACTGCTGATGTTTCGCAGTTCTCGATATACGACTCCTTGTTGATAAAGCCGTTACCTTCTTTTTCGTAGGCGTGCCCGGTTGCGAGGATGTTTCCACCTTCATCAGCTACTGTCGCCTTGATAACCACCACGCCATTTACGTTTGATATGATCTGAGTATCTATCGTGCCGTTAGGATAAAGCATCCTGAACGCCTTTACTCTCTGCGGCACTTCTGCATAATTCTTGCCCTTTATTGGCGTTGTTGTTATGGTCTCGTTCGCTTTTGCGATATCTTCATAAGTTGCCATTAAGATTCCTCCTGTAATCTGTAGATCCCGTATCTTGCTCCGTTCGGAGATACCTCCCATTCAGTTACGATGTTGTAACCCATCTCACGCAGCCTCAGAATTCTCTGCTGCAGGTTCATGATGCTAAGCTCTCTGACTGCCTCCATCGTTGTTATGCCGCCGTGATCTCGCAGATACTGAAGGACCCTGTCCTCTTGTGTCGGCTTCTTCTTTTTGATAGAATGTATCTGCGGAGTTGCTACGGCGCTCCGTTCGTTCGTTTTTGACATCTTGTGGCCTCCTCCACTTCACACAGTTTGAAGCGAATCTGTCTGCCAATCTGGTAATACGGAATATCTCCCCTGTCCTTCATGCGCATGATCGTCTTTGTGCTTACTTCTGCGTGCTGTGCTAACTGTTTTGCTGTTAGTAACATGCCTGACCTCCTTTAGGTTTAACCTAATGGTTTAGTCAAAATAAATATCTTCCGGTCGGCATCCGCATATAATGCAGTATTCCTCAAGCTGATCTGCTCTCGGTTTTCTTCTGCCCAGCTCCCAATCCAGAACTGTGTTGATTGAAAGGTTCATACGCTTTGCAACCTCGTTCTGTGTAAGCTGCGCCTCCGTCCGTGCGGTCTTCATACGGACTCTGCCGCTTCTTCCAATCATTTAACACCTCCTTTCGCTATAGTTCTATTATACAATATTGCTTAATTGTTTTAAAGTTGTTTTTAAAGATATTGCTAAAAAATTATATTATCACTCCGAAGATTGCTTCGATTATGTCTATCAGCACATACAGGAACAGGTATGTTCCGATCGTTGCCGCTGTCAGTTTTGCTCCAGTGTAGTCGATAACCTCATACTCGTCGACTCCTGGTATAAGTGCGCAGCCGCCCCATGTGCCGTGTATCTGCCCTGCATCGTCGATGTGTGTGACGGTGCCCTTCTTGCCCTCGTACTGTGGCTCTCCGTCCATGTATATGATCCTGATCTTGTCGCCTACCTTCATGCCTATACCTCCACAAACCATCTGTCATAGTCCTCTGCTGCGCAGTACCCTGCCAAACTCAGGAAGAATACTTTGCACTCGTTGGCTTCCTTTGCTGTCTCGCAGTGCAGGACCGCTATATCTTTTCTCATCTCCACATCGATATCAAGTACCCTGTGGAACTTCTGAGCCGCTTCATCTGTCAGCTTGTATGCTCCGCACTTTGCTATCCAGCAGCGCTCATCATAGTCGTCGATCACATCGATGTCGATGTTTTCTGCTATCAGATCCTTGACCTTCATCATATTACTTTGCCTCCTTCGGGTATGTCTGTATTGCCCTCTCCGTTACGGTTCTGCCCTTAAACTTCATCTTGTCGGTCCATTCTGTCTCAGACACCGTCTTGGTGATCAGATAGCGTTCTGCCGGATAGCCATTCTTCACTGCTCTCTCGTTCGCCTTGTCGATGCCCTTCTTCGCCTTGTCCAGCGTTTCCCATGTCTCGGCAAGCCTTCCGCTGCCGATCAGCTGTCTTGCCTCGTATCTTGTTGATGTGTATTTCTGCATCTCGTCCTCCTATGCTGTGTAGATTGAAACGCCGAGTCCTTCATCATCGACATACACATCGGACAGTTCCAGATCCTTGTACCATTCCGGCATTTCGTCTGATTTGTACTCTTTGTCCTCGCATCCGTCGAGGTACACCTTGATCGGCTCTATCGTATCGAGCACTTTCAGAAAATCATTCAGTCTCATCATCTTCCTCCTCTTCTTCATCCCATACACCGTAGTTCCAGTAGTCGCCTGTCTTACATCCCTTACATGTCTTTTTGCTCGGATTTTTGCTGAAGTTGCATCTTCTGCAGCCTTCCCATTCATCAAAAGGCTCTCCATCACTCCACCAGCTCATCGTCGTCCTCCCGTCCATCGCAGTTGTCACCGTATCTCGGGCAGTCACTGCACTCGTTGATATCGCAGTATGTTACGATGTCGTATTCATCAAGCCAGTACATATTTACCTCCTATCAGCTTGTTTTTTCTTCCAGAAGTTCAGTTCTGCCAATGTGCGCCCGAGATCCATCATCGCATCGCGCTTGCCGTTCGCCTCTACATACTGATCATAGATGTACGTGTAGTCCTTGCCCTTGCTCAGAAGGTCTCTGTAATTCTGTGCTGCACAGCACCATCTGTGTCCCGTACCCTCTGTTCCGTTCAGATCCTGGAGTCTCTTGAATGCGACATCCGCCTCTGCGTCATACTCACTCATCTTGTTGAATTCCTTCTGAAGTGCTTCGTGCTCTCTCTTTGTCATTGTTCTATCCTCCTGTGCCCGGATATACCGCCGGGCTCGGTGTGTGATTTACTTCTCAATTATCTCGAAGTGAGAATTGATTTCTGCAAGGTCATGCACACATTCGCCGCCCGGATACCTGTACACAGCTTCGTAATCTCCGTCGAGCAATGGCTGTACACCTACAAGGGTTGCACTATATCCATCGTTGCCTTTTATCCTGAGTGGGTATCCTGCTGCCCTAAGTTTCTCTACTGTTGTCATTGTTCTGTCCTCCGTGTATTTATCTCCTGTTTGATTACAATGTCATTATAAGAATTATTCTAATGAAAGTCAATACAATTCTAATGAAAATTTAAATTATTTTGAATAAACTGCGAAAAATATTGACGATAAGAAGCACAAATAATAGATTTCTATTAACTCAATTAGAAAGGAGCAAAGCTATGTCATACAGAGAAGAACGACCACAACTGGATATTTTTTCATCGAATTTAAAAAGAAATAAAAACGGGCACCCAGACGGGCACCCGTTTTTGTCATAGTTTACGCATCACGCCGGCATACAGCCGTGGATTGACTATATATAATGTAGACATTAGTTCATCAATCACCGCAAGCACATCATTTATGTCCATACCCTTTATTCTGTCCGAGAATTCCGTTCCACTATCATAAGTGACCTCTTCTGGTCCTGAAGCATAAGAGTATTGCGGCACCGGCGGTTCCTCCTGCTTACCGCCGATATGATCCTGAATGATATAGTACGATGCCAGCTTCATGCACGTTGATGCGTTAGGATTGCGCTGCCCTTGACACTCGGCTATTGCCTCCAGCAGTTCTTCTTCTTTAATCAAGGGCGCTCACCTCCTACATGGTCTCGATCTTGTCGATGAACTTCTTGAATTCCCTTTTGGTCATCTCGTCAGGCGCTTTCTCCATAAGATCACGCAGTTCGTCCATCATGTCCTCGTTGGCCATCGAATATCCTCTCGAGTATCTTCCCATGCTGTCGCGCCTTCTTCCTCTGGCATAAGAGCGTCCGTCACCATAGGAGCGATCATCCGCATAGGAGCGTCCGTCTCTATAAGAACTTCCGTCCATGCGATCATCTCCGTAATACCTCGGGTACATCATACCGCTGTAGCCTTGTTCGTACATTTCATCAGACTTGAGGAGATTCTTTTTGGTATGAGCAAGTTTATCCATGTACTCGACTTCTGCCATTGACAGCTTACCTTCTTTGCTGACTTTGCGTTCAAGGTCATCAAGCTCATCGCAGACAAATTTTATAAGCTTATCCATATTCATCCTCCTTCCTTATGCTATGCGCGATATCGTCAAATTCGAATTGATAACCGAAATGCTTGGTGCCGGTGTAGCTGTCGGATCTGTGTTGCCGTTTACGGCTCTCACCGACAGACTGAAGCAGCACCCTTTCGGTACGGTCACGATTGCAGTTGAGGTCACATTGTTGTATTCCTCAACAGCCGCCGGGGTGACAATAGCCCTGCTTGTCGGACGCTCTTCGCCATTTACAGCGATCGACACCGCGATAGGACCTACTGTGCCGCCCTCAGGCAGACTTATATTGCCGTTGAACACGACCTGATATCTCGCAAAGCAATTGTTGGTGTTGCCACGGAGAATAAAAATCCCTGTACCATCTTCGTGAAAGATGTTACCTCTTCTGCAAGGGATAGAGGCTGTGAACAGGATCGGGCTGTTAAGTGCCACATTCTGTTCAGCATTTGCCAAATATTCTGCAGCCATGTCACACCTCCTATGCTCCGCATCCGCAGCCGTTACCGCATCCGCTATTGCATGTAAAGATAGGTGTCTGTCCGTAGACAGGCATTGACGGAATAGGGCAAGCTCTCATTTCTGCAAGGAGCTGATTTGCTGTTGTTGCATCGGACTGACGCAGAGCCGCTGTCTGTACATCCTGCGAAGCCTGTCCTCTTGCGAAGAGAACTTCCTGTCTAAGCTGAGCGATCTCGTCATTCTTCGCATCAATCTTGTCAGCGCAAAGCTGATCCTTTATGGACTGAATACCGCCGTTAATAGCGTTCAGTACAGCCTGTGTGTTCTGAGTGTCGCTTGTTCTTGTAGCGCATGCCTCTCTTGCGATATCTGATCCGAGGTTGGCAAGTCCGAGTCTGTTCTCGCAGCAGCAGCTTGCGAAGTCAGATCCGAGCTGGTTGAAGCCCTGCAGGATAGATGTCTGCAGTCCGAAGTTCTGGTTCATGCTTGCCATCTGTCTGCTGTTAGCCGCGATCTCAGCCTGTGCGAATCCGTTAGCCACTCCAGCGTTTACACCGGCAAAGCCGTTGCAAAGCTGTGTGCTGATGTCGCTGATTCCGTCTCTGATGCTTGTAATGTTGTTGTTTATCATCTGATCACGGAATCCGCCCTGTGTGATCTCAGCCTGATTCATCCACGGATAGAGTGCTGCGCCGTCAGCTGCAAATCCGCCCATACCGCCAAAGCCGCCTCCAAAGCCGAAGCCACCGCCCCAGCCGCACAGAAGAAGCAAAATGAGCCATGACAGGTCGTTGCCGAAACCGAAGCCGCTATTGCCGCCGTTTCCGTACATAGGTGATACAGGCATCGTGAACATGCTTCCATTTTCGTTATCAGTTAGTGCCATTTTGTTACCTCCTTAAAAGGTCATAAAAAAGTTGTAAAAAGTAATTAAAAGGTTTATGTCATCACCTTCGGCCGTTAGGTGTTAACATCCGCATGATCTGCTGTGCTCTTTGAGCAGCAGCGTTGTATTGAGACTGACTGATCCTGCCGCTGTTGAGCATCTGCTGTATCGCCTGATTTGGATCACTGACTTGGCTTTTGAGCTCGTTGAGGCTTTTCATCAAGTTGTTCTGATCGAAGCCTCCCATGCTGTTGAAAAGGTCACTTGCCATCGTTCTTGCCTCCGTTTCTCTTGTCTGCTGTGCGCTCTAATTTTGCCTTCAGAGCGTCGATTTCCTTCTGTATGTCCGCTAACTCGTTATGCGTCACAAAGTCTGCCTGAGGCGCTGATTCTGCCTTTCTCGGCGCATTGTCGCGTACGGTATAGTCCAGTATTTTGATACTCGGCATACCCGATGCGTCAGCCGATTTGATGTACACGACATTTGCCTCAGAGTCCCAGAGCGGAACCGATGTGTTAGGTGCAACAGGGTAGCTTTTTGCCGCTCCCTCGCCCTGCACCCATATCAAGGAACTCTGTACATTAGATCCAACGTTTCCAACGCCTTGAAAAGCATTATTCTGCGTTGGATAGTACGCAGGCATCTGATAGTTTTGCGGATAATAATTGTAACCAGCCATGATTTACTCCTTCCCCCAGTAATACTGGACAAGCTCCTGCGAAGAGTCCCAAGCGTCGTAAAGCGTGCCGCCATCTTTTACGCACGCCACGTGTCCGCCAAAAAACAGGACATATGTCCCTGTCGGAAATTCCTTACAGAACTCCTCTGCCGTGTAGCAATCAGGACACGTGTTTGACAGCGCGTGTCTCTCAAAGCCGTTTTGCCTTAAAGTCGCGCCGAGTACACTGTCGCTCGACGGCATATCGCACATTTGCAGACCGTTTATTGTCAGCATCAAATAGGCCGACTCCCATGTTGTATCGAGTGCTTTTGACAATGCCCTAACTGCGCAATCGCCGACTCTACGCCCACAAGGATTATTTTGGAATTCGATGTACATGTCTCCACCTCCTGTCTAAATTGTCGCAATAAAAAAGAGCCGAGAGTACGAACCCTCGGCGCAACTTATAACGAAAGAAATATGCAATTTTAGTTTCTTAAAAATTTGAAAAAAATTCTAAAGAAATGAAATGAATCTTAAATCGGATTTTTAAATTTTTCAAAAAATAAAAAAATGCCCCTCTTTCGAGGGGCGTGAGAGGAAAGTAGGAAAAATGAAGAGAGTGAGTTCTCGTCCATTTGGCGAGCTATAAATGTTTCAACAGTTGTTCCTGCGTCTTGTAAACTATATTCTGTACTTGTCGGACTGACATGCCGAATTCTTCCGCTAAAGGCTCAAAACAAATCCCGTCCAGCATATACCGCTTCAAAATCTGACGATTTCGCTCTGAATGTCTGCGCAATATTACCCATTCATCAATGGCGTGCTCTAGATCAGAGCGTGAATAGTCTTCGAGTCTCATTTTCGTCTCACTCTTGTGCGTGTGCCCTTAACAGCCTTTCGATTCTTTCTAGTCCTTGTCCTTACTTTTACCTTCGCCATTGTTGATTACTCCGCTTGCTCCAACACCCATGTAGTTGGCGTTTCCTCCGTCTTGGCTGTCTACTGTTACATCGGAATAATCGTACTGGTTCCATTCGTAAATCCATAGAGCATTACTTGCGAATAGAAGCAGTATCGTTACTGCGAGGACTATTATCAGCCGTCGGACTGTGCGCTCGAATCTTGCTATTGTTCCTTCATATACGATGTACGGCACTTTGTTATCTTCCATAAAAGCCCTCCTATCCTTTTATGTAGTTCACTCCGCTCTGGAACACAGTTGTTAAATCAGACTGCTGTGTCCATGTTCCGTTTACTTTCTTCCAAGCCTTAGTAAACTTCTGCCAATCCGGGTCCCTTGCCCATATAAACACATCTCCCTGTGCTCCGATAACAACATTGATTGTCGCATTTCCAGATACGATGTACGTATAGGTGTAGTGGTCTATGCCTGTGCCTACAGAATACGTAACCACAAAGGAAATTCCAGTTACCAGGCCACCATAATATCCGACATAGTGCCTGACAGTGTAATTGTCCAGCTGTGCCCTTGTCGGCATCGTTGTCGGTGTCAGCGTGATGATGCTGGAACTCGTACTCGGAAAGTCCACTTCCTCACTCGCCGCTGACGAGCCGTTATACAGAACGCACTTCGAGACATATGTCGATGATATGGTGCTCGACTCCCTGTGTCCGTGGCATCTGACCTCGATGTCCTCAATCGTGGCATTGCTTGGAATACCCGAGAAGTCGAAACTATACGATGCGTAGCCTGTCGAGCCAGAACTGGCGTACATGTTCGATGTGCTTGAGTATGGGCTTTCTGCTGAATGACCGATAGCATACTGAGCATAAGACGAGCCGCTTTGTATGCCGCTGGTCGTTACATCATCTGGAACTATTGTCAGCGTACTTCCAGCCCCGTGTGCTACTAAGTCGGAAGTGATGTCCACCCCGTTTTTGGTAGCCGTTACTGGGTCTGTTTTGTCCGTTGGCGTAATTGTCAGCGTATACTCAGCATCGTCATATGTAGAGACTGCTCCGCTCGGGCTAATGGTTCCGTTACCAGTCAGAGTTGAGGTAACTGTGGCTGGATTCGGTATTGTGTAATCGACTTCGATTTCTGCTCCGTAAATCTCAAAGCTTGCCGATGTGTTTCTCGAACCTCTACGACAGTTGATTCTGATTCCGAACTCGTCTCCGTCGTCTCGGAATGTCGCATAGTCCTGTGTGAAACTAAACTCGCGGACAGTAGCACTCGTTGTGATTGCATTGCAGTAAGCATTCGAGTATGTCGATGTGCCCTTGCATAAGACTGGCCTGTATGACGATGAAGTTGAACCGCCACTCTCAGACGCCTTCAGCAAGATACGGAAGCTATTGATTATCGCATCAGACGGAACCGCATCCCAGTTGAAGCCTCGCAGATAGACGTATCGGTTGGTCGTACTCGCATAGATGTTATTGACTGTCGCATAGGTCGTCGAGTCTGTATTTGTGTATGCGTTACTGGCGTTCGATACCGTTAGGTACGAAGTACCAGCCGCATTATATAGTTCGCTCGGAACTAATCTTGCGATTGCCATAAACTACCTCTGCAGATATATGTCTCCATCCTTGCCTAAACTTGCCGGCGGTGCGGAAGAACCCGTGTAATATGTAACGATTTCTTCCTCATCAATAAACATTGCTGTGCCGCCGCCCGTCTTGGGAATTTCTATGCCCGGAACACCCGGATAGTCTGCTCCCCAAAGTGATATATTGGCCATGATATGCCTCCTCTACGAGATGCTTAACACCTTAGTTGTGCTGTCCTGCGAAATAACCGGGATCTGTGCTGTGCCCGTTACGTTTGCGATCCTGTCATCATCAGAGGCTGTTCCTACCTTGACTGTAACACCTGCAACGATATTCGATGCCTGCAGACCTGTTGTGGTTACAGCTTCTATTGTCTGATCGCCTGCAAGATACTGCCCCGCATTTATCTTCTGCTGGCTTGTGCTCGGAGAGATGGTTGCTGCAGCCTTTTCTGTCATTGCGCCGGTAGCTTCTCCTGATGCACCGAAGAACTTTTTGCCGTTTCTTACATCGGCAGCCGCCGCATTAGCCCCGCTAACATCATAGAACTCTGCCTTGCCTCCTCCGACCTGCGGAATTTCAACATACGGAACCGAATTGTACGTGTTGTCTCTTATCACAACATTCTTTGCCATTTCTTACTCCTTATTCAATCGTTAGTGATGTACCGTTCCACGTTACGCGTCCATAGTTTGACGGGATCGGATTTATGATAATGTTCTGCTTGGCTCTCTGGCCACTCATGTCTATTACTTGTGTCTGTTCCGAAGGCGTGAACTCATACTCTCCTTCATATGGAGTCGCCATAATGACGCTGTAGTCCACGCCCACGTCTACCGATAGTTCTGTCTCTGCCACATCCATCGGTATTAATACTTCAGACACCGAGACTTCCATCGGTACTACAATCATTCGACCACCTTCCTCAGTAATTGCTCGGACATGTTTATTGTCTTGACCACAGAAGCAGCTCTGCCACCACCTTCAGCGGTCCAGTTGGCCTGTATCTTTACGTCGCCCTCGGCAAACTTAAGAGTCTCAGACTGACTCAGGAATATCTCTATCCTGTTTGCCGTTACATTGATGACGCTCCCGGACTTTGTCAGGCTCTTTTCGCCCTGCTCAAGTGTTACATACACATTTTGTGCAGTCGTCAGATCCAGATCATCTTTGGAAAACGTCAGCGCCAATGTGGGCGTAGTCGCTCTTGGAATACTCATGTTTCCACCTCTTACTTACTATTAGATAATTGCCTGACTCGCTCCTCAAGAATGGGTATTCTTGTAGCAAAGTCGTTGTGCTTTTTGACCTCGTTTGTGAGGTTGTCTATCTTCTCATCCTGCACCGCCTGGTGCGTTTTGAGTTCTGCCATTATCGTCTTATTGCCTGAATTGACAGTCAGATATGTTCCGAGCAAGGCAAATGCCCCGGTTATGCACGCCACAATAATTGCTTCAGTCATAACAGCCACCTCACTTTGCCCTCAGCACCTGTATGGTGTTCTGCTTTACATTTGAATTTGTCCAAGGTTTTGCTGTGCTTATCCTTGGGAATGCGTGCTTTCTTGATGCGTGTGCGATGCGGCCGCCACCGATATACAGGACAGTATGCTGGCCGCCTTCCTTTCTATATCTTATTATATCTCCTGCCTTTAATGCGAATCCATCAAGAGGACCCTTATGTACTATGCTCATGGTACTTGGTACAGAAGGGTAAGGATTTGACGCTTTGGCCGGCAGCGCAAGGAATGTCGATGATAATCCGCTTGCCCTGACGCAAGTGCTGACAAAATATCCGCAGTCCGTCTGGCTTATCTTTGCAGTCTTGCCCATATACTCCTTCAAGGCCGATACATAAGCAGGTTTTGCACTGCCTTTTGGGTAGTCATACTCTGAGGCCTTAGTGCCTTCCGGATATGCATATTCCTTTGCATGAGCGACTATCTCTTCAGCCTTTGAATTCTTCTGGTGTGTATTCCAGTAAGCTACATAGCATTTATCCATATCAACTTTTCCGTTGATGCCGTCTACCTTGCCGGAAGATGTGTACTGCCACATGCCCATTCGATCCGCAGGCTTATAGTCCATTGTGTCATTATACTGTGCGATCCAGAACGGAGATGCGCTGTAGTTCTTTGCTGTGCCTGTAAGATAGTGATTCCACCAGTTAAGGTTTGCATATACTCCGCCTCTGCCACCAAGAGCCTTCATCTTGTTTAGGAATGCTGGTGCCACAGTGTCGGCATACTTTGATAGAGAAGCAACCTCAAGGTCTATGTACAAAGGCATATCAAGGTCATATGGCTTGCAAGCATTGAACAGCCTCTCAGCCTCAGCCTCAGCCTCAGCCTTTGTCTTAGCTCTTGAGAAGATGTATGATCCTACATGGAGTCCTGCCGCTTTAGCGTTTACCATGTTTTCGGTAAACCTCTTGTCAAGTGTGGTGCCGTCAGCATATCTGATGATCGCACCGACTACTCCATCTGCCTTGACCTTCGCCCAATCAATCTTGCTCTGCCAGTCGGATACATCGATTACCTTATATGGAGCGTTCCCTTCGTCTGTGCTGGGAGTAGACGGCTTTCCCTCTGGCGCTTGTGGTGTTGTCTCCGTCTTAAACAGCTTGTCGTTGAGGAAGGTCTGCCATGCTTTCATTGAGCCTTTTCCGAACACTCCGTCAATGCCACCGTTATAATAGCCTTCTGCCTTCAGCTTTTTCTGCCATGCTTTAACGGTATTCTCTCCGAGCACTCCGTCAGCAGATGCTCCGCACCACTTCTGAAGTTTCTTTATGCAGATAGAACCGCCCTTTCCGTACTCAACAGCAGTGAGAGACGGATAGAATTTAGACTGTACTCTGTTCTGCCCAGAGATAACTCCGTCCTGTGGAGTGTCAAAGAATCTCTGCATCGCTCTTACTGTACAAGCACCGCCGATGCCATCTACTGTAAGCGGAGGGACCGGAACAACCTTTGGGTCTTTGATAGACGGGTTGATGATACAGCCTCTGAACTTGTAGTTTGAATTCTGCCCCCATCTACCGTTCTTGTTGTCTCTGCGTACAGTTTTGAATGCCCAGCTTGCCCAACCGCTCTCAGATGTCATGATTGAGCCGTCATCATACACACGCTCAACAAATGCTACATGTCCAGCTCCGTCACTTGGGCTGAGTGTTCTGCCCTTCTGCCAGACCATAATACCGCCCTCAATCGGAGAGGAGCTTATATTCAAGCCCTGTCTTTTTGCGCTCTCGATAAAGTCCTCAGCATCACACACGAGCTGATACTTGAAAGCCTTGACGATTCCTTTAAGGTCCGGGTCGTTTATGGATTCATTGAATCTGCCGTTAGCATAGCCTACGCAGTTGTCGAGTACATTTGCATACCTCTGTGTCGGATTGCCGGCAACGGCTCCGTTAAGACCGCCTGTAACTTTCCTTATGTAATATTTGTTATTCTTCGGACAAGTCGTTCGTATCTTCATAGTCCACCATCTCCTCAAAAGAATCCGTGTTAAATGTTTTCTGCTCATCAAGCTTCATATGCTGTTTGAACACTTGATGTAATCCGACAGCCGCAAGTCCGGATACCATACCTTTGACTATGCCCTCATAATCAACGCCAAATAAAATGAGCCCCGATAAGGCTCCGATTACCAGCAGAACAGTTGGAATCCATTTGTCATCTGTCGGTAGCCATTTCTTCATGACGAAGCCGACACACATACAGCCGACCGTGATAATAGGTATTAGATATGTTTCAAAGTCGATGTTCATTTGTTGTCCTTTCCACTTACCACGCAAAGGCAGGTAAGTATTATTCCGATAAACGCTCCGATAATAAAGCCGATGAAAAACATTGTTGTCCTTTCTATGCGTTATTTAACCACCCATTATGTATGTGAAATAGGTTCTCGGCTTGGCTGATTGATTAGATAATATATGAGCCGCTTAAGAAGAGAGTAGAATTCGAAACCGTCGCTGAGCTATATACATCTACTTGTCCGTTTGTCTGTACTCTTAGCAGACAGCGCACATCTGCGCTGTTACCTGAAACACAATAAACGAAGCGTGCTGCTCTCGGTCTGAATTCCGTTGGAACTTCGCAAAGATAGGTGTATACTCCCGCATTCATCGAGACTGTTCTATTTGATGCGACATAAACAATATCGCCTTCTCTGTGAAATAGAACCCCTGCTATTGCCTGCTCCTCAATTTCAACCTTTGGCTGTATTATAGTTTTACCCACGGAGACTCACCTCCGTATTAATTCTAACCAATCTTTGCGCCCAATCGCGCCTTACCTCAGACCTCCTTCCAGAAGTCTGTCGAGGGAAGATTCTATATTTCTGTAGCCCCCCCCCACACATCGTGAAGGTGTTGAAATTACTGCGTTTCATGATGTCCTCCTTATCTTGATTTCATCAGATATAGCGTCAATGTGGTTGACCCACTTATGTCACCTGCGATGGTAAGTGATCCATTTGCCGTGGTTACTGTCCAATCGCCTGTCTGTGCTGATGGTGTGCCAAGCACGGAATTGACCACTACCATATCGCTTGTTATATTGGCATTGGTTACTGTCTGTGGCAGGGATGAAAAACTGCTCACTTCAACCACAAGCGTAGGCAGTACATCCACCATTTTCTGTGACACACCCACAGATGTCATTGGCACTTTAAATGTCTCTGTGCCATCATCGACAGCAAGAAAATCGCTGTCCGATGGTGTGCCTGTATAGGTGTCAAGTTCATGTATTTGCATCATTCACCTTCCTTTCCAGTTCTTCGATGCGTTTGTTCTGCTTTTGTATCTGCGCTACTAAAAGCGGTATCAGTTCAGAATAAGACAGGTTAAGATAGCCGTCTTTGCCTTCACTTACAAGAGCGTAGTCGTCTGCATCGTCAGCTACGGCTCTTAACGCCTGTCTTACATCCTGTGCCTTGAAGCCGAGATGCCTCTGGTTCGTTCTTTCGTCTTTCCACGAGTAGACTATCGGCTTGATATGCATTATCAAGTCGCTGACCTTTTCTGCACCTTCAAAGTCTTTCTTTAGGCGTTCATCAGAATTTACAGTAATATTGGTTGATGCCTGTATGCCATTCCACCCAGTAGCACTTGCGCTTATTGTCAAGTAGTGATATTTCTCACCACTTGGCAGTAAATATGCTTCAAGTGACAGCGAAGCGTCATTGTTGCCATATTGAGTGTTTGGCTCTGACCTCGCTGTCAAGTTGCATCGTGACGAGCCGTCATCTGGAAATGTATTAAGTGTTACACCAGTATGTGATGGGCTGTCTGTGCCTAAGTAAAGACCGTACTGATTGTTTGGCAGTTTACCTGCGACAAGTATGGGATCATCGTTTTCAGTAACGAAGTTAATGAAGTTAGATGAAAACACGCCATGCGTTGCGCCGCTTGCGCCTATCTGCGTAGCGTCAGCTCCGAAAGATGCCAGTTCTGTCAGTCCGTCCCTTATTGCTATACCATTCGACCTTGCAAGTAGGTTACCGCCTTGTGGGTCTGCTTCAAATTCTTCTTTGGTAACTTCGGTGATGTGCGCACCTGCATCTTCGCCTTCTTCCGTTACCCAGAAGCGTTGTACAGTTTCATTAACTGTGCCACGCTCATACAGGTTGACCTCTCTTGATACTGTAGGGTCACCCACTTCAACTGTAGGTATACTACGAAGGGCATTTTTCTTTGATTTAAGCGACCTTCTTGTGACAACAGGCTGATTGTATATACCTGCAAAAGAAACCTGTATAGCGTCTAAATTTTGGTCTGTGATTGCTACAAGGTTGTGGTCTGTCAAATCGTATAACTGCGGTCTGATAAACCTGCACAGTATGGTTGACGCATAACCGATGATGCCCATGTCTACTGTAAGTGTATAGCCCCTGCCTAAAAGCCTTTCGCCTTTTTCAGACCGAAGTATCCACTTAAACCAGTTCGGGTCATAATCTGTCTTTACATCCTTGTTGCCCTTAAGAAGCCTTGCAGTAAGCGTTGCTTGTTCAAGCACTACATTGCTTTCGACTTCAAGCGTGAACATAGCGTCTACAGTATCGGTGATGACCTGCATCTGGTTTTGTATCGCCACATCTGTTGCTCTTTGGCTTGCAAGGTCAGATGCAAGTTGTGCCACCCTGTCAGAGATGCCTGATGTCCTGAGCAGATATTCTCCAAGCGTAGCTTTGTGAATTCCGTTGGCTTCACTCGTTTCGATTTTGAGTATCCTTGCTTCAAGGTATAACTCCCCGGCATCATCAATGACGTTGACGCGATCTCCGAGCTGTACATCCTCAGGAAGGTTTGCAAAGTCGACCTCATAATTGACAGCAGGAACACTACGCTTCTGAAGCTCGGCTCTGGCCTGTCCGGCAAGGACCGCCTTATCAGTCGTGTCAAAAGAAAAAGAACCGACCAGAAGTCCGTCCTCATCTATCACACTTGACCAGCGGTCCATTGCGCTTATATTTCGCATCTGACCCGTTGTTTTGTCGACTTGGTAAATATCCCCGGTCGTTGGGTCTTCGTAGCTGTAATCGTAATTTACAAGTGTTACCGGCACATCAGAGTCCTCAGGTGTGCCGCCCGTAACTGCGAGTGCTGTCAGCAGGTCGGTTATCGAGGTTTTTGTAACGATCCTGTCAATATCGTAGTTTAGCCTCAGCTGCGGAATTGCCTCCTGCAGACCCCTTTTCTTTACGACATTTATTATCTTCTCTTTGACCTGCAGACCTTCAATGCGGAAGGAATAATACAATTCACAATCCCACAGCCCTACTACCGATCGTATTCTTTCAGTACAGGTCGACTCGCCTTGCCACTCATTTGTCTTCGTGGTCGTTGGTGCATCCTGAATGTTGATGCTCCAGTCGCTTGGCAGAAAGTACGCAAGCATCTGCATCATCGTTTTATTTTCTAAAACGACCGCATGACACAGCGTATTCAGAAGGTCAAGTCCTGCGTCTTCCGCATAAAGCCTTATGGATTGGTCTTTTGTATCTGCCTCGGTATCTACTATCTGGAAGAATGAATTGTAGTTATCATCGTTACTTCCGCTTTTCAGAATATAGTTGCCGACTGATATCGCACTCTGCAGATCCGTGCGTGTGTCATCCGTCCAAGTGATATCACACTCGAATGTATTGACTCCGCTTTCGACTTCTTCAACAGTGTTATCATTAGACACTCTGTACCCGGACGGCAAGTCTGTTGTGGCCTGACCCAAAATATTAAACTGTCTGTCGCAGAAATAGATAATCATAGATAAACCTCGTTGAAGATGATCTGTATAAGTGGTTTATAGGATGTGTTGACCCAGTCGGACCATACCGCCCTTATAACGTTCTGACCCGGCTTCAGTACAAAATCTTCCCAGTCATTACCAAGCGCACCATACTGCGGTTCAAGATGGCCCTCAAGTGAGCCTGATCTGTAAAGCGTTACGTTCGCATCGTTGCAGTCAGCCTGAACGATGTCCCCTGCAGTAAACACATTTGGGATTTCAGCAAAAGGGACACCCGCCTTTGCAATCATCGCGCATGAGTGAAGCGCATTGGTATGGAAACTGCCTGCAAAGTTGAACACGATATCCTCAGCTGGCGTATTCTCTATGTCAGAACTCTTAAACGTTCTGTCAGGCAGATTTCCGACCGAGAACGTAACGACACCGCCGTCCTTTGTCCATCCGCTGTTCAGATTGCTCTGTGTGTAACTCCAGCCGGACTGCACCGTTCTGGTTCTCGCCTCTTGAACTTTCTTTTTTTTCTTCTTTTTCTTTTTGGTAACGGTTACATAATAGGTCTCAGTCGTGTATACCGCAGTCCTGTTGCAGTAACCGAAATGCGTATTGTAGTAGGACAGGTCGATATTGTCGGTGCCTACCACCTTGTTGTTCAGTATGTATGACACAACACCTGCCGTACCGTTGCCTGTCTTTTCTATCTTGAAGCCTACGACAGTACTGCCGTTATGCTGTGCAAGCGCTTCAAACTTTCCTGTCTGCCCTGCCGCACTAACGCATAGCCTGTGGACTATGTCAAACTCAAAGTCCACGGCACCTGCCGTTGTCCTGGTAAGTGATGCTGTGCCGGTCGGCTTCGCATACTGCTGTGTCTGTCCGGCTCCGTTGTTCCAATAAGTGTCAGTTATCTGCCCGGACGATACATTTGTCGGTGTCCACCCTGTCAGCACGTTGAACGAGCTGTTTGCCAGCGTTCCGTTCTTTGCGTATTGATCTACGTCTACTACCTCAGGATTGCCGAGCTGAATGATGTTCTCGTTCGAATCTAAAAATGCGACAAATCCGCAATCGCCGTCCTCACTGTAGTCGCCGTTCTGCTTTGCGGCGGCAAATGTCGCCCTGAGAACAGGTCTTCCCGGATATGTGCCGGTATAGTCAAAGACAAACGTTGCGGAACTATCTGCGACTGTAACGCCTGACTCATCCGTACTCGATAACACCGTAGGCTCGACCGACCTCTTAAACGGATATGCGCAGTAAATAGTGAATGTTCCCTTTACCGCAAGCCTCAGTTTCTTCGGCTCGGAGTCCATGATCGCAAACCCCGAGAAGAACTTGTCCGGCTCATCGTTGAATACAAAGTCGACTTCTTCCTGATTGAGTATGTTATTGAGCTTGTTGACTGCAGCCGTCAGCTTTGCTTCTGTATCAGACTGAATAACGTAATGGACGGTTATCTCTCTCGCAGGAAACACGCTGTTCTTTACCGACTCGCCATCGGCAGAACCAACAGAATAGGTCGCCAGCGTTTTGCCGAGCGACCTTCTGCCTGATGTTCCGAGTGTGTAATAACCCTCTATTGCGTCTTCAAGATATACTCCGTTGAGTTTTACAGCTTCATCAAGGAGATTTGTTCTTTCCATTTATACGTACCCAAGCTTTCTGCTTGCTCGCATCTCGAGCCTGTTCAATTCATCGGACATTATCGGTGCGGTTATCCTCGCCACCTCTTTGCCGTCTATCTGCGATACGACTTCAACACGCATCGAGGACAGGGCATTTATGAGGTCGTATATGGCATTGCCGCCATTACCGAACTCCATAGAATTGTCTGCCGGCGTGAATTCTGTTGCACCGCTCATTGTGTCCATAGCGTCCTGCACAGATCCGACATTCCTCTCAATACCAAGAGCAAGGCCCTCCGGTATCCATTTACCGAGTTCCATAAAGACCTTCGACGGAGACGAAATGCCGAGCACTTTCTTGACCGCTTTTGGCAGTTTTGAAGCAAGGTTTTTTACCCTATCAATTACATTATCAAACTTCGATTTTATACCGCCCCATAAGCCCTCAATCATGTTTCTGCCTATGCTTGCAAGACTCCCGACTCCGTTCTTGATAGCCGTAGGAATCTTCTTGGCAAGTGATACCAGTTTTGGAGGGATTGCCGCAAAGCCCTTAACGATACCATTAAGCAGTGCGACCATAAGCCTTAAACCTGCCATGAGTATTTGCGGTGCGTTCTCGATAAGACCGCCTACAAGTGTGCCTATAAGTTCTATAGCCTTGCTTGCTAATTCGCCATTGCCTTGCCCTAGTCCGTTGATGAAGTTTGTAATTGCGTCAAGACCTTTGACTATCAGTTGTGGCAGACCCTGCGCAATACCTATGGCAAGGTTCAGCACCATTTCAAGACCCTTGTTGATGAATTGTGGCACCTTGCTTGCTATTGAATCGAACAGACTGCCCATTGCTTCATCAAAGGACATTTCGCCACTAATGACCTTGCTGATGCTGTCGCCTATGGCATTTATTGGTGTTACTACGGACTGAAGCACACCCGACAGACCACCGACACTTTCAAGTTTTGTGTCTAGGCTGTCAAGTACGTTCGCTATGTTTCTCTGTATACCTGCCTTGATGTTAGTAAGTGCCATGTTGATACCAGCACCTGCCGACTTGGCTTGCTCCGTCCAACTTGCAAATCCGTCCCCACCATTCTTTGACAGGTTTATCATTGCGTCATTTACTTGGTCGATAGACACAGTGCCATCTTTCATGGCTTCGTACAGGTCGCTTTGATTAGCCGTCGCACCAAGCAGGGACTTTGATAACTGATCCATTTGTGCAGGTGCGGTCTGTACTAAAGAACGCCAATCTTGCATATCAGGCTTGCCTTTAGCCATAGCCTGTACCCACTGGTTAATGGCTGACGCTTGCTGTTCAGCAGGTGCGCCACCGCTTGCCATTGCGTTGTTTAGTGCCAGTGTAAGTTCTGTTGCCTTCTGCAGGTCGCCTGTTACGGCTACTACCGATTGTGTCTGACTTGCTACCGCATCAAGCGTTGTAGGCAAGTGGTCTATACTACTTGCTAGCATGTCCATTGATGCCTTTGCACTGTCTGCAGTATACCCAAGGCTTTCCATTACCTTTGGGAAGTTCTGCAGTGTATCAAAGCGCTTTGTAGCCCCTGCAAGGTTTGATGATATGGCGTTGCCAATAGCATCAAACGCCTTCTGCCCTGCACGCATAAGAACGCCAAACCCAAAACCGCTTTTTATTTTCTGCCCAAAACTTTCCGCTGCATTCTGTGTCTTTTTTATGCTGTCTTCATACTCACTTGAGTCGAGCGTCAACTTTGCGACAAGTTCAAATACCGTCATCGCCCGTTTATCCTTTCCCAGATGCCGTGCACTATTTCTTCGCACGACCTGTCGTCAACTTCTGCTTCTTCCTGTGGTTCAAGAACATCTACCCAGCGCATCGTAAGAGACGCTCCGTAGTCGACTATGCCGTCCATACCCAAAAAGTGGGTAGTGTTCTCGGCAATCGACTTCAGAGCGTCCGATACATACACTTTGTACAGCTTTTCTTCACGGCGCTTGTTGTATTCAGAAACACAATGTTCTATAACATAACTCCTGCCGTATATTTCCAGAATATCAAGCCGTATTAGTCTGCAAGCGTCAAAATACCACTGCTCTCCAAACTCACCAACGATGTAAAAAAACTCAGCACACTTTCGTCCGCTATCAGCTCAGCTACCGACTTCAGATATTCAGACATCGGGTGGTCGTCTGCTTCTGCCGGGTCGATGAAGCACGCAAGGGCCATAATCTCGAGCGTTTCCATAGGGTGCTCCTCAAGGCACGCGTCAAGTATGGCTGACAGATTCTTGCTTATCTGCGCCTTGCGTACCTCAGCACGCTTTTCTGCGTCCATATCATCTGTGTACTTAGGCAGCCGTTTTCTAATGTTGTGTATATCCGTGACAGTCAGCCACTTTGCTACCGATTTTCTGATTTTGTTGGTCTGCACAAAAAATTCAGACGGTTTACAGTTTGCCAAGTTTTTCATTTTTACCTCCTTGATCTGAACTTATTAGTGTCCCGTAGTTCCCGTAGGTGGGTCGATGTCGTAAAACTCCATTGGCATGGTGTCCTGATCCTTGATAGATACATGACCCGTCAGTGTGATCGCGTTCGTGCCCTTGCCGTTCTTTGTGGTCTGAATGTTCAGGCCACCTGTCGACAGAGCATTGATAAGTTTGATGGCTACAGCGCCGCCGTTAGCCTTGTCGCCTACCCACCAGATATCCTGGAAGTCGGCCTGCTTAAGATCGCGTCTTGGAACTATCTTTTTGTATCCTGTTCCTGTAGTCGTTTCTGATGCGCCAAGCGACCACGCGATATTCTCAGCATTGAATTTGATGCTTGAGAAACCCATGCCGCATTCCCAGCCGGAGAGCTTCTTGAATTCCTTCATGTTGTTAGGAACATTGTCAACATCCTCGGCAAGGTCCTCGTATGAAGGAACGCAGGTAGGATTGATACCGCCCGTAGTCGTTGCGATGATGTTCGCACTTGCTGGTGTGGTGTACGGATTTGTAATATCAAATGTGCTCAGGAGAACGCCGGCATCAAGCTGCAGTTCATCAAAAGCATCTTCTGATACAAGTGTGAATACTCCCATAGTTATGTCCTTTCTACGGAGCTAAATACTCCGCCATGATGTTTAAGTAAATACGTCTAACGGTGTCCTTGTCCTCCGTCATTCTCTGCGAGAACGGCTGACCACGCGTTATGTATATGTAGCCGGTATCCATTGGTACGGTCTTTACCTGCACAAGTGCATCGGATATCTGCTCTGCCTTTTGTGATATCGTTTCCCATGATGTTGTGTTCAGCATCCATATGGACGCTGACATTGGTACAGGTCGGTCAAGGCTGTCCGTTACAGCCTCATAGGTTATGTAGAAGTCGCCCCTCAGCTCGTCGCTTTCCGGCACTGTCGATTGCTCGAAAGCCGGTATGCCGAACGAGTTCCAGAACGAGTCTAACGCTTGCCACTTATTCATGACGGTAACCTCCATTCCTCCGCTGATGCCTGTCTCATATCAAGACCTGCGCTCGGCGGTGTCTTTTTGTCGTCTCCGTCCGATGTGAGCCTGAACACCTTGCCGTCGCTTTTACGCTTTATTACATCGTGAAACTCGAGCGGTATTTCTCTCGACACCGTGATCGTGTACAGACTCGTCAGACCCTGCACCTCACCTATCCGTGCCTGTATCGATGAGTCAAGAACAGCCGCAGCCTTGAAATCGACGCCCTCGGTCCATTCCTGTGTGTAGCCTCCATAGCCGTCCTTGACTATCTCTTTGACCATGAACACAAACGTTTCCATTACATCATCAAGTAATGACATCAGATTTTCCTCCTCCATTTATAGCCACCGCCTGACTTACATTTGCCGTTACAACACATACAAATCAAAGACCGAGATAATCCGTTTTCTTCAGCCGCCTGTTTGATTGACTTGTAAGAATCCACCACTTCACCCGAATTGACATCAATCTTTTCGATTGAGCACCTATAATGTGCATACTTCTTTGGTGGTGTGTATGGGTCTCCGTGATATGTCCATCCAAAGCCTGCAATTACGGAATGTTTACCTCGACACGCTTCAGATATATGAGAATCCGATGTTTGCACATCAAACGCCGCATCCATAATGCTTGCGTATGAGCAAATGTATTCGCCTGTGTCGGGATTATATTTATCTACCGACATTCGCTCCATCGCTTTGTCCATCTCTATGCCGCCTTCTGACACGTTGTATCCATTCTCAATCGTGTCATATTTGGTAATCAGAGACTTTTCAATTTCGCAAGCCTCGCTTTTGGATAACCCAGTTGCGATTATTTCGTGTTCAAAGTTTTTCCACCCATATTTTGCAATGGCGTTAAAGAATTTCGGCTGTAGTTCATATCCGTATCCATAATTCCACCGCTTTTTCGGCTTCATGCTCGTTATGCCCACATATCTCTTACCATTGATTCTGTTTGTGTGAATATAAACTGTGTATCGCTTCATATCTTTCGATATCTATTTAATTCACTGGCAAACGTGCTCTGCCAAGTAGGTCCTGATGTGGCGTTCCCCTGTCCCACGCCGCTTGCTTTCACATAGCTGTAGCCGCCAAACGACTCGGATGAATAAGGCGAGGAGACCGACTCGCCATACTTGGTAACCCATGCCGAAATTCGTTCTGATAAGTCAATAACCGCAGGAGGAACAGCCATTGACCATATCGCACCCTTAAATACCTCATCAGTTAATTCGCCTTCGCCGTATTTATGAACTCCGTCATTGAATACAGACCCTATAACGCGAAAAAACTGACCGTCCTGTAAAGAACCGTCGGGCACGTTAATCGTTCCATTCTCTATCGTGAATTCTCCGAAGAATTTATCACGCTCAAACCAATTCCTAAGTTCTTGACACAGTTCGGTCAGTTCCATTTTATTTCTCCTTCTTATTTGACTTTTTAGGCTTCGATTCAGCCTTATCGACTACTTCTTCGGCTTCGCCGTTTTCGTCTGTCTGTGGCTCTATTTCAGCCTTCTGTGGTGTCTCTACAGCCTCTATCAGCACGATGCCACGCTTATTTTCCGTGGACGCAAGCTCGGCTATTCTTTCCTCGCTCACCTCCACACCATCACGAGGGAATATATCCCCCGTGTGGTATGCGTGATCATCATCCTGAATGTCGGTAAAGAATTCTACGACCTTGTATATCATATTAAGCTCCTGTTACTGTGACCTTTGCGATGCCGTCAAGATACTCAGCCCACAGAGCCATACCCATGAGAGCATAGGACTCTCCAACGGCAGTGCTGTAGTTGCCCTGAGCGTGGAAACCGATGAGGTTTGTCTCGCCCTGAGTTGTGTAGTTGAGTCCGAGTCTTGCGAACTCGCTGTCGCCCGGATCGATGTAGTACAGATCGATGTTCTCAACAGGAGTAGCGATTACTGTGTTGCGTGCGATCTGTGTAGCCGGCAGAAGGAACAGTGTGCTGTATCCGAGGAAGTCCTTGATGTAAGTAAGACCAAACTGGGTCTGGACTGTGATGTCTGCTGCGCCGAGATAGTCGTAAGCATCGAGGATGTTAGCAAAACCTACGATTGCAGTAACATCCTTCTGTATTGTTGCGAACTTATCGAGCACAAGGCCCTGAGCCTTTGCAAGCGCAGCCTGCCATGTCGATGCGCTGCCTGTAAGCGAGCCGGTGTTCAGGAATGTGTAGAACTTTCCAAGAACAGTGTTCTGGAGCTTTGTCAGGAACGCATCGTCAGACTTCTCAACAGCGATCTCTGCGCCGTACTTGTTGACGTCCTCGATTGGAACAGCCTTTGCGTACTTCTCGATAGTAAGGTCAGACTTTGAAGCCTGCACGATAGTCGCCTTGCTGTAAGGGATAACTTCGCCCGGATCTACTGCGCCACTTTCAAGAGTTACGTCTGCTGTGTAGGAAACAAGTGCTGTTCCCGGAGCCTTTCTGATCGGACGCATGATGCCCATGATGTTTCTGAGAGCATCCCAGTTATCGCCGAAGCGTGTAACGAAGTCGATCTCTCTAGCTGTTACGCTGGTATAAACGTTTGGAAGTGAGTCTCTTGGATTTGCAAGAGTTTCAACATTTGTTGCTGCCATGATTGTTTTTCCTTTCTGTTATTCGCTGAGACTTTCAGCTATGGCTCTCTGTCTCTCCGCTGCGGAAAGAACGTAACGGCCATGTTCATCTTTCTTGAAGATCTCAGCACGTGTCATCTTATCGCCACCTGTGTTTGCAGGTGGATTTTCAGTATTGGCACCACGCTGCTTTTCCGTAACGATGAACTCCGACCATTCGGTCTTTATTCCCTCGATACGTTTGTCTGCGTCTTTGATCTCTCCGTTGTCATCAAGCTCGATATCGTCCATCGATGTTACCTTCACGATGGCGTCAATCCTCTTTTCCGAAACGCCTGCTTTGAGAAGCAAAGCCCTGTAAGCATCGACTTTCTTTGCTTTGGACTTTTCTGCCTCCACTCCCTTTTTGAATTCCTCGAAGGCTTTGTGCTCCTTTTCGTACTGTTCCTTGTACGAGTCGGCACCGTCGACCATGTTTTTCAGGTCTTTCAGCTCTTTCTCGGTCTCAGCCAGTTTGTCAGCATCTGCCTTGTACTTATCCCTATCTTCTTTAAGGGCATCGGCGACCTCTCGGTGTGCTTCAATGATCTCGTCGATTTTTTCTTCCTCGATGCCCATTGCTTTGAGCATCTTTCTCGTGAATGCCATTTGTTTACCTCCTATGCTTCGGTTACGTTGCTTTGTAATTAGGTTTTTTAGCTATTAAAAAATCCCCCTTCGGGGATATTGCTAACCATTATTGAATTCACTTGCGATGATGTTTATATACTCGTCTATGTGCATCCTGCCGGCGTTTGTGAGAAACAGTTTCGGCACCACGCCTCGGCTCGTGCCCAGCTCCTGATATATGCCGTACTCAACGTCTGTTCCGATCGCTACGGTATCATCGCCTTCCATTTCATGTGTCAGACTGCTTCTCAATCTGCCTGTGTCGACCGGGGAACCTTGCTTTGCATACGACTCCCAAGCCGCACCGCACTTTATCAGAGCACGTTCCTTGTGCTTCTGCGTATCTGCAAGCACGGCCTTTGTGTTGTCGACCTTTATCTGTATAGTCATTCCCATAGGCTACCTCTTGTTCTTTGGTATCGGATAAGGCTTCGACACAGGCTGTTTCCTTATCCATTCACTGCGGCTCATCCCGTTAGGCGACTCCTTTATGTCGTCCATGCCGCTTATAACATCTATGAGTGTGCATCGGCAGTTCCATACCTCGCCCGGATCGCCGTTCGGATCGCCCGGATACATAAGCCCGTTTGAGAACGGCTCCTCAAGTTCCCTGACCTCGCCGTGCATCTCCCTGTGCTGTGTCCTCGTTCTGTTGTCGAGTGTCGCATACCACTGTTTCTTTACATCGACACCGAACTCATCACGCAGTACGAACATCGCATCGAGCTTCGCAAGGTTCTCTGCATTGGTACAGGCTGTCCTTGCCGCTCGGAACGCTGCGCTCATGTCCATGTTTGTAACACGCTCGAGCCTGTTTGCTATCTCCGGGATGCTCCGTCCCTTCCTCAGACTGTCCGATACAACAAGCCGTATCTTTACCCGGTGCCATATGCGGTCCTTCATCTTGTCAGGATTAGGCGGCGGCAGGAGCCTTCTTCTGCGCCTTAAATACGCCATCAGCCTTTTGACATCGACCTCAGACTGCATCTTTCTGCCCTGATAGTTGCGGTTGTATATGTATATGGTCTGGAGCACCACACCGATGAGGGCCATTGCCTTTGCGTCGCCCTCTACATAGTCGTTGACCATCTCGCCCTCTACTGTTTCGAGGCCATTGTCCGACATGACCATGTATTCAAACTGCGTCTCGCTTATCTCGCCCTCATCAAGTCTGCGCCACAATTCTTCGTAGTACTCGTAATTGCTTTCCAGATATTCCGTAAGTTTTTTACGGATCTCCTCGCTGACCTTCTTGTAGTGGCGTTCAAGGCGCTTCTCCAGCAGGTCTATCTGTTTGTCGGTGTATCTGTGTCCCTTGTCCATTATTCAACAACTGGCTCCTCGACAATCTGTTCCTCAGCCGGCTCACTTATGCCACCCGTGAAGCGGTCGATGTTCTCCTGTTCAGCTTCGGACAGTATCTCATCGGCTCTGTCGCCGTCTCCGAGAATGTCGAGCATCTTACGTGCCACATAGTCCTGACTCAGTACCTGCCCTGCCGAAAGAAGTGTCGTTATCATTTCCGTCTGGTTTGTTATCATCGACCTTGTGAATGTCGGCTCATCATCGATGCCGGCAACAGCCATGATACCGTTGAGGAAATCAAGCACCTGATACTCGAACTTGTCGCACTTGGAATTTAACGGCTCATATGCCGCTATGATCTGCGTCGCTGTTACCGCTCCGTCTGCGATCTGCGATGTGTCGAGAGCCATTGCGTCCCGGTACAGGTCCTTATCAAGTCTGTCGAGAAGCCTCTCCCTTGCTTCATAAGGAACGTCTATCGTGTGGCTCTGTGCACTCGCTCCGTCCACATCGACAACAGTTGCATGCAAGTCGCGCATCTGATTGATGAACTTCGCAAGGTCTGTATCATCCATGCCGCCGGCGTTCTGAAGCGTCCAGTATACGATCGATGCCTCATCGACTGTATTTGCAAAGCCACTCTTGATAAGGTCGTAGCAGTCAATCTGCTCTCTCAAGCCAACGAGAGCGCTCTGATGCTCACTGTTGCCCCACAGCGGTATAACAGGAAATGTCGGATAGTTCTCCTCGTTCACGATCACATCGCCGTCAGCTTCGGTCGTTTGCACAGTCTGCTTATAACTGCGCTTCGGCTCGTCCTGCTTCGGTGCGTTCTCATCAACGTCCCACACATACTTTGTGAAGCCGTCTATCTCATAGAGCGTTGCCCTGAGCGGTTTGCTCTCATCTATCTGCCAGTATCTGACACCTGCTTTCATCGAGCCGTCCAGCTCGTCAAAAAGCGGAACAAACTCGAGGTAACTGAATACCTCGACATGATCGTTGTCATAGAAGCCGAACGCTACCTTGCCCCACTGCGCCTTTGTCGCTGCGTCTTGGAGCTGTCTGTCTATTGACCACTTGCCATATCCGAGCGCTTCTTCGGTGCCCGCGTTGTTCCACGATATGCCGTTACCCAGCAGATACTGAACTTCCTGCGTGATAAATCTGTACAGGTGGTTCGTTGCCATCTTGTAGTTGGATGACACATTGTCGATGATGTGTGCGCCTTCTACCGTGGTAAGTATCTTCTGATACTGGCTGATCGTTACGTTCTTATGACAGTAATAGTCATATGCGTCCTTTGCTATCTTGTAGTCCTTTGTGCTTTGATGCTCGTTGATGAGCGCACGCACAAAGTCCTTTCTTTTTGTCTCATTCTTTCCTACATCAAGAAGGTCCTGATACGTCTTAATTTTTATCACCTCGGCTCATACGCCCAGCAGAAACCACCTGCTGACTTTCTATTCCCATTACAAGCCTCACCTATTTTCCTTGTTTATGTGCATATATACTCGGAACGTTCGGTCCTGATATGTTTTCATCGTGTCCCTTTCAGTACGTGTACCGGCTAAATGCGTCCTCTACCGTCCTGGTCTCCGTCGTTCTATTCTTGCGTCTCCCTATGATCCTGATGAGCGATGCCAAGCTGTCAGGACAATCATCGTGCTCTGCGTCCTCGTTATAGTCGCAGATCATCTCTATATATTTCGGGTCTGTGCCCTCAACGAAAATAACATCAGCCCATTCCGCTTTAAGGTATGAGCTGATCTTGATGTACTTGTTTTGGCTTTCGTGGTAGGTCGCTACCCTCACGCCCTTTTGTTTCAGCGACTTAGCGGCATATCCCTTGTCCGCGTTCGTCTCCATATGCAGCCTGCCGGCTTTCATCTCGTTCTGGATCGCCACTATCTGATCCTCAACGTCCTCGATATGCTTACGCCAGCACTTCCCAAGCACGTAGAACTTCCTGTCGTGTATCGCTATGGTCGTGTATGCCGTCCAGTCCTCGCCGTAATAAGCCGCATCTACGTGGCTCTCGCCCTGCATCGCCATCTCTCTCGGTGCGCCCGTCTTCGGATCTGTGAACAGTACATCATCTGATGGTATTATTCTCAACTCATAGTTGCACGAGAACAGCGACGGTGTCATTCTGTCCTTCAAGTCATCAATTTGAGCCTGCGTCATGATCTTGGTGGTATAGCAATCATAGCTGTGAATGTTATCCATCAAGGTAAACACATCATCGGTGTGCCACTTTGTTCCGAGGTTTATTATCCTGCCGCCTCGATTGCGGATGTTTCCTAACTCCTGATACTGTAGCTTCGTCCTGTCACGTTCCGCCTTGCTTATGCGGTCTGTGATATTGCATATGTCGTCTGTGATTACTAAATCGCCGTGCTTGCCTGTAATAGACGATTTAAGACCGATGCCAAGCAGTTGTGATGCGCCTGATGCCGACATAAATAGGTTGGTCGTGATTGATGATGTTGTGGATTCCGTTAAGATTATCCTTTTCTTATATAAAATAAGCGCAAGACTCTGTATTACTTCAGAATCTAACGCCTTTTTTACCATGCGTATCATTTCCGCTACGTCATTGTCAGCTTTACGCAGAAATATGATGTTTTGATATGGCATGAGAACCATGATTAGTGCGATGCACACAGATAGCACGGAACTTTTGTAGCTACCACGATGCGCGAGTAAAGTGTAGTCGGCTTTACCAGTTATGATCTCTCGCATCCATTCGTTGTGAGGGTACTCCCTGACATCTTTGAAGCCTACCTCTCTTGCTATCTTGTACGGCATTTCACGTGCAAACTTTACTGCAAGGTCTACATCATTCATTTTCCATCAGCTTCCTTACATACGCAACGCTCTGCTCGTATTCTGCATCAATGTTCAACTGTTCGACCCTTTCAACTGGCTTCTGTCCGATGGTGTCTCTTAAGAACTCCGCGCCCGTTGTGCTTTCTTTCGCTCTTTCGATAATGCCGTCAATAAATGCATCCCAATCGGACTCTCCCATACGCTCAAGTATGCGGTCTTTTATCAGTTTTCTCTCTGCTGTATTCTGTTTGCGCTTCTCTGCCGATTTCTTCTGCATTTCTCTCGCTACATCCACGCTATTAATCGGCTTTAGGTTTTCGTTATTTGCCATAATTTCGTCCTAATAGGCTTGCCATATTTGCACCTTGTAACCTCTGTTCTGCATTTCATTCCACCTGCAAACATAAAATGCAGCTTGCCCGACTTGCTGTTTGCCTGTATGATTTTGATATGCGTAGCCTTTTTCGACAAACTCCATAATGTCTGTGGTTCTCGCAATTCCGACAGACAAAAAATCATCGTTTTCGTCGACATAGGCTTGCATAGTCAGAAAAGGGTACACGCCGCCGTGCTTTATGGCGTATGCCCTTTTTTCGTATTCTGTTGTTGCTCCTGTCTCACGAGCCTTCCGCACAGTAAAAGTGTTGTATGGTTTGAAGCCACGCTTCACCGTTTGTATGCGACTTGCTACACCCCACACAAGGCCTTTATCTTTGTATGCTTGCAGATAGTCCGTACCGCAAGTCATATCAAGTAGCTTGCAGACCTCGTTATCATCACCCTCAACAGGGATTATTTCTCCGCCGTTGAGCAAATTAGCGATAATTGGTCTTGCTCGTTCTACTCTGTTCATGCTTCGCCGCATATCGCTCATAACAGCGTGTGTATTAGCCATAAACACACCCTCTTTCGATTGCGATAGCCGCATTATCAGGGTCTATCTCACAGCCGAACGCTTTGCGTCCGAGTTTTGCAGATGCCAATAAAAAAGTACCTGTGCAAGCGAATGGGTCATATACCGTGTCGCCTACTTTGGTACTGTGTCTGATAAATCTCTCTGCTATCTCCATCGGCTTTTGCCATGCGTGGTATCTGTCGCCTTGTCTGCCGTCAGGCGCGTTTATTTCTTGCACCGCCCATTGCTCAGTCGTAAGTGGGCAGTCAAGCATCGGAGCGTTTACACCTCGATAGAATAAGCATGATTGATAATTCTGTTTGTATCGGTCTTTCGGATTCTGCCCGAGAGTGTTTTTATATGTCCATATAAGCTGTTGGCATAACTCCATGTGTTTCGGTATCTTCGCATTGAGATACGCTTTCAGCTCTTTTGGATATGCCCCGATGAAGATATATGCAAAGCCTGTGTCTTTTACTCCATCAAGAGCCTTGTATAGCCATGAATCAACAAAAGCTTCAATGTTGTCGACATCTGTCGAATACGGTGGATCAGTAAGAAGTAAATCGCACTTCTCTTTCAGATGTGCTTTTGTGCAGTCCGTGACAAACAGCTTTGGAGCGACCGTTGGTCTGTTCTGCTCCATGATATGCTGTTTCGCCTGTTCAAGCTGTTCTTCTTTTTTCTTGCTCTTGACCATGTTGAGAACAAGCGACCTTGATACAATGTCGTCATTCTCTCTTGCTTCGGCTTTTGCTTGTTCTACGATGTCAGGATTTTTCGCAAGGGTTTCAAAGCGTTGTACTTGCTTTGGCGTAAATCCAGCTTTTTCTATTATGTCTGCTTTGGTTTGTGGTCTACTCTGGACACCGCTGTCCATAGTAGACTTTCTCTGAAATGGTTGCCCCCCAGTGGCTTTTGGCACTTTCGCCATCAACTCGCCTATTTTGACTTCTGCGTCAAGTACGGCTTCGCTGATTGCCTGTGCTTCTTCGAGCTTCTGCTTTCTTACTTCTTCGGCAAGTCCGACTTTGTCAATCGCTCTTATTTCTGCTCTGACAGCTGTTAGCTTCTCTCTGCCGATAAGTACGAACTTCGATAAATCCTCAAAGTTCGTTGGAAGCTGTGCATTAGTGATAGTTAAATCGTTCATGTTATTACCGCCTTTCGTAATTGCCTTAAAAGAAAAATCAAGGGCAACGGTTAAGGCTTACCGCTTTCGTGTTGCAATCACTATCCCTTGACTTTTGGCGTTATAAAACAAAACACACGGCTGCCATACCGTGTGCTTTGCTGCCTTATTTTTTTGGAGATTATATGATGAAAAAGTACGAGCGGTGCTTTACCGCTTTGTCCCTTTAGAGCCTGAGCGCACAAGCCCATTGCTTTGTGCCCTCCAGCTCTTTGTCCCTTTGGGACAGTTTAATCTTATCACGTTTTTATTTACGTTTCTTTGTCAAATCTACGCAAATTGCAATACTTTGAGCGTGCTCGGACTTCCGCTCTGCTTATCCTGCTGGCTGCACCAGAATATGTCATATTTCGTATGTTGGCTATGTCGGTTATAGACTTGCCGCTGCAATATTTCCAATCGAGTACATCAGCATCTTGTATATCAAGATTCTCATACAGAAAAGTCCTTATCTCTTCACACGCATCATCATATTCGCCCTGCAATTCTATCAGTTCCTTGTTCGCATCATCATAGCGTATGATTTTCAGATCCGATGTGTTGCTCGGTGAAGTCTGCACCCGTTCAGAAAGGCCCGGCGATGTATTAAGGCATAGCGTCCATTTGAACATAACATCTTCTGCCTTATGCTCGATCTTTTGCATCAGATCAAGCGGTCTGTTTATAAATTGCTCATACGTCATCATCCCAATACCTTATCCCTTCAAGCGACAGCGACCATTTTATCTTGCCGGGTTTGTATCTTGTGCATTCGCTTATAGCACACCCTCTCGGTTCACCTGTGTAATACATAAAGAAGCACGCTTCGTCTACGAATGACAGCCGACCTCTGTATTTGCAGTCCCGGTATTTGCAATGTTCACTTACTGTTTCTATCATCTTCAAGCCTTTCGACGTTCGTTATATACCCGTCGTCCTCGGCTCCCACCCAATCCTTGCAGCGGTAGCCGTAATCTACCCAGCAATTATGCTTTGTGCATCTGATCGGAAATAGGTCTCTTGTTTTTTCCGGCTCTTTTGCTCTTGCGCAGTTATCACACCTTTTCATTTTTTCTCCTGTATCAGTTATATTCGGCTGTTGTTATTGGTGCAAACCAGAGGACAGACGAAATACCCAAAAGTGCTTATAAAGGAAACTCAGTCTATCAATTAAAGAGAATTAGTGATACAGCGTTTATGTCCGTCCTCTGGTAATGCCTAAGTTATTTCCAACCGCAATCCGTCTGCTCAACGCACTCGTGTGTATCCGTGCGTAAATCGTGCGTATCCGTCTGCGGAGTATCGGCTGTGCTGTCAATCAGCACCCATCCGTTTATCGTCACCATATCGAAAGATGCCACAAACTTTTCGTCTTTGTATAAGCAAATCCATCCGTCTGTCACAGACACATTATCACAAGCTATGTTCATTTCTGTCATTCCGTCATAGACTTGCTGACCTGTGAATATCTTGCAATACATCTACTCGCTCCTTTCCTTACACTTGCAAGGGCAATCCTTACACTTGAGCATTGGACGCTTATTGCCCCATAACTCTGCATATAACACTCTTACAAGACATATCATCATCACTCGCTCCTTCCCGTCTGTGGCTCGTCCTTTGGCTCATACTTGCACTCCTTTGCAGTACAGACCACATAAGTGTAATAACTTCCGTCTGATGATATGGGCGTTTCGTGCATCCTTTCAAAGTGTTTGCACGTCCAGCAACGACTTTTTTCATCGTTTCCAACGTATTCAATGCGTTGAACGTGTTGGTCTGCGTTGGGCTGTGGCTCGTCTTTGCCTATCAACACCCTTGCCAGCATTGAGTCAAATTCTTCTTCGGTCATCATTTTTCCAGTCTTTGGCTCGCAGTTGTTCGGAATTTCCGAACTGTTCTCGGTCTTGCGGTCTGCCAGTATTACCTCGCTTGCATCAGTTCCAAAGTAACCGCCCTCGTTACGAATGATGACCACATCCTTGCGTATCTCGTCCACATAGCCGTGAACATATACCTCATCACCTATCTTCATCACTCGCCCTCTCTTTCCGTCTGCTCTTCCCAATGATGACAATCGAGAGGGTCACCATATGGGTGCATATACTCCGATGAACCATAAATGCAATTCGTGAAGTCATCCATTTCTGCTGAATACAGATAAGGTCTTTTTAACGGATTGTATCTATCCCACTTGTTCACATAATCCTCGGAAAATAATTCCTTTGCTCTGTCATCCATCCTTATGCGGACAAACATCGCTCCGTCCTCTCGGATAGTCCAATATTCAACAACATCATTGATGTGGTCTATCAGATTGAAATTGTTCTCATCGTCCTCAAGCATCTCTTGTTTAGTACCCTTTGTCAGAAGAATATTCTCGTCATAATCATTGATCTGATAAATCCAAAACACTTGCGGATATTGGCACGATGTCAAAAGGTTATGCAATGTACATTCAGTCATTCGCTACTCCTTTCCAACTTGTTCCATTTTGGAAATAGTTGAGTTGTTCGGTTTTTCCGAACTGTTCTCGGTCTTGCGGTCTGCCAATTTCATAAAGCACAGCCAATGCGTGTTCATTTTCTTTCCCGACCTATGCCCAAATAATGGCTCTTCGCCTATCACATTTATGATTTCTCTTGTTGGTATATGTACTGCACTCCACTTAAAAATTAAAACCCCATTCGGCTTTAACACCCTCATACATTCACGAAAGCCTTTTTTTATCATTGGCTTCCAATCATTTTGTAATGAGCCATATTCTTTCCGCAACCACGATGCTTCTGAAAGATTTTTAGCGTGTGGAGGATCAAAAACAACGAGGCTAAATGTATTGTCAGCAAACGGCAAATTAGTAAAATCGCATACAACATCGGGGTCTATATTAAGTGTCTTTGTACCACCATTATTGGTTTTTATCTCGTGGTTTTCTTTGCGAATATCACAATAAATCGTATGTGGCTCATTCTTTTGAAACCAAATTTGTCTATTGCCACAAGTGACATCAAGTATAAATTTATCTGCCATCACTCGCCCCCTCTTTCTCCCATCGTTTCATCTATGCACTCAAGACGCTTTAATTTACCGTGATTGATAAAGTCCACAACAAGGTCAAAATTTGTACATTCCGCTCTGCCTAAATCATATATATCTTTACCAACTCGCAACGGCTCTTGTATTATCTTGAAGTATTCGCAACCCCAACACTTCATCACTCGCCCTCTCTTTCTCCCCACGAACAGTAGTCATCGCTCTCAACATCTCGGTTATTCTCGGTACAGCGGTAGAATATGATAGGCTCTCCCTTGAATGTGCCACGCTTCTTTTTGCAATAACGACACTCCTTGCAACATACTATGTCGATGCTCGGTGCGTCACGCAGTAGCGTCCTTGTGTTCTGTACCACATCTATGGTCACGGGGTCTGCGTTCTTCACTCGGCTCTCCCATCTGTCGAAAAAGTCC
>Ga0256404_1002235_pt1 | contig 43512 bp, 35 predicted proteins | sample RumenRJG_01DNA_FD_185990 | JGI IMG/M metagenome (GOLD analysis project Ga0256404, IMG submission 185990) | Bovine rumen microbial communities from Lethbridge, Alberta, Canada - RJG_01 | ecosystem: Host-associated > Mammals > Digestive system > Stomach > Rumen | place: Canada: Alberta | collected... | reverse complement strand
GGACCTTGCCTTTTCGTCGCAGCACGTCACCACGGTGTTCTTCAACCTGGACGCGGCGGCCATGGTTCTTCCGGCAGAGACCACCTTCGAATCCACAGGGTGCCCCATGTATCTGTACGACGACAACCCCCTCAACGATACGGCCTACCTTCTCAACAGCTCGGTGCTGTTCGAGAAGATCCCCTACATGATTGCCCAGACCCTCTCCGGGTACAACGGGAACCTCTCCTACAACTGGGCGGAGGGGAAAAACTTCTCCGAGGCGGGGGCCCTCTCCCAGTACCAGAGAAAGCGGGAGCCGGCGGCCATGGAGGCGGCGGATGCCTATGCTGACAACGTGCAGGGGAACATTGACCTCCTTCTGGAGCAGGTGAAAAAGCACCCGGACACGCAGTTTACGTTTTTCCTGCCGCCCTACTCCGCCCTCTGGTGGGACAGCACCGAGCGGAGCGGCCTGACAGAGGTGTATCTCTGGAGCGAGCAGCAGGTGATGGAGGCGCTTCTTTCCTGTGACAACGTGGAGGTCTACGACTTTCAGAACTGGGACGAGGTGGTGACGGATCTCGACAGCTACATGGATCCCATCCACTTCTCCCCGGACATCAATCACAGGATCTGTGACGAGATCGCGGCGGGCAGACACCTGGTGACCCAGGACAACCTGGCCGCGGTGCTGGAGGACACGAGAGCGATGCAGACAAACATACTGACACAGCAGATCCCGGCGCTGGAGGCCGGGGAGGCATTTGTCTATGAGAATTGAGCACAGACGGGGCGGCATCCTCGCCCTGGCGGCCGGGGTGCTGGCGGCGGCGCTGTTTCTTCCCGCCGCCCTCCCGGCAAGAGGGGAGACCGCCACGTTTCAGAAGACGGAGCAGACGGGGACCCTGGGGGACATCAGCAGCAGCTGTGGGATTCTGGTGAATGCAGACACCGGGGAGATTCTGGCGGCAAAGGATGAGACCGCAAGGATCGTCCCCGCCTCGATGACCAAGGTCATGACGGTGCTGGTGGCGGCGGAAGCGCTGCAGAACAAGAACCTCTCGGACACCGTGGAGATCACGGAGGACATCCTGGAGACCGTGTCCGCGGACAACGACGCGGCCGTGGGCTTTCAGGCGGGGGAGGTCGTGACGGTCGCCGACTGCCTCTACGGCGCGGCCCTGCACTCTGGTGCGGATGCGGCGATCGCCCTGGGAAGATATGTATCGGGAAGTGATGACGCCTTTGTGGAGGCGATGAACCAAAAGGCAGAGGAACTGGGACTCTCAGACACCCACTTTGTGAACGCGGTGGGCGCCTATGACGAAAATCAGTACTCGACGGTGGAGGACATCGCGAAGATCCTGCAGGCGGCCCTTGACAACGACCTCGCCCGCAAGGTCCTCTCCACCAGGCAGTACACCACGGTGAAGACCAGCATCCACCCGGACGGGATCACGGTGTCGAACCGGTTTTTGAAGCGCATGGAGACCCAGGACGTGCCGGGCATCGTGTTCTCGGCCAAGACCGGGTACCTGTCCGCGGCCGGGTTCTGCGCGGTCTCCTCGATGACCGGATCTGATGGCACGCGGTACATCTGCTGCACCGCGAAGGCGCCGGACACCTGGTCCTGCATCTACGACCACGCGGCGATCTACAACGCCTTTGCGGGCGGAGCGGACACCGGGGAAGAAAGTACCAGCGAAGAGGCGAACTGATCAGGGCTCCTGCGTCTGCACGCGGGAGTCCTCTTCATATTCAGAGCGGTGGTCCTCACAGTAGTAGGACCGGGAGAGGGCATCCTCCGCGACCAGGGTCCCGGGGTTCGTGCAGTTCTCCACGCTGCAGTAGTGGGTGATAGCGGTGCTGTCCGTGGCATCCGCAAAGTAGGCGTTGCCGGTCATGCCAAGGTCCTGCGCCATCCGGCGCTGAAAGCCGGTCCGCACGGCTGAGGCGGTGTCCTGGTCGGTGACGAGAGTCCAGGTGCGCGTGCGGGGGCGGGACACCTCCTCTAAGGTCTTGCTGTCCACGATGGAGGTCACCGCCGTCTGCATGTCATCGGAGAGGACGAGCTTTTCGTAGCAGTCCCCGTCCGTGTCATCCGCATCGTCGGAAGAGCCCGCATAGGAGAAGTACCAGGTCAGGGCGTCGGGATTTTGGTAGTAGACCGCGTTGACCGCGGCGTCGCCGAAGGTGGCGGCATCCACGGTGCCCACCGCAAAGTCCTCCTGCATGCCAAGGACGAGGGAGGTGGTCCCGGTGGTGATCACCGAGTGGATCCAGAGGTAGGAGGTGGCGCTGGGGTCGGTTCGGCCGGCGGTGTCCGTGTAGACGCACTGGTAGACGCCGTCAAAGGGGGAGGCGGCGAGGGGCTCCAGCACCGCGGCATCGCTGACGCGGTCCGGGAGCTGTTTTAAGATCTCGTCGGCCCCAGCAAAGTCACAGATGCTGAGCCGGTCGATGGCGAGGTTGTACCGGACGCTGTTTAGAAGGTCCGGAGCGCCCGTGTAGTCCCCCAGGGCCTCCAGCTCGGAGGCAGCATTTTCGAGCTTTCCGATGCCGGCAAGAAGCTGTGCCCGTCCGAACTTTGCCTCCTCCATGAGCGAAGCGACCTGCTCCTCGTTCTCGTCAAACTGGGAGAGCTCCGTGAGGGCCTCGTTGTAGTCGCCGGCGCTGATCTTGTCGGAGATCACGCCGAGCTCGGCCTTCCCCACAAGGTCGCTGCTGTCCTGGTAGTCCCCAAGCTCTGTAAAGAGCGCGAGGGCGTCGGCGTAGGACCCCTCCTTCAGGAGGGCGCAGGCCTTCTGGTATCTCGCCTCGGAAAGGCGCCCCTGCGCCCCATAGAGGGAGCCGTACTGCCCGTAGATGGCGATGGCGGTGTCGTAGTCGCCGGAGGCAAGCGCCCGGTCCGCATGGCGCAGCCGAAGGACCGGCACGACCGCGGCAAACAGGACGAGCAGCGCTGCGGCAAGGAGCAGGACCGGCAGCAGCATATGTTTTTTTCGATTGGTGTGAGTTTGTTTTTTCATCGGGGTCATTTTACACTAAAATGGTCACCGGAGACAGACAAACCGGAGACGGAAGGAGATCTGCAGATGGAAGATGATCGGGAACTGGCACCGAAGATCCGGGCCCTCGCAGAGGGAGAGCGGGCGGCCCTGCCGCTTCTTTGCAACGCGGCGGCGGTGCTCTACCAGGACATGGAGCGGGTGAGCTGGGCAGGGGTGTACCTGTTGCGTGGGGATGAGCTGATCCTCGGGCCCTTCCAGGGAAAGCCCGCCTGCATCCGCATTCCCCTGGGAAAGGGGGTCTGCGGCACCGCGGCAAGGGAAAAGCGCACCCTTGTGGTGCCGGATGTCCACGCCTTCCCGGGGCACATCGCCTGTGACAGCGCCTCCCGCTCGGAGATCGTGGTGCCCCTTCTCGACGGCGAAAAAGTCCTGGGCGTGCTGGATCTGGACAGCACCGAGTTGGATCGCTTTGGAGAACAGGAGCGGGCCGCCCTGGAAGAGGTGGCAGGGGTCCTTGCGGGGGTCCTTGCCCGGGGGGAGGGCCTTTTATGAGCGGAAAGGAGCAGGAGGAGCGCGTGCGGCTTCTTGCCTGGTACGACCAAAGCCGGCGGATTCTCCCCTGGCGGGAGGATCCCACGCCCTACCACGTGTGGCTCTCCGAGATCATGCTGCAGCAGACCAGGGTTGAGGCGGTGCGGGGCTATTATGAGCGGTTTCTCGCAGCCCTCCCGGACATTCCGTCCCTCGCCGCGGCGGGGGAGGAGGCGCTCAGCAAGCTGTGGGAGGGCCTTGGCTACTACAGCCGGGTCCGGAACCTGAAAAAGGCGGCGCAGGTCATCGTAAACGACTATGGCGGGAAGATGCCGGGCACCCGGGAGGAACTTCGAAAGCTCCCGGGGATTGGCCCCTACACCTCGGCGGCGATCGCCTCCATCGCCTTCGGCGAGCCGGTGCCCGCCGTGGACGGGAACCTGCAGCGCATCTTTGCAAGGCGCACGGCCTATGAGGAGCCCATCAAGACCAAACAGGCCGGCGAGGCGGCAGAGCGCTTTTTTGCCGCGCGGATCTCAAAGGACCGCCCCGGGGACACCAACCAGGCGCTGATGGATCTGGGGGCGATGATCTGCCTGCCAAACGGCGCGCCCCACTGCGAGGCCTGTCCCTGGGAGCCGTTCTGCCTTGCCAGGCACCAGGGCAGGGAGACGGCGCTTCCCATCATGCCCGCAAAAATACAAAAGCGCAGAGAGGAGAAGACCGTCTTTCTGATCTCCTGCGGGGATCAAATTCTCCTGCACAAGCGGGAGGAGACGGGGCTTCTTGCGGGGCTCTGGGAGTTTCCGAATGAGGCGGGACACCTCTCCACGGAAGAAGCGCGGGAGGTGCTTGCCAGGGAGGGCCTTCTTCCCCTCTCGATCACGCCCCTTCCCCCGGCGCGGCACGTGTTCACCCACCTTGTCTGGGAGATGACGGGGTACCGGGTCGAACTCGAGTCCCTGCCGGACCCCGTCCGGCATCCCGCCTCCCCGGACTGGCAGTTTGTAGGCCGCGGGGAGCTTGCCGGGCGCTATGCCATCCCCAGCGCCTTCTCGGCCTTCCGGGAGCGGATTCTCAAAGAACCGTCCTTGCCTCGTTGAGCCGCATGGAAAAGAGCTCGTAGAAATCCCGGGATGGGTCGTAGGGCGTGACGAAAAAGACCTGGAGCACGAATTTCGTCAGGGCGCTGCGGCTTGCCGGATCCTGCGTGCGGGCGAGCACCGCCTGCACGTCTCGGACATAGAAGTGCCAGTCGGCGACAAACTTCTCGTACCGGGGAAGGTCCGGCACCCCGAGCCACTTCGAGATCCGAATCTTTGCCTTGCCGGGCATGTCGCAGCCGTCCGGGACCACAAAGTAGGAGAAGGAGAGGGTTGTGGGGTCGTAGTTTCGCCCCAGGGGAAAGAGCCGGCAGAGCCCCGGGCGGAATTCGTGGATGCTGCAGCGCCTTGCGCTGTCCAAAAACGGACACTGGCCCGCGTCCGTCATCTTCAAATGGGGCAGCACGAGGCCCTGCTCCTCATGCAGGCCGATGGTGTCCTGAAGAAGGGATGCGAAGTCCCGGTGCAGGTTTTTGGTCAGGGCATTGCAGTCATAGGGATCCAAGTGGATCGTGTCGCCCATCCCGCAGCAGCAGTCGCCGCAGCCGCTGCAGGCATCGCAGTACAGCCTCGCCATGTCGCGGGAGGTGAGAAGTTCAGTTGCCATGTAGCCCTCCTTTCGTCTACTTGTGATAGCTGCGGCCGGCCCGGATCATGAAGCCCCGGTAGATCTGCTCCAAGAGAAGAACCCGGGTCATCAGGTGGGTGAAAGTCAGATCCGAGAGCTTCCAGCGCACATCGGCGCGCTGCAACAGGGCCTGTCCCGGCCCCAGGGACCCTGCGATCACAAAGACCAGGTTTTTGCTGCCATCGGCCCAGGTGCCGAGGCGCTCGGAGAACTCTTCGCTGGTCCACTCGGTGCCGTGCAGGTCCAAAAGGATCACAAAGTCCCCGGGGCGGATCTTTTCCAGGGCCCGGCCGGCCTCCAGGTCCTTGGCGTGCCCGGCCTCCCCCGGGCGGTCGGTGTGCTCGTTGGCCTCGTCCTTCACCTCCAGGATCCGGACCTCACAGAAGGCCTGCAGGCGCTTGCAGTATTCCTGCTGGAGCGATTCCAGCGCCTTATCCTTCATTTTTCCGATGGCAAGTATGGTGATCTGCCGCATTTGGTTACCTCAGTGTTCAGGAGTCTGTCATGATTTTGGAATTTCCGCCGTATTATAGCAAATTTCAGTGTGTCGCGGGGAACTGTCCCGACACCTGCTGCCGGGACTGGGAGCTGGATCTCGACGATGAGACCTACTACCGCTACCAGGTGGTGCCGGGGCCCCTGGGCGAGAAGATCCGTGGCCTCATCCGGGAGGAGGACGGGTACCGGTTCTTCCCACTGACAAAGGAGGGATTCTGCCCCTTCTATGACGGGTCGGACGGCCTCTGCGGCCTCATCAAAAAGCTCGGGCCGGACATCCTCTGTCAGGCCTGTGACGAGTACCCGAGATACTTTGGCTGCTGCGGAAACTACGAGCAGCGGGATCTCTCCCTCTCCTGCCCCGAGGCGGGAAGGCTCTTTTTCGAGACGCCGGGCATCCCGCGGCTTCTTCGGGTGGAGCTTCCGGATTCGGAGGAGCAGGATCCGCTGACGAAGGAGGAGACAGATCGCCTGCAGGCGGTTCTGGCCGAGCGAAACCGGGTTCTCGAATCGCTCCGGGGCGCCGCGGGGGAGGACCTGGAGTCTGACCTGAAAGCCGCCGGGATCTTCTTTCCCGCAGCACCCCAGGAGGTCGCAGACCTTTGCAGCAAGCAGGAGGAGATGAACACGCGCTGGAAGGCCCAGAAGGCAGGAATCCTCGCAGCCGCGGTGCACTACGCGGACTGGAACGAAGCCTTTGTCCGCGCGGTGCCAGGGGAGCAGGACTGGTTTTTCAAGCTTGCCGCCTACTTTGTCTTTCGCTACTGGATCGACGCGTACTTTGCGGAAAATGAGGAGCTCGACTTTGCGCCGCAGATCCGGCTCACCTGCCGGTGCCTTGTGCAGCTTCGCCTCATGTGCCTTGCGGCGTTTCATGAGAAGGGGCACTTTACGGTGGAGGACATGGTCTGGACCTGCCATCTCTTCTCCCGCCAGGTGGAGCACTCGGACGAGAACCTCGATTTGTTTCGGAACTGATATCAGAATATCTCAGAAGGATTATTGAACCTTCCAGACAGGCGTTTTCATGGAAACCTGCCTGGAAGGTCTTTTAGTGTTGGGAAGCAGCTGACGGACAGAATTCTTACCAAAATGGGAAAGATTCATCTCTGTTTCCGCCAAGAACGGCAACGTAAAATATGCCTGTAAGTTACGAAAGGGGTCAGAAAAGCAGGACAGTTCTGACAGCGTTTCAAGGAGGAAAATATGAGAAAGAGAGCGTTTGTGGGAATCAGCACATTGTTGGCAGCAGCCATGATTACAGGATGCGGTATGACATCCGGATCCGGGTCAGCCACAACAGCAAGTTCCGGTGCGGCACAGGCCGACAGTACTTCCGGCGGGGAATCAGATTCAACACTCGACATCATTCTAGTCGGCACAGAGTCGGACGCATATGTTCCCGGCTATAAGAAGATCATGGATGACTTCAGTGCGAACAATGAGTACGGGGTCACGGTCAACTATCAGTTCATATCAAACTCCGACTATAAGACCAAAATCACCACATTGATGGCATCGGATTCCGAACCGGACATCATCTTTACCTGGGAGTTGGGATACCTTGAGAATTTCGTAAACGGAAATAAGATCGTTGATCTGCAGCCTTATCTGGATGCCGACAAAGACTGGGCGGATTCCTTCAATGCCGGCACGCTTGAGCAGCTCACCTACAACGGAGACGTATATGGAATTCCGACCCAGTCAAGCATGGCGGTGATGTACTACAACACGGATATCTTTGACCAGTATGGACTCAGTGTTCCGACAACTTATGATGAATATCTTCAGGTGTGCGAGACGCTGAAAAGCAATGGTGTCACACCGGTGGCACTTGCCTCCACGGCAGATGATGCATGGCTGGTCTCCCAGTATATCCAGCAACTCGCCAACGGAATTACCGGAGACGGTCTCTACAACAGCCTGAAGGATGGAACTGGCAAATGGAATGACGATGCCTTTGTCCAGGCCGGACAGTTATTGCAGGCGGAGATCGATGCAGGAAATTTCGAGGACGGATTCACAGGTGTTTCCGGAGATGAGGCGAGACAGCTGTTCATGGATGGAAAAACCGCGATGTATTTCAACGGTTCTTGGGAGATTTCCAATGTTGCATCTGATAACTCCTCGATCAAGGATCATGTGAGTTGCTTCACGATGCCGTCCAAGGATCCTCAGTATGCGGATATTTCTGTCGGCTCCGTTGATTCCTCTTATGCCGTTACGAAAAACTGCACCAACGTTGACGCGGCGGTCGCGCTGCTCAAGTATTGGACAAACAGTGAGAATGCACAGATGCTGCTCTACGATTACGGCCGCACACCTGCAACAAACTGCGAACTGGATGAGAGCAAGCTGAACGCTCTGAATGCAACGTTCCTGACAGTGCTCTCTGAGCAGAAGGCCCTCACTCCCTGGTTTGACCGCATGGATACGGATATGGGAAATGAGTTCAACAACGAATCTGTTGCAATCTCCAATGGAGATGACCCGCAGGAAGCATTCGATAGCCTTCAGGCTTATTACGAGAGTAAGTAAGAAAAGGACGGGGCTGCTGCAGAGCATGCAGCAGCCCCGTTTTGGAAAGGAGCCGGTCCGTCATGAATAAAGTTCTGGGAAACAAAAAGGCGATCTGCTTTTTCGTATTGCCTGCATTTGCCGTCTATGCTGTCTTTTGTCTGTATCCCATTTTTTATAATATTTACATGTCTCTTTACGAGACAGATCTGATGTCCTTTGCGAATTTCGTCGGCTTTGGAAACTATATCCGACTGCTGCACGATAAGACGTTTACTCTGGCATTTCGCAACAATATCCTGATGGTGATTGGATCGCTGATTGCGCATCTTCCCCTTGCCATGTTTTTTGCAAACCAGATCTATCACAAGATCAAAGGAAGTACATTTTTCCAGACGGTCTATTTCCTTCCCTGTGTCATCTGCGGTGTTGCTGTGGGCCTGACATGGTCCTTTGTTTACAACGGCAATTACGGTCTGCTCAATGCTTTACTGAAGCTGATCGGTCTGGGAAGCCTGCAGAAGGTCTGGCTCTCGGACAAGAATCTGGCGCTGATCTGCATTATTGTCGTCGTCATGTGGCAGTATGTCGGCTATCACATGATCATCCAGCTTGCCGCGATGCGCAACATCGACAGCGCACTGTATGAGGCTGCAGAGCTTGATGGCGCAACCGGATGGCAGGAATTCAAGTATGTCACTTTTCCGCTCATCAAACCGATTCTGAAGATTGATACGGTTCTCATTATCACCGGTTCCTTAAAATACTACGATCTCGTCGCGGTGATGACGAACGGTGGACCCAACCATGCGACAGAAGTTATGTCAACCTACATGTATTATTCCGCATTCAATGTATTGAAGTACGGCTACGCCTGCGCCATTGGTGTCATTCTGATGCTTCTGTGCATGATCACTGTCGGTATTTCGAATGCTGTATTCAAGACGAAGTCCTGAAGGAGAGGAAGGGTAAGATGAACACAATGAAGAAGCATTCTGTAGCCGCCGCTGTCTGGAAGGCTGTAAAATACATTATCATGATTGGTTTCGCCATCATGTGCCTTTACCCGTTGTTCTGGCTCTTCCTTGCCTCCTTCAAGACCAATCAGGAGCTCTATTACAACACATGGGGACTGCCAGAAGTATGGCGGGCAGACAACTACATCAACGCGGTTGTGAAGGGCGGCATCATGAAGTACTTTGCCAACTCCGTGATCATCGCCGTAGCTTCCGTTCTGGTTACTGCAGTACTTGCCACGATGGCGTCCTATGGGATTTCCCGAATGAGGTGGAAACTCTCGAAGACAGTGTATGGGATCTTTCTTTTGGGAATGATGATCCCAGTATATGCAATGGTGATTCCGCTGTTTTCGATTTTCAAGAACATGGGAATCCTGAATACCCACCTCTCCGTGATTCTCCCACAGATTGCAACCGGATTTCCGATGGCAATCTTTATTATCACCGGATTCATGCAGTCAGTTCCCAGGGAGATGGAGGAAGCGGTCATGATCGACGGCGGTTCGATCTACGCATGCTTTTTCCGCGTGATCCTGCCGATTACTAAGTCGTCTGTCGTAACCGTTGCAGTGGTGCAGTTCATCAATGTCTGGAATGATCTGCTTCTTCCGAGAATCTTCCTGACGGATGATTCAAAGATGACCCTTCCAGTGGGCCTGACCAATTTCCAGGCGCAGTATTCAACGGACTATGTCAGTGAGATTGCAGCAGTGATCATCACCATTGTTCCGAGTATCATCGTTTATATTTTCCTGCACAAATACATCATGGAAGGCATGGTAGCAGGAGCAGTGAAAGGATAAAAATGACACGACAGAAAGAAGACCGGGAAGAGCATAAGATGCGCCTTCTGATTGCGGATGATGAGCAGTTTATCTGGAGAGGTCTTCTTTCGCTCAATTGGAAATCCATTGGTATCACAGAGGTATATTCCGCCAACAACGGCACAAAGGCCAAAGAGATTCTGCTTTCTGAGCCGGTGGACATTGCAATTCTGGACATCCGCATGCCGGGTGCCACCGGCCTGGATCTCGCCGATATGATTCAGAATCTTTCCATGCCGACCAAAGTGGTGCTGCTTACAGGTTTTTCCGAATTTGCGTATGCCCAGCGTGCGATCCGTGCAGGCGTGTGTGAATATCTGTTAAAGCCCTTTGGACCGAAAGAGGTGCTCTCTGTCATTCGGAAACTTGTGCATGAGATTGAGCACAGGAGAGAGCAGGACAGAATTCTGTCAGAAGTGCAGACTGCGGAGCAGTGCATTGACGCACCATCGCAGGTGAGCCGGTTTTTCTCTAAAACAGACGGCGTTGTCAATGATGTCCTGATGGATGTTGCGAACAGTTATGCAGGGCCTGTCTCGATTACGGAACTTGCGGACAAGTACCATTTTTCCGAAAATTATCTTTCTCGCAAAATCCGCCAGGAGACGGGATATTCCTTTACAGACATCCTGCTTGCACTGCGCCTGATGAGTGCGGTGAGGCATCTCTACGAGGGAGAAAAGGTCAGCGCTGCTGCAGAAGCATCCGGTTTTAACGATCAGCACTATTTTGCGCAGGTCTTTCGAAGAGTGTTCAAGGTGAGCCCGTCTGACTGGAAAAAACAGGAGAATTCACCTGAAGTACTTCACTTTCATGAGGTCTTGAGCAAAGTAGTGGAAGAAAAGAATCCGGGCACACAGCAGGAATCAAAATGACGACAAAAGGGAAAAAGAGCACAGGAAGGAAAAAATTCCATTCTTTGCAGACAAAACTGCTGATTTTGCTCTTTGCAGTAATGCTCCTTCTCGGTCTGGAAACCTTCGGCTATTTTTCTTCCTGCCTGAAAAATGTGTATGAGAGCCAGGCGCGTCTGCGTCTGGCAGATCTGTTGCAGTTGAGCAGCACAAATGTAGAGAACCAGATCGACAGCGTAGAGCAGATGTCTGTAGCAATTCTCATTGACAATGTCGTCCAGAAAAACCTGGATGCTGTCAACAAAGGTGAGATGAGCATGGGAGAAGTGCGCAACAGCATTGCTGTATCCGTGCGAAAGAATGTTTTCGTTCTCAACGGCGTGCGAAGCGCGATCATTCACAGCATGTCGGGGGAGAGTATAGAGATCGGCACATACTTCATTACACCCCCGGAATTTGATCTGACGCAGGAAGAAATCATCCAGGCCAACGGAGGTGCACTGTGGGCTGTTTCAGAAGATGGAAAGTATATCTGCCTGTCGAGGGCGATCCTCTCCACAGAAAAGATGCTGCCGATCGGATGGATGCAGATCATCTGTGACGGGAGCCTGTTTGATGCAGAACTTCATACCGGAACGGAAAACGGACAGGGACAGATTTATCTTTTGGATCAGGACGGACAAATCCTGTCGGCGAGCGATTCCTCGGTCAAAGCCCAGAAGTTTTCCTGTTCGATTGAGGATCTTGGTAACTGGCAGGCAGAAGACATCCGGAATGACTCGAACCAGACTACTTTGAGCGCTCTATTTCGGCCGGTGCAGGGGAAGAGCATCACAGATCCTGCAACTGCAGAAAAAAGCTACTTCAGAATCAGCGATCCCCTGACCAATGGATGGAGACTGGTCGCCTGCGTACCATGGAACAGCTACTATGCTTCCCTGTTTGCGCTGATTATCCAAATCGGCATCTTCATGCTAATCATATTTGGCGTAGCTTCGGTATTGGTCCATATGGGAATCCGAAAGATGGCCGAGCCAATCGGAGAACTCATTCATCAGATGAATCAGTTTGGTGATGGAGATCTCACTGCACGAACCAACATCAAAACCAATGATGAATTTGCTCAGATTGGAGAAGTCTACAACCGGATGGCGGATAAGATCCAGGATCAGAAGGAGCACGTCTTCAAACTGGAACTCGCCAATCGTGAGGCACAAATCGAATTTCTGAAAATGCAGATTAATCCCCATTTCCTCTACAACAGTCTGGACACGATGAGTTGGATGGCATACATGAACGGGGATGAGGCGGTTTCGGATATGTCGGTTGCGATGGCCAGACTTCTTCGTGCAAGCATCCAGAGGGAAAACTTCATTCCTGTGAGTCAGGAATTATCTATTGTACAGGATTATCTCAAAATTCAGCGGTACCGGTTTGGAGACAAGATCATCGCGAATTTCGATATTGATCCGGATATCACATCCTGCACGATGCCAGGATTTATCTTGCAGCCTATCATTGAGAACAGCATCATTCATGGGCTGGAGGGAAAGGAGAACGGGGGAGAGGTAAAAGTCAGTGTCAAGCGCCTGGACCACACCATCTATTTCTGTGTCTCCGATAATGGTCTCGGAATGGATCAGGAGGAGTTGGAACAACTTCTGGCCCGGTGCAAAGAGGAAGAGGGTGACGGACAGTCAATTGGCCTTCGGAATGTCTATCGGAGGCTGCATTTAATTTATCGAAATGACTGCGAATTCCAGATTGAGAGTGAGCAGAATGTGGGGACAACGATTTCGTTCCAGATCCCAATTCAGTTATACGAAGAGGGAGGGGAGAACGCTGGAACGACAGCAGAAGGATACGTACAGAATACCAGATCAGAAGAGGAGGGAACATGAGACAGCAGCAGGGCGCTACATGGCGGACAAAGACCATGGGGACAGACTATTATCCGGAGCAGTGGGATGCCTCACTCTGGGAATCGGATCTTGCGAGGATGTTGGATGCCGGGATCTCGGTTATCCGGATCGCCGAATTTTCCTGGAATAAGGTGGAGCCAAAGGACGGGGAGTTCACCTATGAATTTTATGATGCATTTCTCGACCTTTGCGAAAAAAAGGGCATGAAGGTCATCTTCGGAACCCCTACGGCAACGCCGCCTGCCTGGCTGTCGGAAAACCATCCGGAGATCTTGAACTGCGATATCGATGGAAATCCCTATCGGCATGGCAGCAGGAGGCACTACAACTACAATTCTCCGGTCTACCGGAAGTATGCCGCCAGGATTGTTGAAAAGGAAGCCTCCCACTACGGAAAACATCCGGCGATCTGCGGATGGCAAATCGACAATGAGCTCAACTGCGAGACGGCAGATTTTTATTCCGAGGCGGACAACACGGCATTCCGGGAATTCCTGCAGAAAAAGTACGGAACACTGGAGAATCTGAACCGGGCATGGGGAACAGCATTCTGGAATGAGACTTATACAGACTGGAGCGAAGTTCACGTGATCCGAAAGAGCGTGATCGGGGGCGTAAATCCTCACCAGCATTTGGACTATCTGCGTTTTGTCTCGGAAAGCTGCCTCTCCTTTGCCGGGATGCAGGCGGAAATCATCCGGAAATTCGCAAAGCCCGGTGATTTCATCACAACCAACGGCATGTTCAGACATCTGGACAACCACAGACTCGAGAGGGACGTGCTGGATGTCTACACCTATGATTCCTACCCGAATTTTGCACAGAGCGTCGGGAAAACGGAGGGAGACAATGCGGCGGGTGCCGGCGAAAGCGGGAGCCTTCAGGACCGCAACTGGTCCCGGAATCTGACGCATGTCCGCTCCATCTGCCCGCATTTTGGCATTATGGAACAGCAGTCCGGTCCCGGCGGATGGACGACCCGGATGGTACAGGCTTCTCCGAGACCCGGCCAGCTGGTGCTATGGGCCATGCAGTCCGCAGCCCACGGGGCGGACTATATCGGCTTTTTCCGCTGGCGGACCGCCATTGCCGGAACGGAAATCTACTGGCATGGCATTCTGGACTACGACAACCGGGACAACCGGCGGCTTCGGGAGGTAAAGAATTTTTACACGAAGTTCAAGACTCTGGACGAGGAGGCTGGCGCGGAGTATCGGGGGTTCTTCGGGATTCTGGAGGACTATGACAATCAGTTTGATGCTGAGGTGGACCGCGTCCACGGCATCGTGGAGCATGCCTCTTCCCAGAGCATTTTTGCTGCGGCACAGTTACATCATACGCCGTTCAACATTGTGAACCTGACGGAGGATACGGACCTCGCCGAGTTGAGCCATTATCCGGTTTTGTTCTATCCGCATGCTGTCATCCTGAGCGAAAAGCGCGCAGCGCTTTTGTCGGAATACGTTTCTGCCGGCGGCACGCTGGTCATCGGCTGCAGGACGGGCTACAAGGATCTGGAAGGACACTGCGTGATGCAGCCTCAGCCGGGACTTCTTGCAGAAATCTCCGGGACGACGGTAGAGGACTTCTCGTTTGCCTGCCCCGGGGAGGATCCCATTACCGCGGTGACAAAGGACGGAGAGACCTTCGAAATGCCGGTCTTTAACGATGTTCTTGCGGCGGGTGAGGGAACCAACGTTCTTGCCACCTATCAGAACGGGTACTTTGCTGGGAAGCCTGCGGTCACAGAGCACCGCGTGGGAAAGGGAAAAGTGCTGCACGTCGGAAGCACGTTCTCCGTTGAAAATACAGGTGCGCTTCTTCGATATCTTGAGCTTGCGGAACCCCTTCGCAATGTCATCGAAGCGCCGAGGGAAGTGGAGCTCGCCTTGCAGGAGAAGGAGGGTCGGCAGTATCTCTTTGTCCTGAACTACGCCAAGGCGGAGAGGGCCATTACCCTGAAACAGAAGGCGGTTCTCCTGTACACGGGAGAGACGGTGGAGGGGAGAATCCTGCTTCCTGCTTTTGGCACCGCGGTGTACCGGCTGGAGAGTAAGGTGCGCGTCTGACTCGTGGGAAACCATATCTCAAAAAAGAGAATCCATCTGCGGCGTGCAGATGGGTTCTCTTTTTTATGCTTTGGAAGAAGACGCCTCCCGGATGCCGGGGGTACGGGGCACCAGGGCGCAGTTGTCAAACAGGCACCGGACCGCCGCCTCGTAGGCGGGGCGGGTGGCGGCCTTGTGGATGGCCTTTAAGTAGTGCCCGTTGTCCGCAAACAGAAGGCCCAGGTGGGACCAGACCTCCTTCATCCGGTTGATGACGACGAGGTCCCCGCTGCTCTGCCCGTGAAAGCCCGCGTACTGCGCAAGATACCCCTCGTACAGGGCGCGGTGGAAGGCGGAGAGCTCTTCTTTGGTTGCGGGCGGGCCGCCGCGGATCTCGCGGCAGAGGGCGGGATCCTCCACAAGGCCCCGGCCGATCATGATGCCGGAGAGCTTCCCCTGGGAACGCGCCAGGATGCCGTCCGCATCCTCTTTTGTGAACACGTTCCCGTTGTAGGTGATGGGAAGGCGGGAGCTTGACAGGATCTCAAAGAAGACGCCTAGCTCCGGCTGCCCTGCGTACTGCTCGGCCCGGGTCCTTGCGTGGATGATGAGGTCCTTCACCGGGTACTGCTCATAGATCGCAAAGAGCCTTGGCGCCTCCGCGACATCAGAAAACCCGAGCCTTGTCTTGATGGAGATCGCAAGGGGCCCGGTGGAGCCGTCCTCCCGGGTCACCGGGATCTTCTCTGCCCCCTCGTAGATGGCACAGAGAAACCGGTCCAGCTCATCGGGAACCGTGAGAAAGCCGGAGCCCTTCTTCTTTGCGGTGACGGTGGCGACGGGGCAGCCGAGGTTTAAGTTCACCTCCCGGTAGCCGAACTCCGCCATGGAGCGGGCCGTGTAGAGAAACTCCTCCGCCTTGTTGGAGAGAAGCTGCGGCACGAGGGGAATTCCCTCGTTGTGCTCCGGCAGAACGTCCTGCTTCTCCCGGGTCTTGATCCGTTTCGTGAAGGTGCACACGACAAAGGGGGTGTAGTACCGGACCTGGGAGCTTCCCCCGAAGAACTTGTGGTGGGCATTTCGGAAGACATAGCCGGTGATCCCCTCCATCGGGGCGAGGGACAGGGTCAGATCCATCAGTCCAGCGCGCCCTCGATGGCGTGCAGCAGCTCGTCAAAGGTCTCGTAGGCCGGGATGTCCGGATTTTCCCTGCGGATCTGGTCCGTGGTCTTGAACAGAAAGCCCGCCTTGCTCGCCCGGATCATGCCCAGGTCATTGTAGGAGTCGCCGCTGGCGATGGTCTGGAAGCCGATGGACTGCAGGGCCTTCACCGTCGAGAGCTTGGACTGCTCGATGCGCATCTGAAAGCCGGTGATCGTCCCATCCTGCGCCACCTCCAGGGTGTTGCAGAACAGGGTGGGATAGCCGAGCTTTTTCATGAGCGGCATGGCGAACTGGGTGAAGGTGTCACTGATGATGATGACCTGGGTCTCTTCGCGGAGCTTATCGAGGAATTCCCGCGCACCGGGCAGGGGATCAATGGTGGCGATGGTGTCCTGGATCTGGGAGAGGCCCAGGCCGTGCTCCTTCAGGATGCCGAGCCTCCAGTTCATCAGCTTGTTGTAGTCGGGTTCATCCCGGGTGGTTCGCTTGAGCTCGGGGATGCCGGATGCCTTTGAAAAGGCAATCCAGATCTCCGGAACCAGTACCCCTTCCATATCCAGACACACGATATCCATTTCCATTCCTCCATAATCAGATGATTTTGTTCTCTTTTGCAGGCTTCGTCCACTATATCAGATATTTGGACTCCCGTCACGGCGCGGACGTCTCTTCCGGGAAGGTCCCGTTGTAGTACTCCAGAAGAAGTGCCACCACATGGCTGTAGCTGATCTTCCCCGAGGAGACGCCGTTTGCCTTGAGCGTCGTGTCGACGTAGGTGTCTGCGGCCTTCTTCACGGTCTCCGTGTCGAGCTTTGCGGTTCTCCCGATCATGTCCCAGGTCTCCTCTGAGAGAAACTGATTGTCCTGTGAGACCGTGTCGGAGATGGCGACATGCTCCCGGTAGACGGTCTTTCCGGCATTTTCATAGAAGGCGTTGTCCACGTAGTTCAGGATCCCGAGCCATCCGCTGTAGCGAAAGACCGGGTTGTCGGACTGCGTGCAGGCGAGGAAGGCGAGGAAGTTCGCGTCATCCTCATAGATGTAGCCGTGGGTGTGGGAGAGCTCGTGGCACATGGTGAAGGGCTTGTTCATGAGCTCCATGAGCTCGTTGTAGTTGGCCTCCATGGAGAATGGAAAGTAGTAGCCCTGCATGTACTGCTGGCTCACAAAGACGGAAAATGAAAGGGGCTTTGGCCGCACCTGGTAGCCGGAGAGCCGGGGATAGGCGGAGGAGAGGTTCTGTACGCTCTTCTGCGCCTCTTTCTGCATCGCCTCCTCCCCGCCTTCACACACGACAGCGCCGTCCGCATCCCTTGGCATCTCCTCCGCCAGGGTGTTGCAGGCTGTGACGACATAGTCCCGAAGGTCTGCCAGGTCCTGCAGGGTGTAGGAGGTTCCATATCCGGGCAGGGAACGCTCTAAAGGCGTGCAGTGGTACTGGATGAAGCACCCGAAGGTCTGGATCAGAAGGACAATGGCGGCAACCCAGGCGGTGGCATACCAGAAGTGCCCGGCAAAGCGCCGGTATCCCTGCCGCCTGTGCAGGAAGACAAGGAGCAGGGTTATGACCGCAAGGTCTAGAACCCAGAGGACGCCGATGACAAGGAGCCGCTCTCCCACCGAGAAGGGGGCGAGGGAGGTCAGCCTCCCGTACAGAGAGGTAAAGACCGGGAAGAGGGTATTCGTGTACCAGTTTGCAAAGGCGGTGCTCCTCCAGGCGGCTGCATTCAGCACGCCGGAGAGGAAAAAGAGCAGGATCAGTACCGTGACAGGTGTTTTCCGGTGATGAATTCGCACGTAGTTTCGCTTCATGATGTTCCTTTTTCGGTTCCGGGGCAGCAGGCGGCAGAGAGCAAAGCAGCGAGGGAGAGAAACGCCTTTTCCGTCTTCTCCGGGCTCTGAAAGGAGAGGTCCGGAGAGGAGACGATGCGCCGCCAGTCCTCTCCCAGGGGCTCCGGCATCAGATGGAGGAACTCGTAGGAGAGCATGTCGTCATCGATGGCAAAGATCTCTCTTGTCTCGTCCTCTGTGGGCACTCTTCCGAGGAGTTTCCGGAAGATGGGAAGGAGCAGGGCGTCTTCCGCCTCGCGGTAGGCGGGGAGTGCTGCCTTGATGGGGCGTGGAAGGTCGCAGAGGTAGGCCTCCGCCGCGTCGTGCAGAAGACAGCCGTACTGGACAAAGGGGCTGTACCCCCGCGCCTTTGCCTCAAGGCAGCAGGCAATGCTGTGCTGTCCCACGGTGTAGAGGTGAGAAACGTGTCCGTTTCCGCGGCAGAGGAGGGACAGGGAGTGGGCGATGTCCCGAAGTTCAATATCTTCCTCCTGTGGATGAAGGGGATCCACGTGCTTTCCGGTTGCGGTGGTGATGAAACTCATGGGCAAAACCTCTCTTTCCCGTTGACAGAAGGCCTGCGATATGGGAGCCTTGTGGGCGGACGGCATTCTTCTGCGGGAATATTGCAAAAGGAACCGGGCAGGTTATAATAGAAACACAGAAAATAGTAGCGCGTTAAAGTGCGAAAGTAAAGCACAGAGGTGGCATCAGATGGAAATGCAAATGGAATTCAGAAGGAAACTGCCGATCCCCCAGGAGCTCAAGCAGCAGTTTCCCCTGTCCCAGGAGATCCGGGACATCAAGGAGGCACGCGATAAGGAGATCGAGGCCATCTTTACGGGAAAGGACCAGAGATTCCTTCTCATCATCGGCCCCTGTTCTGCGGACCGGGAGGATGCGGTTCTCGAGTACATGACCCGCCTCGCAAAGGTCCAGGAGAAGGTGAAGGACAAGATCTTCATCATCCCCCGGGTGTACACGAACAAGCCCCGCACCAAGGGGGTCGGCTACAAGGGCATGCTCCATCAGCCGGATCCGGAGAAGAAGGAGGACATGCTGGCGGGCATCATTGCGATCCGCGAGATGCACTCCCGCGTCGTGAAGGAGACCGGCTTTACCTGTGCGGAGGAGATGCTCTATCCGGAAAACCACCGGTATCTCTCCGACCTTCTCGCCTATGTCGCCATCGGCGCGCGCTCCGTTGAGGACCAGCAGCACCGCATGGTGGCCTCCGGCATCGGCATTCCCGCCGGAATGAAGAACCCGACCTCCGGCGACATCTCCGTCATGATGAACTCCATCACGGCGGCCCAGAGTGAGCAGACCTTCCTGTACCGCGGCTGGGAGGTGCACACCACAGGAAACCCAATGGCGCACGCGATCCTGCGCGGCTATGTCGACAACTACGGCAGGAGCCATCCGAACTATCACTACGAGGACCTCATCTACGTCAGCGAGCAGTACAAAAAGCTCGGCCTGCAGAACCCGGCCGTCATCGTAGACTGCAACCACAGCAACTCCGGCAAGCAGTACATGGAGCAGATCCGCATCGCAAAGGACGTGCTCCACAGCATGCATGTCTCCCCGGACATCGCAAAGATTGTCAAGGGCCTGATGATCGAGAGCTACCTGGTGGACGGCAGCCAGAAGATCGGAGACGGCGTGTACGGAAAGTCCATCACGGACCCATGCCTTGGCTGGGAGAAGTCGGAAAAGCTGATCTACGACATCGCCGACGCCCTGTAAAAATCGTAACAAAGCGGTAACATTCCGGAGGCGGAAAATACCGGAAAATCGGCCCGAAAAGGGCTGAAAAAGGGCACTTTATAGAAATTTTAGAAATTGGGGACGACCACAACATCTAGTTGGGGCCGTCCTTCTTTGTTACGCAATTTGTGAAGAAAGTTATTGGTTTGATGCACAAAAGTTACGAGCCATTGACAAATCTGAAATAATTCTGTAACATTCCCATCGACGTTCCAAATGGCAAGGAAAAGGAGTCAGAATTGAAAGCAGAGTATAAGGAGCTGAGACGAAATCTCCTGGTGCTGTCCATGGCAGCGGCTATGCTCTTCCAGATTGTTCCGGACAACATGCAGACGCAGGCGGCTGCGGCCTCCCGGAAGGAAGGCAGCAGAAAGGCAGGAGATACCACCGCAGCACTTGATGGAATCGCCCCGGTGGTGACCGAAGATGCGGCTACGGATCTGACGGGAAGCATCACTCTGACTGCGGCACAGGAGAGCGGCCTTGATGCCATGGTCTTCACCGCAGCGGAGGAGGCCTCTGAGGAGGAAGCACAGGATCCTGCAGAAGAGGATACACAGACCGCAGAGGCGACCGAAGAGACAGCAGATACGGAGATTGTCCCTGCAGAGTCTGCAGATGTGCTGGCGGAGGAAGCCGCAGCGGAATCGACAGAGGAAGAAGCAGCTGCAGAGGAGACAGCGGAAGAGACCGCATCCTCTGATGCGGCAGAGGAAGAGACCGCGGCGGCAGCGGAGGATTCCGGAGAGAAGACAACATCCTCTGATGAGGATGCTGCAGAGGAGACCGAGGCAGCAGCTGCAGAGGAGTCCGCAGATGTGGCGGAGGAGACGGTGGATCTCAATGTCTCCACGAAGAACAGCTCCTGGACCGGTCAGGTCCTCAACAGCTATGTCGGCGCCGTGTACGGACCCTCCGGCGGCAAGGAAGTCTACTACAACATGAACATGTCCCAGGTCGTCGCAAACTTAAAGAGCGCCGGCTATGAGGGCGACTACTGGGTTCGCGATGACGGCGTCAAGATGTTTGGCAGCTATGTCATGGTGGCAGCCTGCTACAGCGTGCACCCCTACGGCTCCTTCGTGGAGACCACCCTTGGCACGGCCATCGTGTGCGATACCGGTACCTTCGCCTACAGCTATCCGCAGATGCTGGATGTGGCAGTGACCTGGTGAGGAAATCCAGATACGACAGAACAGAAACAAATCCGGGAGCGGGTGCTCCCGGATTTGTTTTTGTTCCTTGCGCCCGTTGGCGTATCTTTCAGTTTTCTGCGCCGTCCCCTGCTGCAGCGGCGCGCTTTTTCTTTCTGCTCTCCAGCTTCTGGACGATGTAGTCGTGGTAGATGAAGTCTGCGATTGCGGCGATCGGGATCGCGAGGAGAATGCCCGCAACGCCCCACATCCTGCCGAAGACGATGATGGAGATCAGGATCCAGATCGAGGGCACGCCCAGGGTGTCGCCGAAGAGCTTGGGCTTGACGACATAGCCGTCGATCGTCTGCAGGATCAGCGTGAAGATCAGAAACCACAGCGCCTGCCAGGGATTGGCGAGCACCAGGATGAATGCACCGATCACCGCACCCACGATCGGACCGAAGGTCGGGGCGAGGTTGGTGACGCCCACCACCACGGAGATCAGGGGGATGTAGGGCATGCCGGCAATGATCATGAACACCGCGTTGGCACAGCCCACGAAGAGACCGTCCAGGATGTCGCTGGCGATGTACCGGATCATGATGTGGTTGCATCTCTTCCAGAAGGACGCAATGGCGGGATACCGCTTCTCCGCGATGAGGAGTCTGGCAAGCCTGCGGCAGCCCGCAAGAAGCCTTGTCTTGTCCAGCAGGAAGTAGATCGAGATGATGAAGCTGATGACTCCGTTGAAGATGCCGCTCCCGATGCCGGTCACCGTGTCCACGATGCCGCCGGAGTTCTTTGTGAGCAAGGTGCCGACCTGGTCCAGGGCGCCCTGCAGGAACGTGGTGATGCTGCCGATGTCCAGGTTTGCCTTCGAGGCCATGCTGTCCAGGTTCTCGAGGAGCGTGTTGATGGTTTTCACGTAGCTTCCCACGTTGGAGATCAGCGTGCCGACACTGGTGACGATCTGCGGGATCAGGGCGACGAGCAGGATCACGATGAAGACCACGACGAGAACAATGGTCAGGGCGACGCTGATGCGCCAGCGGTTCCGCGCGCGGCGCTGCAGGCGGAGGTTGTAGATCCGAAGGGCCTCCGTGTCCTTTCCCGAGGGAGCCTGCACTTTCCTGCCGAGGCGGGAGATGCCGCTGCAGATCACTTTGGCAAGGGGATTCAGGATGTAGGCGATGATGAGGCCGATGAAGACGGGGCGGATGAAGCTGTAGAGCTTCGAGAGGCCGATCCCCAGGAGGTTGATGTGGGACAGGAACACAAACAGGAGCACCGCGCAGCACGCTGCGAAGGTATAGGCCGCCCAGGGCTGATTCAGCCGGTTTTTGTTGAATTTCATGGATTACTCTCCGTTCTGATTGCCATTTCACTGCTGTACATCATCTCATGATTGCCTTTTTCTTTCAATTTTCTCCCTGTTAATTCATGAAACTTTAACTTTTGTACTGTCCCGTGCGGAAGGACCGGTAGAAGAGTTCGGCGCTCTCGGAGAGGACGGCATCCTTTTTCCGGACCAGATGGATGCTGCTGACAAGCTCCGGCGCGTCGAGCTCCCTTGCGGAAAGATCCGGGAACAGTGCCAGAATGGAGGAGGGGACAAGGGCTGTGCCAAGTCCCTCGGAGGCCCACTGCAGGGCGGTTCTGGCATCATCGCAGGTGCAGACGACATCCGGGGTGATGCCGGCGGCCTCCAGCGCCTCCCGCTGCAGCGACTCCCACCTGCGGTAGAGGATGAGGGGGAACCCCGTGAGGGCGCGCAGGGGAAGCGGCCCTTCGTCATCGGTTCCGGGGAGAGCGCCTGCCGCTGCCATGGGGTCCGTCCGCAGCGTGATGTGCTCCAGAGAGGCATCGCGGTAGGGTGTTCGGATCACGGCGAGCTCGATCCGGTTCTCCCGGATGTCCTCCTGCAGATCAAACGTATTCCCCTCCCGGATCACAAAGGAGATGTCGGGGTGGGAGGTGTGGAACCTGCGGATGCCGTCATAGAGCTCCCGGCAGCCGCAGGAGGAGATGAGGCCGAGGCGGATGTTGCCGCGCCGTCCCCTTCGAAGGCTCTCAAGGTCCGCGCCGGCTGCGGTCTCGAGCTCTAAGATCTCCCTCGCATAGCGAAAGAGGAGGTTTCCCGCCTCCGTCAGGGTGATCTGCCGCGCCCCTCGGACAAAGAGGGTCACGCCGCACTCCGCCTCGAGCTGATGCATCCGGAGGGAGAGCGGGGGCTGGGACATGTGAAGTTTTCTCGCCGCCGCGGAGATGGAGCCCTCCTCCACCACTGCGGCAAAGCACTCGAGCTGCCGAAGTTCCATCTGCTGCCTCCCCTGTCTGCCACCCATCCAGATTCCATATGGGAACATACCAGACAGATATATTCAATATATCACCCGGGATGGTATGATGTCATTCGGAAACCAGGATCCCTGGTGCGCAAATGAGGAGGAATTCAGATGAAGAAACTCAGGGTGTTTCTTGCAGACTACAAAAAGGAGAGCATTCTCGCCCCGGCATTCAAGCTTCTGGAGGCGCTGTTCGACCTGTTTGTGCCGCTGGTTGTGGCAAGGATCATCGATGTCGGCATTCCGTCCGGGAACCGGGGACTTCTCTTCCGGCAGTTCGGGATCCTGATCCTTCTTGCCGTGGTCGGCATTGTCTGCAGCGTCACGGCCCAGTACTTTGCGGCAAAGGCGAGCGTCGGCTTTGCGACAAAGCTCCGGCAGGCGCTTTTCGATCACATCCAGAAGCTCTCGTATAAGGAGCTGGACCGGCTCGGCACCAACACGCTGATCACGCGCATGACGAGCGACGTGCAGCAGGTGCAGAACGGCCTGAACCTGGCGCTTCGCCTGCTCCTTCGGAGCCCGTTCATCGTCTTCGGCTCCATGATCATGGCGTTTACCATTGATGTGAAGGCCGCCCTCGTCTTCGTGGTGGCAATTCCGGTGCTCTCCGTCGTGGTCTTTGCGATCATGCTGGTCTCCATCCCGCTGTATAAGAAGGTCCAGGCGGCCCTGGACCAGGTCCTCGGGGCGACCAGGGAGAACCTGACGGGTGTCCGCGTCATCCGCGCCTTCTGCAAGGAGGACGAAGAGGTCCGGGACTTTGACGCAAAGAACGAGGCCTTAACGAAGATGAATGAGTTCGTGGGCCGCATCTCCGCCCTGATGAACCCCGCCACCTACCTGCTCATCAACCTCGCGACCATCGTCCTGATCCGGGTCGGTGCGGTCCGCGTGGACCTCGGTGCTATCCAGCAGGGCGATGTGGTCGCCCTCTACAACTACATGGCCCAGATGATCGTGGAGCTGATCAAGCTCGCGAGCCTGATCATCACGATTGACAAGTCCATCGCCTGCGCAGAGCGCATCTCCCGGATCTTTGACGTGGTGCCGGGGCAGAGCTTCCCGGAGAAGACGCAGGGTGAGGTCACGGGCTCCAAAGACACGGCGGTCTCGTTCCGGGGTGTCACCTTCTCCTATGAGGGCGCAAGGGAGCCCAGTGTGGAGAACGTCTCTTTTACGGCAGCGCGCGGGGAGACGATCGGCATCATCGGCGGCACCGGGGCCGGCAAGTCAAGCCTGGTCAGTCTGATTGCCCGCTGCTATGACCCCCAGGAGGGCAGAATTCAGCTCTTTGGCAGGGACATCCGCGACTACTCCATGCAGGAACTCGTAAACCTGGTGGGCGTCGTGCCCCAGAAGGCGGTGCTCTTCCAGGGGTCCATCCGCGACAACCTGAAGTGGGGAAATGAGAACGCGACGGATGCAGAGCTCATGGACGCCGTCCGCACCGCCCAGGCTGCCGAGGTCGTGGAGGGGAAGGAGGGAAAGCTCGACTTTGCCGTGGAGCAGAACGGTCGGAACCTCTCCGGCGGACAGCGCCAGAGGCTGACGATCGCGCGGGCCCTGGTCCGGAAGCCGAAGATCCTGATCCTGGACGACAGTGCCAGTGCCCTGGACTTTGCGACGGACGCTGCGCTCCGGAGGGCCATCCGGGGCCTTGAGGGCAGCATGACGGTGTTCATCGTCTCCCAGAGGACCGCGAGCATCATGAATGCAGACCGGATCCTCGTTTTGGACGACGGAAAGATTGCGGGAGAGGGAACGCATGCACAGCTCCTTCAGAGCTGCCCGCTGTATCAGGAGATCTTCTATTCCCAGTTCCCGGAGAAGCGGCCGAAGACGCAGGCCGGAGGAGAGGAGGTGCTGGCATGAGCAGAGCAGAAGAAGTGGAAATGCAGGGAGACCGCGAAAAGAGTGGGAAGACGTTCCGCAAGGTCATGCAGTACATCGGGAAGTACCGGATCCTTCTGGTGCTCTCCGTGATCCTCGCCGCGGTCTCCGCGGTGCTGCCGCTGTATGCGGCAATTCTGTTCGGCGATGCGATCGACGGGATCCTCGGCGCGGGAAAGGTGGACTTTGAAACCGTCACCTGGTACCTGTCCCGGATCCTGGTCCTGATTATCGTGACCTCCATCTGCACGTTTCTGATGAACCTCATCAACAACCGGATGACCTACCGGGTGGTGCAGGACATCCGCAGCCGTGCGATCCGGCAGATCCAGGTGCTCCCCTTAAAGTACCTGGACGCCCACAGCACCGGCGACATCGTCAGCCGCATCATCACGGATACGGACCAGCTCTCCGACGGCCTGCTCCTTGGCTTTACGCAGCTGTTCTCCGGTATCGTGACCATTGTAGCGACACTGATCTTCATGTTCAGCAAGGACGTCCTGATCTCCATCCTCGTCATCTGCCTGACGCCGGTCTCCTTCTTTGTGGCGAAGTTCATCGCAACCCACAGCTATGCGATGTTCCAGAAGCAGACGAAGGCGAGGGGTGAGCAGACCGCCCTCATCGAGGAGATGGTCGGCAACGAGAAGGTCGTCCGGGTCTTCGGCTACGGGGAGCGCGCCTCGAAGCGCTTTTCCCAAATCAATGAAAAGCTCCGGGATGCCTCCCAGCAGGCGGTGTTCTACTCGAGCCTGACGAATCCCTCCACCCGGTTTGTGAACAGCCTGATCTATGCGGTGGTGGTCCTCGTCGGCGCTTTCCGGATCCTGGCAGGGGGCCTCACCGTCGGCGGTCTCTCGGCGCTCCTTACCTACTGCAACCAGTACACAAAGCCCTTCAACGACATCAGCAGCGTCGTGACGGAGCTCCAGAACGCCCTCGCCTGCGCTAGCCGCATCTTTGCCCTGATCGAGGAGAAGCCCCAGTCCGCGGATCCCCGGAAGGATCTCCCTGCTGCAAAGGGAGAGGCGGACATCGACGACGTGTTCTTCTCCTATACAAAGGAGCAGCATCTGATCGAGCACTTCCGGCTGCATGCGGCACCAGGCACCCGGGTCGCCATCGTCGGCCCCACGGGCTGCGGCAAGACGACGCTGATCAACCTGCTGATGCGCTTCTACGACGCGGACAGCGGGGACATCCGGATCGACGGCACAAGCATCTACGACTGCTCCCGGCGCTCCCTCCGGAAGAACTTCGGCATGGTGCTGCAGGACACCTGGCTCCACGCCGGCACGATCCGGGAGAACATTGCCTTTGGAAAGCCCGATGCCACGGACGAGGAGATCATCCAGGCGGCAAAGGAGGCCCGCAGCTGGGAGTTCATCCGCCGCATGCCGGAGGGCCTTGACACCGTGGTCACGGATGACAGCCTGAGCGCGGGTCAGAAGCAGCTCCTGTGCATCACCCGGGTCATGCTGGTGCTCCCGCCCATGCTGATCCTGGATGAGGCGACCTCGAGCATCGACACGAGGACCGAGATCCTGATTCAAAACGCCTTTGACCGGATGATGAAGGGCAGGACCTCCTTTGTGGTGGCCCACAGACTCTCCACGATCCGCAACGCGGACATCATCCTCGTGATGAAGGACGGCAAGATCATCGAGCAGGGAAACCACGAGAGCCTGATGGCGGCAAACGGGTTCTACACAAAACTCTACAATGCCCAGTTCGCAAAGGCGGAATAAAGAGCAGTCCCTGCATTCCGGGAGCGGCTCATTGGAATGGAAACACAGCGCAGTCGGCCTTGACAGCGCTGTGTTTTCTGGTCTTAAATGAGAACATCTGCGGGCATAGTGCCGCAGGGAAGGGAACCGCCATGTATGAACTGACTTCAAAACTGATCATCTACCGCTCCATCGGGAAGGACAGCATCCTGTACCGGCTGAGCGACATCTTCCGCCGATTCCACGGCGGAGACTACAGCAAGGAGGGGCTGACCGCCGAGATCCTGGACGAGGTGAACCGCCTCCTGGATGTGGCGACGACCTACGGCTTCAACCACAACCTCTGGCACAACTACCTCGCCTACCTGCTCGCGATGACGGAGACTCCGTTCACGCTGGTCTCCGAGAAGGTCGGCGCCAATGAGGGGTCCGTGAACAGGTTCGCAAAGAACGACTTTGCCATCTTCCGGCAGCTCTTCGACTACGACTTCTCCTACATCGAGGAGGAGCTGGGGATCAACTGCTTCTCTGTGCTCGAGAACTACTCCGCCGTTGTCAAGAAGGAGCAGATCTACAACAAGAGTGTCTCGGAGAAGGTGCAGGAGCTCTCGGCTTCGATCGAAGGGGCAAAGACGGAGGACGAGCTGTACGCGGTCATCACGGACTTCTACAGGCGGTACGGCGTCGGAAAGTTCGGCCTGAACAAGGCCTTCCGCGTCAACGATGATCCGGAGGGGGAGCTCCTTGTTCCCATCACCAACACCGGCGACATGGTCCTCTCGGACCTGGTGGGATACGAGGCCCAGAAGAAGAAGCTCACGGACAATACCGAGGCCTTCCTGCACGGGAGGCGCGCCAACAACGTGCTCCTCTACGGCGATGCGGGCACCGGCAAGTCCACCAGCATCAAGGCAATCCTGAACCAGTACTACAGCGAGGGCCTGCGGATGATAGAGGTCTACAAGCACCAGTTCAAGGACCTTTCCCGCATCATCAACGAGATCAAGAACCGCAACTACCGCTTCATCATATATATGGATGACCTCTCCTTTGAGGAGTTTGAGACCGACTACAAGTACCTGAAGGCGGTCATCGAGGGCGGCCTCGAGCCGAGGCCGGAAAACGTGCTGATCTACGCCACCTCGAACCGCAGGCACCTGATCCGGGAGACCTGGAGTGACAAGCAGGATGCGGACAGTGCGGACATTCACCACAACGACACGGTGCAGGAGAAACTCTCCCTGTCGGCGCGCTTTGGCGTGTCCATCGGGTACTTCCGGCCCTCGCCGCAGGAGTACTACACCATCGTGGAGGAGCTGGCAAAGCGCTATCCCGAGATCCACATCTCCGAGGAGGAGCTGAAGAAGCAGGCGAACATCTGGGAGATGAATCACGGCGGCTTCTCCGGGCGCTGTGCGCAGCAGTTCATTGACTACCTGGCGGGAGAGAGTGGGGACCGGACATGATCGATACCATCCTGTTTGACATGGACGGCACCATCACGGACACCCAGAAGGTCTACAGCAGCGCCTGGCGGCAGGTGGGCCTGTCGGAGGAGGAACTTCGCACCATGGTGGGAAGAAGCAGCATCGTCAACCACCGGTACCTCGAGGAGCTGGGGTACGATGCGGATGCGCTGATTGCGAAGAAGAACGCGATCTGTGAGAAGGTCTTCTCGGAGGGCATAGATGTCAAGCCCGGCGCCAGGGAAGCGCTGGAGTGGCTCAGAAAGGAGCAGTTTGCCTGCGTCCTCGCGACCTCCTCACCCCTTGCAAGGGCAGAGAAAAACCTGGCGATGACGGATCTTGCCCGGTACTTTGACTTCGTGGTCAGCGGGAATGCGCTGGAGCGGGGAAAGCCGTTCCCGGACGTCTTCCTGATGGCGGCCAGGGAGGCGGGAAAGATCCCCTCCCAGTGCCTCGTCGTGGAGGACTCCTTTAACGGCGTTCGGGCCGGGAAGGCAGCCGGCATGAAGACCGTGATGATCCCGGATGCGGTGCCGCCGGATGCGGAGATGAAAAAGACAGCGGATGCGATTCTGCCCTCGCTCAAAGAGCTGCCCGCCTGCATCGAGGCGCTGCAGCTGGAGGAAGCGGCAGAAGAACGGAAGAAGGAGGAACAGGATGTCAAATCTGGTCTTTGACTTTGGCGCTGCAGATCATGAGACTGCAGTGGATGCCACCAAGAAGGCAAAGGCGGTGTGTACCTATACGCCCTTTGCATCGGATGCCGCACAGGCGGATGAGGCGCACCCGTTTCTGGTGCTGGACAACCGGGCGGGAAAGCTCGTCCACCACACGAGCGGCCTGTTTGAGAAGCCGGAGGTCCGGAGCTCGTTCGTCTTCATGAAGGACGGGGAGAAGGTGCAGGCGGACGTGCTGGAGATCGACTCCCGGTTCCTTGGCCTGCTCGCCTGGCTTGGCAGCAACGGGATCATGGTGCGGCTCTCCGGAAAGGACACGGAGCGGGGCTACTGCGTCTACAAGATCCGCGAGGTTTCCTCGGACGGGGTGACCAAGCTCTCGGCGGCGGACGGCTTTCTCCAGTACGTGATTTCCCGGCTCCTGGAGACCAAGCCCCAGGAGGAGGAGAACCCGGACGAGGAGAACGGGGAGGACTCGGACGAGATGAAGCTCACGAGCCTCCAGAGTATGACGGACTTCCTGGAGTGCGCAAAGAACACCCTGCCCGCAAACATCCGCAAGTGGGCAAGGCGGAACCTCGCGGTGGCAAAGTCCTCCGAGGTCAGTCCCGAGGAGCGGCGCCATGCCCAGCACGCCCTCTCCATCATGCTGAACATCCGCTGGAAGGACTCCTACTTCGGTGCGATCGATCCCGTGGAGGCCCGCCGGATCCTCGATGAGGAGCTCTACGGCATGGAGAAGGTCAAGCAGCGTATCATCGAGACCATCATCCAGATCAACCGCACCCACAAGCTCCCGGCCTACGGGATTTTGCTGGTGGGCCCCGCGGGAACCGGAAAGAGCCAGATCTCCTATGCGATCGCAAGGATCCTGGGCCTTCCCTGGACCTCCCTGGATATGAGCGCGATTCACGACGCGGAGCAGCTCACGGGAAGCTCCCGGGTCTACGCCAACGCGAAGCCCGGCAGCATCATGGAGGCTTTCTCCCAGGCCGGCGAGTCCAACCTGGTGGTGATCATCAACGAGCTCGACAAGGCGGATGCCAAGACGACCAGCGGAAACCCGGCGGACGCGCTTTTAACGCTCCTCGACAACCTGGGCTTTACCGACAACTACATGGAGTGCACGATCCCGACGGCCGGCGTCTATCCCATCGCGACGGCAAACGACAAGTCCCGGATCAGCAGCCCGCTCCTTACCCGGTTTGCGGTGATCGACATCCCGGACTACACGCCGGAGGAGAAGAAGACGATCTTTCTGCGCTACGCCCTGCCCAGGGTGCTGCGCCGCATGGGCCTCTCCCAGGACGAGTGCATCGTCACCGAGGAGGCGGCTGCCGCCGTGGTGGCGCGCTTTGCCAGCGAGCCCGGCGTCCGGGATCTCGAGCAGGCAGCGGAGCACCTGGCGGCCCACGCCCTGTACCAGATCGAGTCCACCGGGGTCCGGAGCGTGACCTATGACGCCGCTGCGGCCCAGGAGGTTCTCTCGTAACATTTTTTGCACACGCAAAAAGGAGGGGAGACCGCGGGTCTCCCCTCCTTTGCATATCGCTTCGGAAAATCTGCGCCCGGATTCAGTCTAAGGTGATGTCCTGGACATCCTCGAGCATCAGCCCCTCCAGGGAGCGGGTGGTGATGATCCCGTCCCGGATCAGGCGGTTTGCCTGGTTTCGCTTTGCCTTCTCGAAGTAGTTGCGCACATCCCGGGCGTTGGCGAAGTTCTCCCGCCGGTTTGCGTACCGGTCCCGGAAGAAGGCCTCGGCGCAGATCCTGGCGGTGGTGTCCACGGTGTACTCCTCCTTCTGGCACATCTGCAGGAAGATCGAGGTCAGCTCCTTCGGGGTGTAGTCCGGGAAGTGGATCACAGTGGAAAAGCGCGAGCGCAGTCCCGGGTTTGCCGCAAGGAACTGCTCCATCAGGTCCGGGTACCCGGCGACGATGACCGCAAAGTCATCCCGGTGGTCCTCCATGGCCTTGATCAGCACATCGATGGCGGCGATGCCGAAGTCCTTCCCCGAGGTGTCCCTGGCCAGGGAGTAGGCCTCGTCGATAAAGAGCATGCCGCCCATGGCCGTGTCGATGACCTCCCGGGTCTTGGACTCGGTCTCCCCGACGTAGCGGCCCACCAGGGTGCTGCGGTCCGCCTCGATGAACTGGCCGGTGGAGAGGACGCCGAGCTTTTTGTAGATCCGGCCGACCAGCCGGGCGATCGTCGTCTTGCCGGTGCCGGGATTGCCGGAGAACACCATGTGCAGGGTGGTGGGGGTGGAGACCAGGCCGTGCTCCTTGCGCTCCTTCGCGATCCGGATCATGTTGACGGTGGTGCGGATCTCGGTCTTGACGGCGTCGAGGCCGATGAAGCCATCGAGCTTTGCAAGGAGTTCCTCCAGGGAGAGGTCCTGCTCATTTGTGCCCGCGGAGGCGGGCTTTGCAGCTGCAAAGGGGAGTTCCTTCTCGGTGCTTCCGTCGGAGTTTTGCACGGCGGGGACGAGATTTCCCCGCACGTGGATCTGATTTGCCTGCAGGATGAACTGGATCTGGTCCAGGTCATCCCGGGAGAGTACCCGGCCTGGGAAGGCGAGGGAGATCTCCTCCGCGGAGAGCTCATCGTTGTGCTCCCGCCCCTTTTGGATCAGGTCCTGGAGGATCGAGGAGGAGTTTGGATTCAGATTTGGATGTTCAGTCATAGGGCGCTCCTTCTCATGCGGGAAACAGTCGGGTCCGCTGTCATGATACGGCGCCGGGCTGAAAGCAATCAAGGGGCAGGAAAGGAGAGTTAGCATGGAAGAGAAAAAGGACGCGCTGGCGGAAAAAAAGGAGCTGGCAGAGGAGGTGATCCGGCGCCTGAAACAGGCCTACCCGGACACCCACTGCACGCTGGACTTTGCCCACGCCTGGCAGCTTCTGGTGTCGCTTCGGCTTGCGGCCCAGTGTACGGACAAGCGGGTGGACCAGACGACCCCTGCCCTGTACGCGAAGTTCCCCACCGTGGAGGCGCTGGCAGAGGCAAACGTGGATGAGATCGAGGAAATCGTGCGGCCCTGCGGCCTTGGGCGGAGCAAGGCCCGGGACATCAAGGCCTGCATGCAGATGCTGCACGAGGTGTACCACGACGAGGTGCCGGACACCATGGAGGAGCTCCTAAAGCTCCCCGGGGTCGGGAGAAAGAGCGCAAACCTCGTCCTTGGTGACATCTTCGGCAAGCCGGCCATCGTCACCGACACCCACTGCATCCGGCTCTCCAACCGGATCGGCCTGGTGGACGGCATCAAGGAACCCGCCAAGGTGGAGGCGGCCCTCTGGAAGATCGTGCCGCCCAAGGAGGGGAATCAGCTCTGCCACCGCCTGGTGGACCACGGCCGTGCGGTCTGCACCGCGCGGAGCCCCCAGTGCGGCAGCTGCTGCCTGCGGGATATCTGCCGCTACGCCCGGGAGGAAAATGTTAGCGTTGACTAACGATTGCGGGCTGTGATTCAATGGGCCGCGATGAGGGAGTAGCAAGCACTCCGTGCAGTCAGTCAACATGCTGGTGTTCTCACCTGGCTGACTTCAAATTGCGAGACTCATGTATACGCAACTGGTGGATTCCGTTTGCGGCGATACATGGGTGCGCAGGGACAGACGATACGCAGACATGGCCGGAAACGGACGTGTCTGTTTTTTTCTGTCCTGAGGTACGGATGATGAATACCTGGTTTTTTCTGAACAGCATTCTGCTGGGCGTGGGTCTTGCCATGGACGCCTTCTCGGTGTCGATCGCGAACGGGCTCTCGGAGCACGGGATGACGAAGCGCCGGATGAGCGCCATTGCGGGCTGCTACGGCCTGTTCCAGTGGGCGATGCCCATGATCGGCTGGTTCTGCGTCCACACGATCTCCGGCCTGTTCTCGGCCTTTCAGAAGTTCATTCCCTGGATCGCCCTGTTCCTTCTGCTCTGCATCGGCGGCAAGATGCTCTTAGAGGGCATCCGCAAGAAATCCTCCGAGGAGCTCGAGGAGGAGGAGAAGGCGGATGCGGGCACAAGGATCTCCACGGGGACCCTCCTTGTCCAGGGCGTTGCCACCTCGATCGACGCCCTCTCCGTGGGCTTTACGATCGCCGACTACAACGCGCCGGAGGCCTTCGTATGTTCCCTTCTGATCGCGGTGGTGACCTTCGGGATCTGCATGGTGGGCCTGCTCTTTGGCAGGAAGTTCGGGGAGAAGCTCGCCGACAAGGCGGGGATCTTCGGCGGCATCATCCTGATCGCCATCGGTGTGGAGATCTTTGTGCGCGGTTTCTTTGGAATCTGAGGGTGGACGAACCGGCCGGAAAACCCGTACAATGCGCTTGTGACTTCATTTCGTCAAGGAGGAATGGCTGTGAGCAAGTGGCTGAATGATGCGATCTTTTATGAAATCTATCCCCAGAGTTTCTGCGACTCCAACGGGGACGGCATCGGGGATCTCCCCGGCATCCTCTCCCGTTTGGACTACATCCAGGATCTTGGCTGCAACGCCATCTGGCTGAATCCCTGCTTTGACTCCCCCTTCGTGGACGCGGGATACGACGTGCGGGACTACTTCCGGATTGCGCCCCGGTACGGGACCAATGAGGACTTAAAGAACCTGGCCAGCGAGCTCCACCGCCGGGGCATGCACCTTCTGCTGGACCTGGTGCCGGGGCACACCTCCGACACCTGCCGCTGGTTTGTGGAGTCCGCCAGGGCGGAAAAAAACGAGTACACGGATCGGTATGTCTGGACGAACTCCGTCTGGGACAGCTTTGAGGGCGTTAGCCAGATCATGGGCGTCATCCGGGGCGGGACCGAGCGAAACGGCGCCTGCGCCGCCAACTTCTTCAACGCCCAGCCGGCGCTGAACTACGGCTTTGCGGGGCCCGACCCGGAAAAGCCCTGGCAGCAGCCCGTGGACGCCCCCGGGCCCATGGCGACCCGCGCGGCCATCAAGGACGTCATGCGCTTCTGGCTGGGCCTTGGCGTGGACGGTTTCCGGGTGGACATGGCGGGGTCTCTCGTCAAGTCCGACCCGGGGCAGCAGGAGACCATCCGGCTCTGGCAGGACTTCCGCGCCTTCCTGGATCAGGAGTACCCGGAGGCGGTCCTGGTCTCCGAGTGGGGACAGCCGGACCGGTCGCTCCTTGCCGGCTTCCACATGGACTTTCTGCTCCACTTTGGGCCCTCTCACTACCTGGATCTGTTCCGGGTGGAGCATCCCTACTTCTCCCGGGAGGGGAAGGGGGACTGCAGGACCTTCTTTGACATCTACCTGCACAACCGGGAGCTGACCGGGGGGAAGGGCCTGATCTGCATCCCCTCCGGCAACCACGACATGATCCGCCTTGCCCCGAAGCTCGATGACGAGGAGCTCAAGATCGCCTTCGCCTTCCTGTACTCGATGCCGGGCGTGCCGTTTCTGTACTACGGCGACGAGATCGGCGAGCGCTACGTGGAGGGCCTTGCCTCGGTGGAGGGCGGATACGAGCGGACCGGTTCCCGCTCCCCCATGGCCTGGGACCACACGACCAACGCGGGCTTTTCCTCGGCGCCGAAGGAGGATCTCTACATCGCCCAGGGCCCGACGGTGGACACCGTGAACGTGGAGACCGAGCAAAGCGATCCGAACTCCGTGTGGAATGCGGTGCATGCGCTGATCGCCCTTCGAAAGGAGCATCCGGCCCTCGGAAACGAGGCGGATTTTCAACTCCTGGAGCTGCAGGACCACAGCTATCCTCTTGTCTATGAGAGAAAGGCTGGGAGCGAGCGGATTCTCGTCGTCTTAAACCCCTCCGGGCAGGAGGCGGTGATGGAGACCGCCCTTCCCGCTTCGCACACCCTGCTCTATGCCGCGGGCGGCATGAAGGGGCAGCAGGACTTTGCAGGGAATGCTTCAGGAAAGTGCCTTGTTCCGCCGGCGAGCGCCGCGTTCTTTGTCCTTTCCTGACGGCAGCGGACTGCAACAAAAGTACCGGTTTCTGAAACCAAAAGGCATTGCGAAGGGGAGGAGAAACCGGCATGATGGTAGTATGAAAAGGGGCGGCTTTGGCCGCAGTGAACATCCGAAGGAGGGAACGAGATGGCAGTACCTAGCGTGGCGGTATTGAAGGAAATCTACAAGGACCAGGCGGACGAGGCAAAGGCGCGGTATGAGAACCTGGAGCGCTCGTTTGGCGAGCACTTCGGGGCGGCGGAGCTGACCTACTTCTCCGCGCCGGGGCGGACCGAGATCATCGGCAACCACACCGACCACAACGGCGGCAAGATCCTGGCCGCCAGCATCACGATGGATACGATCGCCGCGGCGGCAGCGACGGATGACGGCGTGGTCACCATCATCAGCGAGGGCTACCCGGATCCCATCGTGGTGGACACGAACCACCTGGAGGCGGTTCCAAAGTGCAAGGGGAGCTTTTCCCTGGTGGGAGGCATGCTGAAGGCAGCCCGGGACGAGTTCGGCTACCAGATCGGCGGTTTCCGCGCCTATGTCTCCACCCAGGTCATCAGCTCCGCAGGGGTCTCCTCCTCGGCGTCCTTTGAGATGCTGGTCTGCGCCATCCTGAACGAGTTCTTCAACGGTGGGAAGATCGACTATGCTCACTACGCCCGGATCGGCCAGTACGCGGAGAACAAATTCTGGGACAAGGCATCCGGCCTGATGGACCAGATGGCCTGCGCCGTCGGCGGCACGATCTACCTGGACTTTGGCGGCGGCGAGGTGAAGTACGAGAAGGTCGACTTTGGCTTTGACCAGCTCGGCTGCGACCTTGTCATCGTGAACACCGGCAAGGGCCATGCGGACCTGTCCGCGGAGTACTCCTCCATCCCGGAGGAGATGCGCCTGGTGGCGAAGGAACTCGGCGGGGAGAACCTCTGCGACAGCACCGAGGAGGCGCTGCTTGCAAAGCTCCCGCAGATCAGAGCAAAGATCGGCAATGACCGCGCCATCCTGCGCGCCCTGCACTACTATGAGGAGTGCCGCCGCGTGGAGGATGCGGTGGCAGCCCTTCGCGAGGGAAGAAAGGACGAGATTCTGGGTATCATCCGGGAGTCCGGAAACAGCTCCTGGAAGTGGCTCCAGAACGCCTATGTGGCAGCAGACCCGAAGGAGCAGTCCATCCCCTATGCCCTTGCCCTCTCGGAGCTCTTCATGAAGAAGAAGGGCCGGGGCGTCTGCCGCCTGCACGGCGGCGGCTTTGCCGGCGTCATCGCCTGCATCACCGCAAAGCAGGACACGGCGGAGTTCGTCTCGTACCTCGGCAAGTACCTGGGCGAAGGGAACATCCACGTGATGGGCATCCGGCAGAAGGGCGCCATCACCGTCAAGTAAGGAAGTACCAGGGGCCGGGAAGGCAACAGAGTACCATACCACAACAAAAAATCAGCACCCCACTTCGGTGGGGTGCTGATTGCTTTTGGGAAGTTTTACTTCATTCGCCCGGGATCGTGATGTCGGTGCCGTTGTCGATGTAGACATCGCCCGCGTCGGAGTCGACGTGGAGTCTCGTCTGAAACTTGGTTCCGCCCTGCAGCTGGTATCGCTCCAGTGTCAGCTGCCAGGTGCCGTCCGTCATCGGCGTGCAGCCCTGCATCAGGATGCGCTCGCCGTCCTCGTTGTAGACCGACAGGTACAGGTGGCGGATCTCGTCGTTGTAGTCGTCCAAGCCGGAGACCGTGAAGGTGACCAGGCCGGCACTGCCGACCACGGTGGTCTTCGGCTTGGCCTTGGCCAGATCCTTCGCCACCGCCAGGGAGTGGGCACTGACGCCGGACTTCTCCTCCATGAAGGAGGACTTTCTAGCGAGCTCCGTGTTGACCTCAGAGACCGAGTGCTGCTCGGTCAGCGTCGGCTCTGAGCTGAAGAGATTGGTGCCAAGTCCCAGCCGGTTGCCGTCGATGGTCACGCCCATGGCGGCGAGGGTGGTGGGGAAGTTGTCAAAGGTCGTGAAGGTCCGCTCCTTGTCCGGGTCCTCCGGGGTGACGGCGGAGTTGATGTAGCTGGTGTAGACCCGGCGGTTGTAGTCGGAGGAGACGTCGTTGCAGAAGTCGCCGTCCATCGTCAGGTGGTCGCCGGAGATCACGATCGTCGTGTTGTCGTAGAAGTCCTGCTGTTTGATCCAGTCGATGAAATCCTGCACCTGGGCGGAGCTGCAGGCCATGACGTTGGCGTACTGGTTGCTGCCGAAGGTGGTGGGGCACAGGTCGCAGACATAGCCGTTGGGGAAGTGGGTGTCCACGGTCAGCATCGTGAAGTTGAAGGGCTCATCCTCCTCGGCGAGCTTGGTCAGCTGCTCCTTGGCGAAGGAGAAGAGCTTCTTGTCCTCAAATCCCCACCAGACCTTGTAGTTGCTGGGGATCCAGCCGTTTTCCCTGGCGTAGTTGTAGTCGTAGATCGTGTAGTCGCCGTGCTCGGTGAAGTAGAGCTTGCGGCCGCCGAAGGTGGCATCGGAGCCGCACATGAAGACCTGGTTGTAACCCTCGTCCTTCAGGATGTCCCCGAGGGTGGTGATGGAGGGGAAGAACTGGGTCTGGCCCACCATGCCGTTGTTGCCAAGGCCGGTCTTTAAGGGAAGTCCGGAGGTCGCGGCGAAGATGCCGCCCATGGTCCAGGTCGCCCCGTTCATGGCATAGCCGCCGTTGAGAGTGTCAGAGGAGCCGGAGAAGTCCTCGTTTTCCTCGGCGAGCTTGGTCAGTTCCGGAATGCAGTTGAAGGTGAAACCGCCGCCGTTTGCCTCGTCGGCGTAGGTCATCTCCATGGACTCCAGGTAGATGTAGATCAGGTTCCGCTTCTTCTCCGGGAATGTGAGCTTGACGGTGCTCGGATCCGCGTAGTTGTCGGCGATGAAGGTGGAGTCGGTGTTGGCGTTCTTCAGGTACGAGGTGACGTCGAGACGAAACCAGGCGGTGAAGAAGGCGGAGGCGATGCCGACGCCGGAGAGGATCATCACCCAGCTGGAGACCTTCATGGCCCGATCCCGCTTCCGGGTGAAGAACAGGATCATCAGCACCGCCGCCACCGCAGTGGGCAGGATGCAGTACAGCAGGAAGGAGAGGACAATTCCGGAGCCGGTGCCCTGCAGGGGCGTGGACAGCTCGTAGATGATCTCCTCCAGCTTCAGGTTGCTCCACATGGTGAAGGCCCAGCGGGCAGTGGTGATGAAGAACACCGCCAGTGCCAGCAGAAGGACGGTCAGCACCTTCCGGATCCGGGAGCCGGAGCGGCGGATGGTGACTGACTTAGCAGTTTCTGGTTTTGACTTCTTGTGCATTCGTGTTAATTCCTCGCAAAAATCGTGTAAACTTGCTCCACAGCACGATGTGCTATTTTACACCACAAATCCCGGATTGACACGTCACAATCCGGGAAAAACCGGTGCTTTCAGGGAAAAATTCAGCAGGATGGGGGAAGATTGACCGGCTGGTGGAAAACAGCGGCAGAGCCACCGGGCGTGTCGGGCGGATGGGGAGGCGCCGCGGCGGGGAAAAACTGGTAGAATCAGAAAATCGGAAGCTCTAAACTGGAAGCAGGGCTTCCGGTTTTGCGCCCGGTTTGGAGGTGGACCATGAGACAACAAAAAACGCTCTCCTTCGGGGAACTGGTCCTGGAGAGCGAGTGGATCGGGAAGGATCTTTTGATCACGGTGCAGGGCGGGGAAAAGCCCCACATCGGCTGCTGCGTGCTGGCTCTGCCCCGGCCCTCTCTGACAGGGGACGGCGCGGTCTCAAGCACCAGCTCCGTTTTCAACGTGACTGGCCACAAGGACGAGGCGCTCTGCCGGTACTTTGCGGAGAAGGCCGCCGCGGCCCACGGCTGCACCGTGGTCTGCACCGGGGGCTTCCATGTGGACGGCATCACCAAGGCGCAGATCGCAGAGCTTTTGGAAGCGGCAAAGACGATGGACGTCTGAGCATCAGGCGGAGGGGGAGAGGGCATCCGGATTCTGATCCCCCGGCCCCTCGGTGAGCGCAAGGTGACACCGCCTCCAGAACGGGGTGAGGTCTGCCATCCGGAAGAAGGCGGCGGTGAGGTCGATGAGGTCCTCCCTCGTTTGAAGCTGGGGGAGACCTCCCTGGAGCGTCAGAACGAGGACCAGGGCAAAGACCGGAAGGACCCTTGCCGTCTCCTTCGGGGCAAGGCCGTCGGAGCGGGGAAAGCCGCTGTAGAAGAGCTCGTTGGCAAGTACCAGGGAGAGGAAGGGGAGCACCCCCGGGAAGGCCCCGGAGAGGGCAGCGAGAGCCCGGGCAAGGTCCCCCTCTGTGAGAAATTCGCCGCAGGAGGAGAGGATACGCTGGGCCCCCTCCGCGGCCTTTGTGAGATCCGGGTAGTCCTCTCCGATCTTTCCAAGGAGCGCGGAAAGCACTTCCTTTCTGACGCGGAGCGGGTGGGCGCTGTTCTCTGCCGCGGCGATAGAGAGCGCCTTTTCCTCTTCCGGAATCGGTGCGCCGTCTGCGATGGCGCGAAGAAGGGAGAACTTCTCCGGAAGAAGGAGGGAAGACCCCGCCATGCAGGAAGCGGCATACGCATGGAAGCGGGAGATCTCCTCCGACCTGGGATCGGTGTCCTCCGGCTCCTTTCCCGCAAGATCAAAGGAAAGGGGCACTTTAGTATCGTGCCAGGGCTCCCCTTTTTCGGCCTCCCCAAAGAGAAGCTCCAGCGTCTCCTCACAGGCGTTGGAGGTGGCACAGGAGGGATGGCGGGTTAGCCTTGGACTTCTTGGGAAATACTTGCAGGCGCTGGTCAAGGCCTCATACCCGCAGGCGCACTGCAGGGCGCAGAGGCCCTTCTCGTCCATCATGCGGCAGCGGCCGAAGAAGTCTGGGGAGAGACAGGCGTAGGCGTACTCGTCCGGGTGGGGCAGCACGTGGAGGGAGAGGTCGAGCTTCTCCCTCAGGTCCTTCGGGCAGTCCATCCCCGCGAGGCGGAAGTACTCCGCCTGGGTGGTACGGATCTCGAGCCCCTGGCAGCAGGTGTGGCGGCAGTCCGACGCCTTGCAGGCAAACTTTTCGTAATATCCCGGTACCAAAAATGTCTTTTCGATGTGTGCCATGGCTTACAGGATGTGTCCCTTTCTGAGAGAGAGGTCGGAGATCTTCGCGTCCTTGAGGAGGCAGATGTCCCCCTTCTGGGTCTGTTTGACCTGGTAGAGCGCGTTATCGGCGGCGTAGAGGTAGTCCCAGAGCTTGTTCTTCTGGGTGGGAATGCTGTTGCGGATGCCCTGGGAGATGGTCAGGATGCTCCCCGGGGCGGTCGGCATCGGGATCTGAAGACTCCGGATGGCCTCCCGCAGGAGCCCGGAGAGCCGGAGCACCTCGTCGTCCGTCAGGTTGTCGTACAGAAGAACAAACTCGTCCCCGCCGTAGCGGGCGGCGTAGAGCCCCGGATGGGCGTCCCGGAAGGCGGAAAGGGCTCCTGCCACCTTCCGGAGGCACTCATCCCCCGCCTGGTGCCCGTAGGTATCGTTGTACTGCTTGAAGAAGTCGATGTCCAGGATCTCCACGCCGAGGCAGGTCTGCTGCCGGTAGGCCTGCTCGTACCAGAGGTCCGAGGTGCGGTTTAGGCTGTAGCGGTTGGGGAGCCCGGTCAGGTGGTCCGTCTCCGCCTCCCGGGTAAGCCGGCTGTTCTCCTCCTGCATCTTTTCAATCCGGTTCAGGTTTGTGATGGCCTGGAGTTCCATGGCCTGCCGCTCCACCTGGAGCCGCAGGGACGTGTCGTAGTACTGGGCCATGTCCACGTCGCACCGGGCCCTATCGTTCCGGGAGCGGTCATAGGCGATGCAGGCGTCGAGCCAGCGCAGGGAGTTGGCGGCGCTCAGGGAGTCCGCATAGGGGGCAAAGGCCTGCTGAAAGAGGGCAAACCAGGAGAACTCCCGGTTCTGGATCAGGTATTCCATGAACTCCAGGATGCCGTCGAGGCTGTCGCTGTAGATGCCAAGGCGCGAGAGCAGGTCGAGCTCCTGCCGCACGGCCCGCTCCTCCTCGGTCCGGTTCCCCTGGATCCGGGCAAGCCTCGCGGATAAGAGCCAGTAGAGGTGGTAGGGGACGTCGATCCGCTCGGTGTTGTGGTCGATGAGATCCGTCAGCTTCTGCAGGCACTCCCCGGCCTTTGCCGCGTCGCCCCGCGCGTCCAGGTACAGAAGGCCCAGCTCCGCCCAGGTGTTCATCAGGTTCCGGACACGGTGGGAGGTCGCCTGCTCCAGGTAGGGAATGGTCTTCTGCAGGTAGGAGAGGGCCTCCTCGTAGTTTCCCAGGCTCCGGTAGACCGAGGCGATGTTGCCATAGAGGGCGCCCAGGTAGGTGTGCCGCCCCGGGAGCTTTAGGACATACTTGCGGCTGGTCAGGAAGTTGTCCATGGCCCGGACGTAGAAGAGCATCATGCGGTTGAGGATGCCGAGCAGGTTGTAGGAGACGGCAAGGCCGTGGAAGTCCTCCGCAGCCTCCTCGCGGCGGATCGTCTCATATACCATGGAGAAGAGACTGTTGGTGGCGCCGCTCCGAAGAAACCGGATCTCGCAGAGCGCGTTCAGGGCAATGCCCTGGAGCCGCTCATCCTCGTCGGCCCGCCCCAGCAGCAGGACCTGCTGGGCCAGGGCCTCTCCCTCGTCGAGACTCTCGTAGGAGCGGGAGACGAGTGTCTGGATTTTTTCCTCTAGCCACGATCAAACGGGTTTCTGTACATATGAACGGAATCCCGGATAATAACTATTAGTTCATATATCTATTTAGATGCTTTATAGGACATATCAGGTGCAAATCCCATTTCTTTGAGAAGCGCCAGATCCTTTGTCCTTGTGTTGTGTAGGACCCATTCGGAATCCTGCCGGACGAGCCGCATGTGACCTGACTTGAGGAGAATGTCAATCGTCGAGATATTCGGCTTCTCCAGTACCTTCGTTGCATCCTGCAGATTTGAATGAATGATACCGGCAACCAGCATGATGAAGTTGAAGCCCTGAAAGTTGTAGTAGTCCTGTAACTTCAGATCGTTATAATCGGCGTCGTTCTTGATGTAGTTGTTGTACGTCTCAATCGACCAGCGATCCTTGTACTCTGTGAATACCTGGGGTGCAGGATCCTGGCAACTGGTCTGGAGCACATAGACACCCCACCAGTCGGAATACTTGTCATAGTTTTCCTGTGTGTATCCGGCCTCCCCTTCATCAATGGACTGCCGGTAGCTTTTCCGCTTGCTGTTGTTTTCATCGTAGTCCTTGTAGAAGATCATCCGGGTGTTGTCATCGATCTGCTCCTCATAGTAGAGGATCCGGGCGGAATCCTTCGTGTTGCCCTTGTAAACGAACTCACCTGAGGTGTATTGCAGTTTCACTTTGATCCGTTTGAAGTTCTTATCGCTTGTCGGGACCGGGATGATGTAGCTGTTTCCGTTGGAGGACATAAGATCCAGCAGCACAGAGGAGAAGAAACCCCTGTCCACTACGAACCTTGTGTTGGTGAAGGAACGGCTGCGAAGGAAACTCTCACAGCTCTTTTTATCAACGCTGGAACCGCGATAAGCCCGGTACATCAGGGGCACATGCCGCTTGGTGTCATAGGCAATCAGGATATTGACCTGAGAAGACTTAAGCAGTTTGGCCTTGTACCCTGCCTCCGCAAGATCGTTCTCCTCTGAGCAGGACCGGATCACATGTCCGTCGATTGCGATGTTCCCGGAGCAGTCATCGATCAGTGACTGCTCGAACGCTCTGACAGGATTGCCCCTCGCACCAAGGTCGTGAAGCAAATTTCCAAGAGCGCTGGGCCCCATCTTGAAGTCATAGTCTTTATAGAGAAGCGACAGGTAGCTCTCCTGGTAGATCTCATTGATCTGATCAACATGCAGAAACCCGTTGGCGCACAGAATCAGACCGTAGGCATAGATCTGTGTAGCTTTCTCCAGGGGGAAGCACTTCTTCAGCCTGGTGTACACATCACCAGAGAGGAAGATCAGCAGAGCGTACTGTCCATATGCAAGATCGGTGATCTCCTCAATATCTGTTGTACTATTTCCTTCAGACCGGGCCTGTTCTCTGAGATATCGTTTGTTTGGAGAAAATCCCTGATCAGGGATGATCTTTCCAATCAAATATCCAGAAGAACTGCTCCATTTACCGTTTGGAAGCTTAATAGCGGAGTATTTGTAAACCCGGTATACCCCGTTGTCATTGCGTATACGAGTACACTTTTCTGGTCGATATTTTTTGACATTATCCGGTATTGTGCAGGTGTTGCTCATCAGAGTCTCCACATATGTACATTATTTAAAACACATATGTACATTATAGTAGAGGGTCGGGCATTTTACAATAGTTTTCTTTAGTTACAGTGATGAAAAACGCGATAAAAACACGCTCTTCAGCCTCTGCACATATGTGCGATCACCCTCTCTGGGATAATCTCACAGACAAAACCTGGATTTATCTTTCAACTCATATGTACAGATATGCGATTGATCGTGTCTAGTGTAGCGTCTCAATCATTTTTTGAACTAAGAAATACTATGTAAAACTAATATATTGACTTTGCTGGGCATCTTGTGTAAACTAATATTAGCATATAACGGTTTAATCGAGGTGCC
>Ga0256404_1002234_pt1 | contig 43522 bp, 41 predicted proteins | sample RumenRJG_01DNA_FD_185990 | JGI IMG/M metagenome (GOLD analysis project Ga0256404, IMG submission 185990) | Bovine rumen microbial communities from Lethbridge, Alberta, Canada - RJG_01 | ecosystem: Host-associated > Mammals > Digestive system > Stomach > Rumen | place: Canada: Alberta | collected... | reverse complement strand
CCTGACGGCCGGATTTTTACCGATTAGAGAAGGGGCATCGCATTATCTAATGCGACAGCCCCGTTTTGCATTTCTCCGGCGGTGCAGAAGAGGTGTTGTATTTCTTCTGCGGTGCAGGAGAGGTTTTCGTTTTTTCCCTGCACGGCGGCAGGAGAGGCTTTTATTTATGCTTACAGCGCGGATACCGCGAGGATCCGGTTGTTATAGGCTTCCATGGCGGTGTCCTTTTCCCACAGCGTGTGCCCGTCGCCCAGCAGGTCGAGCAGATACTGCGTAAACGGCGGATTCATCACGAGGAGCGGGCCGAGCAGCGAGGTGGCGTAGAAATTATACCGCCGCACGCCGTCGAAGCGGCAGCGGCTGTTCATGCCTTCCCCTTTGAGCAGCCGGATAAACTGCTCGCTGTCGCCGCCGTATTCGCGGATAAAGGTGCTGCGGTTGGCCACGATCTTCATGTCCTCAAATTCGCCCAGGAACCAGGAATTGTGGCGCTCGTCCATATTTCCCTTCGAATAAAAATCAAAAATGCCGAGGCCCTTGACCTCCTGATTGCCCCAGTCGATGTACTGCCCGAACAGGTCAAGCGCATTGCCGGTGGCCAGGAATATTTTCCCTGAATTGATGTAGCGCTCCAGATCGTAACGGTAAGGCTTCAGGCCGCGGATCGCGATGCCGAGGTAGTTGTCGATCATCGAACCGATATAGACAAAATCTACGCTGCCGTCTACGAAAGCAGGCCGCTGCCCGTGCTGCGTCGTGACAATGCGGGCTTCCGGCAGGCATTTGCTCAGATATTTGAGGTTGCCGGTTTCGCCATAGAGGGTGACAAGCTCCGGAAACAGAAATTCAATTTTGATCATGATCTGCCGCCTCCCAGTTTCTTCCTGATGGCATCCCGGAGCTGGTGTGCCTGCGTGATGCGGTGCACCTCGTGCAGGATGTAGATTTCCCGGATGCCGTCAAAGGTCATATTGTCAGTTATATCGCTGTAATCACGGAAGCAGACGATCCGGCTCTCAGGAATGCCGGCGAGACGGAGCCGCAGATGGTAGTCCGCGTAGACAGGGCCTGCCACGACGATCCGCCGGATATTCTGGCGGCTGAGCAGCTCGAAATCGGTATCATAAAGCCAGGAAACCGCTTCCGGCTGTTCTTCGTGCTCGTAGGTCTCATTCATCAGCAGAATGAGCTCCATCGGCTTGTTGATCTTCGCAAGCTGCCGGAAAACCACCGAAGCCGAACTGCCGGCCTGCCCCTTGCACATAACTGTGTAAAGGTCGATGCCGCCGGCATTTTCATGCGTTTCCCGTGACTGCGGAATACGGCAGCTGCGGATGTGCATCGTGAGCTGTTCGGCATTGAAGCCGAGTGTGCGCAGGCACGCGATGGCAGTCAGATAGTTGAACGTATTGAAAATGGTTGACGAGCGGATCGTGTAGGTCAGCTCGATGCCGCTCTTCTCGCGTACCGTGATCTGCTTTGTGAGCATGTCGGAATGGACAATCTCGTAGTCCGGGTCCGGGGACTGCAGGCCGCAGACCGGGCACTGTACCTTGCCGAAATGCAGATAATGGCTGTACAGATATTTCGGCTGGCTGAAGCAGTTCGGGCAGATGGTAAAATCGTGCAGATTGGACCATTCCGGCTGGCTGCCCGGCTTGCCGTCGATGGCAAAATACCGAACGCGGTCTTCCGGGACATCCATAAAGCAGCTGATCGGATCATCCGCGTTGAGAACGATCTTCGTGTGCTCGAGACTGTCGATGGCCTTCTGTATACGGTCGCGATTGCAGAACGGATGCGCGTTGCGCTCGAGGGAATCACGGCAGATGTTGGTGACGACGAGACAGTCCGGCTGCAGTGCGGAAAGGTTCTCATACGCCGTCTCCTCGTCGATTTCCAGGATAACCGCGTTGACGCATGGACGGCCGCGCCAGTTGACGGAACGGGCCATCAGGATGCAGTGTCCGGAGCGGAGGTTGGCCCCCCAGTCGTTGTAGGCCACCTTGTATCCCATTCCCTGCATGCACTGCGCCAGCAGACTGGTCACAACGGTCTTGCCGTTGGTGCCGGTCACCGCGATTGTATATTTCGGCTTATGAACATATTGAAGAAAGTCGGGGCATATTTTGTGAATAACCGAGCCGGGGAAATCGTCCTGTTTTCTGCCTCGTATGGTGTAGAACCAGGAGATGAGTTTACCGACCCAGAGAGCTATGTAAAATCGAAATTTCAATCAGATACACTCCTTGAAAAATGAGGGTTGATAATTACTTTCATTATAGCATTGCGGCTTTGGTTTGTATATCAGCGGCAGAGACGGTTTTTGCGGAATTTTTGTTGCCTTTTTAAAAAACAATGGTATAATGGACGAAGTAAGCTAACATGGCTCAGTTGGTAGAGCGACGCACTCGTAATGCGTAGGTCGGGGGTTCAAGTCCCCCTGTTAGCTCTTTTTTTATGCATGAAAATGCCGCAGACACGGAGATATGTATTCTCTTTACCGGGCAAAACCAGTAAGAGGGGATATAGGAGTCTGCGGCATTTTTACTTATTAGCTGCAGCCCGCCGGGTTCGAAACACATATTCCTTACACACAGAATCTGGCGCAGATATGATGAATCATGTTGTCTGACATTAATTATCTGTTATAATTAACAGATAAAACAGATACGTCTGTTAATGATCATCAGGGGGAGATAATGAGATATGAGAGGGGAAAAGTCCGATTTAAGCCCTGTTTTTTATGAGTGCATATATTTTATCTATTATGTATGCGTTCTTTTTTTCTGCTATCTGCATTCGACCATGTTCATGCTGCGGAATGAACCCGCAATGCAGACTTTTCTGGCAGTCGGTGGCATTTTTATTATTGTGCTCAATCTTATGTTTGTCCGCGGCTGGAAAATGCCGCAGCTGATATTTGCCATGGTAATCGGTGTGAGTTTTCTGTTTACCTGGTTACAGTTTTATCCGGCTGGGTTTCCAAGAACATATGTTTTTCCATTTGCGGCAATGATTATCGGAGCGCACGGTTTATCCGGGAAAAAAATCATGAATGTACACTTTGCCGTATGTGCGCTGCTGCTCGTTATTACCGTTCTGGCAATGGCGGGCGGTTTTATCGAAAATCTGGTCTATGTTCAGGCAAGCCATCAATACAAACCAAGGTACGCGTTCGGCAGCGTTTATCCGACTGATTTTGCAGCCCATATTTTATTCCTGTTTCTGACGCTGGTCTGGATTCGCGGGAGAAAAATGACATGGCTGGAAAACGCTGCTATATTTGCTGCGGCGATATTCTGTTTTCAGTACTGCGACGCAAGGACGACATGTATATGCCTTTTGCTGCTGGGGATCGGTGTCGCTCTGGAGAAGATCTGCACGGTTAAAACAGGCAGTGCTGCCTGCCGGCGATGGAAGACTGTCTTTAATTCCAGAGGTATGGGCATTTTCTTTTTGCTGATCGGCCCCGTTCTGGCATCGTTGATGATCATGTTATCGTATTGCTACCGTGACGACAGTACGATTATGCAGATGTTAAATAAAGTGTTAAACGGACGGCTTTCTCTTGGACGCGAGGCATTTGTACAATATAATGTTAAGCTTTTCGGCCAGGTGGTGCCAATGGTTGGATTTGGCGGAACGACAGTGCCGCCTGATCATTATTTTTTCCTTGATTGCTCTTATTTAAATATTCTGTTCAGATTCGGGCCGGTTGTTCTGTTTTGTCTGCTTGCCTGCTTTGAACTGCTCATCTGTCGGTCATGGAAAGAAAAGAATATGCAGCGGCTGTTTGCACTTTGCATTTGTCTGCTTTGCTGCTGTATTGAGCATCATTTGATTGAGGTCAGTTATGATCCATTCCCGCTTCTGGTTTTTGCCGGCAGTGCCGGGAGGTCTGTGACGAAGCGGCTGCATAAGGAAATCGCATAAATATAATAGTGTTTTGCCATCTGCACACCGTTTTGATTCAGCGGCGCGGTGTTTTCAGCAGAAAAACAGCATCTCTTCCGATGCAGCTGAAAATGGCATTAATTACAATAAAGGATGTTTGATAATATGAAATCGTATTCTGAAAATGCAGTGTCTGCATCTTCTCCAATGAATATTGCGGTAGCCGGGTGCGGTTACGTCGGGATGTCTGTTGCGACGCTCCTGGCACAGCATAATCATGTGACGGCCGTTGATATTGTCCCTGAAAAGGCTGAACTTATCAATTGCCGTAAATCGCCTGTACAGGATGAGTACATTGAAAAATATCTAGCGGAAAAAGATCTCGATCTCACAGCAACTACAGATGGTGAGTCCGCTTACAAAGATGCTGATTTTGTGGTTATTGCAGCGCCGACCAATTATGATCCCCGGACTGATTATTTTAATACTTCTGCAGTGGAAAATGTAATAGAGTCTGTTATACGGGTTAATCCTGACGCTATTATTGTTATCAAGTCAACAATTCCGGTAGGGTACACGGTCAGTGCCCGGAAAAAATACGGTACCGCCAATATTATTTTCAGCCCCGAGTTTCTGCGTGAATCAAAAGCCCTCTATGACAATCTGTACCCGAGCCGTATTATTGTCGCAACGGATCCGGAGGATGAACGCATAGTACAGGCTTCTCATACCTTTGCCAATCTGCTGAAAGAAGGCGCAATCAGGAAGGATATCAAAACACTGTTTATGGGATTTACAGAAGCTGAAGCTGTGAAACTTTTTGCCAATACTTATCTGGCTCTGCGCGTTTCCTTTTTCAATGAGCTGGACACCTATGCGGAATCAAAAGGGCTGAACGCGAAAGAAATCATCGATGGCGTATGCCTTGATCCGCGCATAGGCACTTTCTACAACAATCCGAGTTTCGGGTATGGAGGATATTGCCTTCCCAAGGATACGAAACAGCTGCTGGCGAATTACTCGGATGTCCCGGAAAATCTTATAAAAGCTATTGTGGAGAGCAACAGAACAAGAAAAGATTTCATTGCGGATCGGGTACTTTCCATGGCTGGATATTATGATTACGGCAAACATGCTGATTTTTCTTATGAGCAGGAAAAACAGTGTGTGATCGGCGTTTACCGCCTTGTTATGAAACAGGGCTCGGACAATTTCCGCCAGAGTTCTGTTCAGGGTGTAATGAAGCGAATCAAAGCAAAAGGTGCAACGGTTATTGTCTATGAACCGACCTTGCAGAATGGATCTTCATTTTTCGGATCGGAGATCGTAAATGACCTCGATGAGTTTAAGAAAAGGAGTCAGTGTATCATTGCCAACCGCTACAATACCTGTCTTGATGATGTAAAGGATAAGGTATATACACGGGATCTGTTTCAGAGAGATTAAATGACAGCTGCCGCCGATAGCAGTTCCTGTACGGTTAAAGCATGATATGATCCGATATTCAGGCATCTTCCGCACCGCAGTGAATCAGATAGTATTGTTGATAAAATAATCGGAATATAAAACGAAGCCATTGTGCTGTTTTCTGTCGGCACAATGGCTGTTTTTTTGCTTCGAATGAGCTGTCTGTTTTGCATGCCGCCTCATTCCTCGTGCTCCGCCCCGATTTCCTCCTGCATGCACAGAATCAGATAGCGCAGACTATCCATCATCGGCGCATTTTTCTTGAAGACGATGCACAGATCCCAGTAGATCGCCGGCCGGAACGGCTTTATGACAAGGCCGGCCGTGTCATTGCGCTTGATGACCGGACCGGGCAGAACGCACACGTCCTGACTTGTCTGGCTGAGCCGGAGCAGGAACTGGTTGTTGGAACTGGTGATACAAGGCGTTATGTGCAGCTTTTTCTGCCGGATGTGTTCGACCAGAATCTGGTAAAAGGCGAAGTCGTCCGGCCAGGTGTTGAAGTTATACGGCACGAGGTCCTCGAGCGTGATATAGTCCTTCTGCGCGAGCGGATGGTCCGTGCGCACCGCACACATGAACTGATCCTGCAGAAGCGGAAATTCATTGAGCTCCGGCGGAGCAACCGGCTGCAGACTGATGGATACGTCCAGGTTGCCGCTGATGATCATATTCTCCAGGCTTCTGGCGCCTGATTCATAGATGTTCAGCGTGATATGCGGGTACTGCTCACGGAACCGGGAAATGATGCCCGGAAAGTCAAAGGTTGCCATACCGGCAGGGATGCCGAGACGCAGTGTCCCTGTCTTGAAATTTTTATAATCATACAGACCGGCTTCCATCTGATCGAAGGCCTTGATAATCTCCTCGCCGTACTGCACGAGAATCTGGCAGGCCTCCGAAGGCTGCATGGTGGAACCGTCGCGGTAGAACAGTCTGAGCCCGAGGTCCGCCTCTGTTTTCTTGAGCATCTTGCTCAGCGCCGGCTGCGTGACAAAGAGATTGTTGGCTGCCTTGCTGATGCTCTGCTGTTTTGCAATTTCGACTATATAGCGGATTTCGCGTATATCCATTTCTGCCTCCAAAATTGTATTTTACGAAAAACATTATACAGCACTTCACGGTTTTTAGCAAATTTGCCCAAAATACAAATTGTATATCGCTGTAAATCGGTCATGTGATAGCCTGACATGGAATTCGGGCAATCATCATTAGTCATATTGACTATAAACGCCGGCTATATCGCGGTGGACGGAACCCCGACGTCCTTATAACCGCTATGAATACTATCCATTTGCTTTTGCGGCCGGGGCGGCTGATAATAGAGATATAAAAGAACAGCTTCTGTACAGGTAAAGAAGCTGAAACGGATATTTATGCATTAACTGCGTGCAGTGGTTTTTTTGTACGCAAAATTCCTGCCACAATGCATAAAAATGCAAAATAACGATTAAATATTCAAAACGGAGGTAATCATCATGAAGGGAAACAAAGATAATATGGCAGATTTCCTGCTGAGTGAAGACGAGAAGGAAGTGCGTGATCTTGCCAGACAGTATTCCGATAAGGATGTCGCACCGATCGCGAAGGAGTACGATGCAAAGCATGAGTTTCCGCGCAAGCAGATCGAAAAGCTCGGTGAGCTGGGCCTGCTCGGAACAAGAGTGCCGGAAGAGTACGGCGGCATCGGACTGGGCGTTTTATCCGCTGTTGTCGTTCTGGAGGAGCTGGCGAGAAATTACGGCGGACTGGCCATTTCCGTCCAGTCTCATATTGATCTGGGCATGGGACCGCTGCTGCGCCACGCGACGGAAGAGCAGAAGCAGATGATCCTTCCGGATGCCGTCGCAGGCAAAGCGATTCTGGCTTTCGGCCTCACCGAACCGCAGTCCGGTTCTGATGCAGGCGGCACAAGAACACATGCGGAGCTGGACGGCGACGAATGGGTGATCAACGGTTCCAAGAGCTGGATCACGAACTGCGGTGAAGCTAAATATTATCTGGTAGCCTGCAAGACAGATAAGACGGCGAAGGGCAGCAAGGGCATCAGCCTGATCATTGTTCCGAACGACGCACCGGGCTTCTCGGTCGGCGCCAAAGAACAGAAGCTGTCTGTCCGTTCTTCTTCGACCGGCGAGCTGTTCTTCGACGACTGCCGCGTGCCGAAGGAAAATCTGGTAGGCGAGCTGAACCACGGCCTTCCTATTTTCCTCGAAGGACTGGATGAAGGCAGAATCATGGTATCCGCGCTGAGCATCGGCCTCGCACAGGGCGCTTTTGAAAGAGCTGTCCGTTACGCAAAGCAGAGAACGGCGTTCGGCAGACCGATCACCGATTTCCAGGCAGTTAATTTCAAGCTGGCCGAGATGGCAGAGAAGATCGAAATTGCCCGCTGCATGTGCTACACGGTTGCGAAAATGGCGGACAGCGGCGTGAGCTTCTCCAAAGAAGCCGCGATGAGCAAGCTGTTTGCTTCCCAGATGGCGGATGATGTCACCCGCGATGCCATTCAGGTCATGGGCGCAAACGGTATCAGCGAAGAGTACGAGGTAGAGCGTTTCTTCCGCGATACCAAGATGATGACGATCGGCGAAGGAACCTCCGAGATTCTGGATCTCGTCATCGGACGCCATGTGCTGGATGAAAATGATTAAACGCTGCTAAGGCAAAGGAGATCTTTTTATGGAAGATAAAAATAAAGAAAACAGCGATAAAGAAGTAAGAAAGAAGCTGTCAATCGTTTTTCTCTCTAAAAACGAGAAGAAAAGCCTGCTCGCCCTGCTGATCATTCTTCTGATCGGCTGGGGACCGGGCGAGCTGATCGCCAGCAAACCGGTTCTGATCATGGGCGTGCCTGCCCTCTGGCTCTGGTGGATCTGCTGGTGGGTTGTATGGGTTATTGCCATGTATTTCCTGATCTATAAGAGCGGGGAAAACGAATTCGAAGATTAAGCGAAACGAGGAAACAAGATGAGTACAACTACGTTATTTATCATCACGTTCATTATTTACTGCGGCGTGCTGCTGTTCGCCGGCTGGTGGGCATCCTCCCGTGAGGCAATGAGCGGAAACAGTTATTTCAGAGGCGGCAATTCCAACCTTTTCGTTTTCCTGTTTGGAACGCTTTCCTCTATTTTCAGCAGCTGGATGTTCCTTGGAAACCCGGCGCTGCTCGGCAGAAACGGCCTGGCTGCAGGCGGATGGCTGATTCAGGTGCCGCTGATCGGCATGTGCATCCATCTTCTCTGGAACAGGGAATATCTGCTGATCAAAAAGTACAACCTGAAAACGACCGGTGAGATCATGGGCTTCTTCTTTGAATCCAAGGGCATGCAGGTCGTTGTGGCCATTGTATCCTGCCTGTACTGCATCCCTTATATCTGTGCCCAGATGAAAGGTGCCGGCTCGATCCTGAACATTCTGTCCAACGGACAGCTCAGCACAGACTGGGGCATCTACATCATCGCGATCGTCACCTTGGTTTATATGGTGCTGGGCGGCATGAAGAGCACGGCGCTTACCTCGGCGATCCAGGGATTCCTGCTCGTCTGCGGTTTCTACGGTCTGGCCGTCTTTATCATCAAGGATTCCGGCTGGGGTCCGATGTGGGAGAATCTGGCGTCCATGGGTGATGAATATATTACTCTGCCTGGCGTGTACGGCGGATACGGCTGGACGTATACACTGTCCTATGCACTTGTATGTTCCTTCGGTATCATCTGTTCTCCGACCTACACCATGTGGATTGCCACCTGCGGCAAGGGATTTTTCAAAAAGAGCCGCCGTACCGCGTGGATCGCGTGGACGCTTGTCTGCGGTTTCACCTACATGGTTACGATGTTCGTCGTAGGCTGCGGCGGTCTGACACTTGCGCCGGACCTTGAGAACATGGATAACCTGGTACCGGTTGTCATGACAAAATATTTCCCTGTTATCATTTACTGCCTGGTCGGTGTTGCGGCGGTTGCAGCGGCACAGTCGACGGCGGCAACTTCCCTGCAGGCTGCCAACTCTGCCGTGACAGAGGACCTGATCGAGGATGTGCTCGGCAAGAAGATGACGGACAAGCAGAAGCTCTGGTTCGGCAGACTGATCACGATCCTTTTCCTCGTGATTTCCATGCTGCTTTCCAACCGTTTTACATCCATGATCGCCATTCTCGGCTCTCTGGGTGTTACCTTCGGCTTCATGCTGATGCCGGCATGGTTCTCATGCATGTTCAAACCGGTATTTACGAAGGCCGGCTGCATCAGCGGCATTGCTGCAGGCTCGGCGGTTTCGATTTACCTGTACGCAAGCGGAAGCCAGCTGAACATGGTTCTTCATTTCGGTTTTGCCGGCTTTATCGTCAATGTGGCTGTGGCAGCGATTGTATCTATATTTACCAAAAAGCCGAGTGCCGAAAAGATCTGGCAGTATCACGGTTATCTCAGAAACCGTCTCTCGCCGGAGAAGCCGGTTGAGATCGGCGGCAGAAGCACAGCGGATATGAACTGAACTGATTGAAGGAGGTCAGAATAATGAATAAGGAACTGGAAGATCTTTATAACAGCAGATGTGTATCTCTCGATGAAGCTGTCTCTCATATCAAGAGCGGCGACCGCATCGTGGTCAGCCATGCGACAGGTGAACCGTCGGAAATCCTGCACGCAATGTGCGAACACAAGGATGATTACAGAAATGTGGAGATTGTCCACATGGTTGCCATGGGCAAGGCGGAATACTGCCGTCCTGGCATGGAAGAGCATTTTATTCATAACTCCCTGTTTGTGGGAGCTACGTCCCGGGAATGCATCAACAGCGGAAGAGGCCTGTTTACACCGGTCAATATGTCGGATGTTCCGGCACTCTGGGATACAACTCTTCCGGTTGATGTGTGCCTGCTCACCGTAACCCCGCCGGATGAGGACGGCTGGTGCAGCCTTGGCATCGCCTGCGACTTCACCAAACATGCCGCAGAAAACGCACGCACGGTCATCGCGGAAGTCAACGATCAGTATCCGTGGGTAAACGGCGAACAGAACAAGATCCACATCAAGGATATCGATTATATGGTGCGCACAAGCCATGAGCCGATCATTCTTCCGCCGGCGAAGATCACAGACGTTGAGCGGAACATCGGACGCAACTGTGCGAGCCTGATCAACGACGGCGACTGCCTGCAGCTGGGCATCGGCTCCATTCCGGATGCGGTGCTGGCTGAGCTGGGGGACAAGAAGGACCTCGGTATTCACAGTGAGATGATCAGCAGCGGCGTTGTCGCACTGATGAAAAAGGGCGTCATCAACGGTAAGAAGAAGAATTTCCATAACGGCAAGATCGTTGCGACCTTCCTCATGGGTGATTCCGAATACTATAAATTCCTGGATCACAATCCGGATATTGAACTGTACACCTGCGATTACGTAAATGATCCGTTTGTGATCGCCAAAAATGATAACCTTGTCTCCATTAATTCCTGCGTACAGATTGATTTTACGGGTCAGGTTTGTTCTGAATCCGTCGGCCCGATGCAGATCAGCGGCAGCGGCGGACAGCTCGATTTCGTTCTCGGTGCCAACCGAAGCAAGGGCGGCAAGAGCGTTTTCGCCATCCCGTCAACAGCAAGACACGGAAAGGTTTCCAGAATCGTGCCGCAGCTGGATCCGGGCGCTATTGTCACCACACCGCGCAATCTCGTCAACTATGTCGTCACAGAATACGGCGTTGCACAGCTGAAGGGCAGAACGACGCAAGACAGAGCGAGAGCGCTGATTAAAATCGCACATCCGGATTTCCGGCCGGAACTTATTCAGAAATTTGAAGAGACGTTCAAGTGCAGTTTTTAAGGAGATAGACTATGGATTACAGTTTTTCAAAAGAACATTTGCTGTTTAAGAGAATGATGCACGACATTGCGGAAACGGAAATCAAGCCGATCGTGGCGGAAGTTGACCGCACCATCCGCTTTCCGTATGAAATCCTCAATGTCTATAAGAAATACGGCCTGATGGGTATCGCCTATCCGAAGGAAGACGGCGGTACCGGCGGCGATGTCACCGCGCTGGCGATTGCGATTGAGGAAGTCTCCAAGGTGGACGGCTCCTCCGGTCTGCTGATTTCAACACATAATACATTGGGTACCTCCCCGCTCTATTATTTCGGTTCTCCGGAGCTCAAGGCAAAGCACATGCGCAGACTCCTGGACGGCGAGTGCATCGGTGCCTTCGCCCTGTCCGAGAGCTCGTCCGGCAGCGATTCCAACGAGCTGCAGACCAAGGCTTACCTCGAGGGTGATCACTACGTGGTAACCGGCACCAAGACATTCCTTTCCGGCGCCGGCCTGTGCGACTACTACACGACAGCGGTTATGACCGATAAGTCCAAAGGCACAAAGGGTGTTACCGCGCTGCTGATCACACCGGATATGCCGGGTGTGTCCTTCGGCAGAGTGGAAAACAAGATGGGTCTTCATGGCAATGTGACCGGTGAGATGGTTCTGCAGCATGCGATCGTGCCGAAGGAAAATGTGATCGGCAAAGAAGGACAGGGCTTCAAGATCGTCATGTCCGGCATCAATATGGCCAGAATCGGCGTTGCCGCGCAGGCAAACGGTATCTGCCAGGGCGCGATCGACGAGACGATGAAGTTCATCACGCGCAGAAAACAGTTTGGCACGAAAATCGGTTCTTTCCAGAACACGCAGTTCACCATGGCAGATCTGCAGACCCGTGTCGATGCGGGCCGCCAGCTTCTGTACTATGCGGCATGGCGCGCAGACAACGGCCTTCCGTACATCAAGGAAGCGGCCATGGCCAAGTACTACAATTCCAACCTTTCATGGGAAGTCTGCAACAAGTGCCTGCAGTTCTTCGGCAGCTACGGCTACATGCAGGACTATCCGATTGAGAGAATGCTCCGCGATGCCAAGATGACAGAGCTCGGCGAAGGTACGAGCGAGATCCTGCGCATGGTAATCGGAAGGAATATGGGACTCAACTAATCAGGAGGAAAAAGGAATGAAAGTTATTGTTTTACTGAAACCGCAGCTTTCCGCCGGCGCAGTCAGCTATAAAAGAAAATTACAGATCAGTTCGGAAGAGAAGTTCCTGTCCGCAGATGACGTGGCAGCCATCGACGCCGCACTTGCCTTAAAGGAAGAAAAACAGGCTGCCGTCACAGCCGTGGCTTTCGGCGATGAAAGCTGTGATATCATCCTGCGCGAAGCGGTCGCGAGAGGTGCCGACGAGGCCATCCTTGTACAGGGAGCGGAAGATATCCGCAACGCAGCCGCCGCCGCTGCCGCACTCAAAAAGGTCATCGCGGCGGAAAAGGCAGACAAAATCCTTATGGGCAGCCGCTCAGGCAATCATTTCCAGAAGACTGCCGGTGAGCTGCTGACCGCCCTGATGCCGGTCGATGTGATCACCGCCGGTGAAGGCAGTGTCGGCCATATGTACGCCGGCCGCGTCTTTGAGGTTTATGCAAATGACTGCGTCAGAACGGCAGACGCAGGCCTTGAAGAGAAGGCATTCCCGGCTGTCGGCTATGAAAACTGCAAGCGGGCACGTATGCAGAAAAAGGTAACCGGTACGCCGGAGGAGGCAGCCGATGCGATTGCCGCCTTCCTCGAGGAGATCGACTTCCGGAAAGACCGCGGCACGGGCCGCGCCGCAGTCCTGACCTGCGGCAATGGCAGCTTTACCTTTGTACCGGCAACGGAAGAAGGCATTGCCTTCGCGGCTGGCCTGGCACAGAAAGAGAAACTGCCTGTGCTCGGCGGATGCGTGGATGCTGCCATCCGTGACGGCAAAATGCAGATCAGCGTACCGCTCGAAAACAGATATGTCAGAGAGGTGATCGAGCCTGCGGGCGACGCGGTTATCCTTTATGATAATTTTGCTTTGGCAGCCGCACTTAAAAACGCAGCGCAGGGGGGAGACTGCGGTTTTAAGGAGCTCAAAGGCAGCCTGGGACGCCTTCCTGGCGATACTGTCATCGCAGCAGGCGGCCGCGGCATGTGCACGAAGGAAGCATTCGACAAGCTCCAGACAATAGCTGATAAGCTTGGCGGTACAGTCGCGGCTTCCCGGGCAGCCGTATTCAACGGCTGGGCCGGTGAGGATGTACAGGTCGGCATTTCCGGCAGGACGGTAGCGCCGAAGCTGTACATCGCGTTCGGCATCTCCGGTGCCATGCAGCATGTCGACGGGTTCTCAGGTTCTGACTATGTCATTTCCGTCAATGTCAACGATACAGCGCCGATCAATGAGGAGACCGACCTGATCGCTGTCGGCGATGCAGAGCAGACGGTGGATGCGCTGATAAAAAAACTCGGATAACTTACCATATATCTTCATATAGGGAAGCGGTGCTGCCGACAGCCTCGGCAGCACCGCTTCTCGCTTTTTATGCAGATGTGTATTTATTTTACAGGGTCACGCCCTTGTCCGCCATGAATTTCTCCAGCGTCTGCGCCGCCTTTTCGATGGTCAGCAGACACCGGCGGTCGTCGCCGTCCGGATAGCGGTAGCGCTTTTTGAGCTCGGCGCAGTTGTCGCTGCCGAGTTCCTTCTTAAAATAATCGTTGTAAAATTCAGCGACCATCGGCATGAAGCCTTCTGTCTCATGGGCCTTGCCATTGCTGAATTTCAGGCCGATCGCCATGATGGCGCCGCTCAGGGCGCCGCAGACGCTCTCCGTGCACATGCCGGCGCCGAAGCCGGAGGCAGCCCGGAAATCCTTTTCGTCCATGCCGAGGCCGTAGGCCTGATTGGCGGCGATCAGAACGGTCTCGCAGCAGTTATAGTTGTGATGCAGATAGATATCATCGACAAGTTCTTTCAGCATTGCAGTTTTCTCCTTATTTTCAGTAAAACCCGCACGCGGGTGTTAAAATGTTCACAGGATCAGATATAGCCGAGGCTCCGGAACAGGAAGAGCCAGAGCGTCAGCGATACGGACGACAGGAGCGTCGCCAGCATGACGACGCTGGCCGTGAGCACATCGTCGTTGTGCATGTTCTTCGCCATGATGTAGCAGGTGACCGTCGTCGGTGAACCGGACATGATCAGGATGGCTACGAGCGCGCTGTCGCGGAAACCGGCGAGCACCGCGAGCGGTGTGATGATGGCCGGCAGAACGAACAGCTTGATGATTGTCGCCGCGATCGTCGGCTTTAGCTTCTGGCGGGCGAGCGCCTGGCTGCCCTGGAAGCTGGCACCGACGGCGAGAAGCGCCATCGGCGTGGCCGTCGAGGCGATGCTGTCGGCCGTCGTGAGCACGATCGGCGGCAGTGTGACGCCGATGATCGAAAACGGCACACCGGCGAGAATGCCAAGGATGATCGGGTTTGTGATAATATTAAACAGTGTGTGCCGGACCAGTCCTTTTCTGTCCTGGCTCTCGCGGTCGCTGGCCCCGAGCGTCAGGATGATGACGGAGTAGATATTGAAAAACGGCACCGCCGAGATGATCATCAGCGGCGTCAGCCCGGAATTGCCGTAAATATTTTCGACAAACGCGATGCCCAGGACGGCGGCGCTGCCGCGGGCGGCTGCCTGCGTGAAGGCACCGACCATAGACTTATCCGGCAGGAATTTCCAGGCGAAAAACCAGGTCGCGCCGAACATGAAGGCCGTGGCGATGATGCAGAAAACGACAAAGCGGATGTCGAAAACCTCGCTGACCGGGGTTGTCGCGATGTCGCGGAAAAGCAATACCGGCAGGGCGACCTTGAAAACATATTTGTTGACGACCGAGACGAAATCTTCCGTAAAAAATTTCACCCTCATCAGGATGTAGCCGAGCACCATGACGAGGAAGATCGGAATCGTCGCGTTGAGACTGAAAACAAAATTATCCATAAAATACCTCTACCAATAAAAGGTAACACGCTGTTTTTGGGGTGTCAACAGGCATTAATGGAACAGAAACACAATATATATGAAAGAATGCGTGCGGGATGCATGAAGTAAAAACAGACAAAGACCTGCTGGCGGTCTTTCCGCCGGGCCCTGTGACCTGGAGAAGATAAACGGCCCGGTGCTGCGCAGAAAGGCGGGCATCGGCGAGGGATATCAGGATATCGGGAAAGATTTCCCCGATATGGAAAACATGCTGCTGCTTGCGGATGATACCGGCATATCCGGTCCCTCGATGCCGGATTCCAGGAGGACGATGGTGACGGAGCAGACCCGGCACGTGCCCGCCGTGATTTATTGCTTTGAAACGGCCATTGATCTGGAGGAGACCGTCCGCAAAGGGGCCAGGCCTTTGCAGACTTTGCCGGCGCGGAAAATATCGAGACCTGTATTATCTGACATCAGGGCGCTTTCTTCCGACATTTTCGGTAAAGACTGTCAACAGAATAACGATTGTTGAAAAAATAATACGGCGGCTATATAATTATGATAAATCATGCACTTTGACGTATGCAAACAGGGAGGTGGATGCGATGAGAAAGCCGGTGTCCATCGATGATGACGGATATATGACACTGGATCTGGACACAAACCAGGATTATATTATGACGAAATGGTACGGCAACAGTATTGCCGTTTTTGAGGAAGAAGCCTTCAGAAAGTACATCGACAGGATCAGCACCACCTTCCGGGATAACGGCAACGGCAGAAGCGTCATACGGTTTTTCCTGTCCGCTGCGGTTACCATGATTGACCGGAACCCACAGGGCGGCTGGTATCTGCCGGAGATTTTTCAGAGATATGCGCTCCGGCGCGGCGAGCATCTGATTGCGGTCAGCAGCATTGACTATAAGTACTACAAAGATCTGATGCCGGTTATGATACTCGCATCGGAACGTTATGTGGACAATGCCATGCGGCAGACGATCGACAAGCATACACCGAAGGCAAAGGAAATCTAGCAAAGGAATTATTTTTTATGGGAAGCAGAAATCTTACATTACTGACAGACCTTTATGAACTCACGATGATGCAGGGCTATTTTGAGACGGGCAATACGGACAAAGCCGTGTTTGATGCCTTTTACAGGAAGAATCCCTGCGGCGGCGCCTATGCGATCTCGTGCGGACTGGATCAGGTGATCGATCTAATCAATAACCTTCATTTTGAAGATGAAGATATCGATTATCTTCGCTCCACCGGATTTTTCAGAGACGATTTTCTGGAATATCTCCGGAATTTCAAATTCACCGGCGATATCTACGCGATCCCGGAAGGCACGATCATTTTCCCGAAGGAGCCGCTGGTAAAGGTGGTCGCGCCGATCATTGAGGCGCAGCTGATCGAGACGGCGCTTCTCAATATCATCAATCATCAGAGCCTGATCGCGACCAAGGCGGCGCGAGTTGTCCATGAGGCAGGCCCGGGCGTGATGGAATTCGGCCTGCGGCGTGCACAGGGACCGGACGCCGGCATTTACGGTGCGCGGGCGGCTGTGATTGCGGGCTGCTGCGGCACGAGCAATGTGCTGGCCGGCCAGATGTTTGACATTCCGGTCAAGGGCACACATGCACACAGCTGGATTATGAGTTTCAAGACAGAACTGGAGGCTTTCCGCACCTATGCGAAGATGTTTCCGGACAACTGCATTCTTCTCGTTGACACCTACGATGCACTGGAGGGCGTCGGCCACGCGATTCAGGTATTCCGTGAGATGCGCGAGCAGGGCGTGAAGTCCAGACTGTACGGCATCCGCTTCGACAGCGGCGACCTGGCTTACCTGTCCAAGAAGGCGAGAGTCATGCTGGATGAGGCGGGCTTTGAGGATGCGGTTATCTCCGCATCGAGCGATCTCGATGAGTATCTGATTAACAGCCTGATGAATCAGGGCGCGCAGATCACCTCATGGGGCGTTGGCACGAATCTGATCACATCGCAGGACAACCCGTCCTTCGGCGGTGTCTACAAGCTGTCTGCGATTATCAAAGAAGACGGAACGGTGATTCCGAAGATCAAGGTATCCGAGAACACCGAGAAGGTCACGAACCCTGGCAATAAGAAGATCATCCGTATCTATGACAAGGCCAACCACAAGATCAAGGCCGATGTCATTACGCTTGTGGATGAACAGTATAATGAGAACCAGCCGCTTACGATCTTTGACCCGGTTGACACATGGAAGAGAACCTTCCTGCCGGCCGGCAGCTATGAACTGCGCGAGATCATGGTACCGGTATTCAAGGACGGAAAATGTGTTTATCAGTCACCGTCTGTCATGGAGATCCGTGATTACTGCAGCAGGGAGAAGGAGACGCTCTGGAGCGAGTCCATGCGTCTTGTCAATCCGCAGGAGGTGCATGTCGATCTGTCGAAGAAGCTGTGGACACTCAAGCAGGATCTGCTTGACGGCGTACACAGGTTCGCAGAGAACGATCACCAGGAATAACGCAGAAGCGTTTTTAAACAAAAGATCATGGCGATGGGGCCGCAGGGCTCCATCGCTGTTTTATTTTACAGGATTTTCGCGCAGAACATGGGGCTGAAAGCATTCAGCGGTTGCTTTAATGTTAATTCTATGTTAACATGAAGTTAACATAAAGGAAAAGAATGGATGTGATACGGATGCATGTAATACATAATATCACGGCATTTTTCGATCAATGGAACTACACGGTCATACTGGTACGGATTCTGCTCTCTGTTTTCTGCGGCGGTGCCATCGGCCTGTCGAGAAGCGTAAAGCGGATCAACGCGGGCTTTAAGACACATTCCCTGGTATGCATGGGATCCGCCCTGATCATGCTGACCGGAGAATATATTTTCGAGACCTTCGGCGATGTGGGCGATATTTCGCGGCTGCCGGCGCAGGTCATCAGCGGCGTGGGCTTTCTCGGTGCCGGTACGATCATCGTGACCGGCAAGGCGCATGTCAAGGGACTGACGACAGCGGCCGGCCTGTGGGTATGCGCGGGCATCGGCATTGCGTTCGGTATCGGTTTCTACAGCGGCGGCCTGATTGCGACCGGCCTGATCCTGATCCTCTACAATTTCATGGACTGGATCGATGTCTTCGCACGCAATCACGCTCGGGTCATTGAGTTCTATATTGAATTTGCCAACCGGCGCAGCGTGGCCAATGTGCTGATGTCGATCAAGCAGATGAATTTCAAGGTCGAGCAGATTGAGCTTGCCAAGCCGTCGAAGAAGGAGAAGTGCGAGATCGTCAACGCGACGATTACCGTCAGCGTGCCGCGCAGGATGCAGCATGATCTGGTGGCAGAGGCGATCGGCGAGATTGAGGGCGTGGAATATGTCGAGGAATTGTGACAAAATTAACAAAATAATGCGTATATTTAGCCCATTTATGCACATTTTTACGACAGATTCGTTTACATAGAATTTATTCCATGTTATTATATATATGATTTTCAATACTTGTCATAAGCCTTACTATTGAAAATACCCGAGGTAAGATCCCCGGTGAAAAGGAGGAAGAAAATGAAAAAATCAGGTAGAATTGCAGCGGTAACAGCTTCAGCTCTTATTGTTGCCATGGTGGCAGCAGGCTGCGGCGGTTCATCATCAACCGCATCCACGGCAGAGACAAAGGCAGCAGCGGAATCTTCGGGGGAGGATCTGAACAGCAAATCACTCGATGACATTATTGAAGATGCCAAGGCAGAAGGCGATGTGCAGTCTGTAGGTATGCCTGACAACTGGGCTGACTGGGCGTCTCTCTGGAAGAATCTGAAAGACAACTACGGCATTACCCATACGGATGCTGATATGTCATCCGCAGAGGAGCTGCAGATGTTCACGACAGAGGGCGAGAATGGTACGAAGGATATCGGCGATGTCGGCATGGGCTTCACACAGCAGGTTATCGACGAAGATCTCACTCAGGGATACAAGACCTCTTACTGGGACAGCGTTCCGGATTGGGCGAAGGGTGAAGACGGCAAGTGGATGATCGCCTATACCGGTGCTACCACATTCCTTTCCAATAAGACACTGCTTGATCAGGACGGCGAGAGCGTTCCGACATCATGGGATGATATCAAGAACGGCAGCTACAAGGTTGCGATCGGCGATATCAACGGCGGCAACGCACAGGCTGCCATCATCGCTTCCAACTTCGCTTTAGGCGGCGATCTGGACAACCTTGATCCTGCATTTGAATTCTGGACCCAGATGGCTGAGGACGGACGTATCAATACGCTGGATATCACACAGCAGAACTTTGAAACCGGTGAAGTTCAGGTCGGCGTTGTATGGAGCTTCACAGGTGTTCCGTATTCCAAGAACATCACAGATTATGATATGGAAGCAACCGTTCCTACAGATGGTTCCATCCAGAGCGGTTATGCATCTGTTATCAACAAGTATGCACCGCATCCGAACGCAGCCGCTCTTGCAAGAGAGGTTATGTTCAGCGATGAAGGTCAGGGCTATCTTGCCGGCGCAGGCGGAATCCCTACCAGAACCGATGTTGAGATCGAAGGATACGATGCAAGCCAGTATGATAACTGCATCCTGATGGATGACACCGATGCATACTCCAAGGCATGCGAGGAAGTCGTATCAAGATGGGAAGAGGAGATCACACCTCTGCTTGTTCAGTGATAGACATGCATCATTGCATGGCAGCGAAAATTTAAAGTAACCGTTTTTTGACAAGTATAGCAATAATCCGTGATGGGGCGTACAGGGCTGTACGTCCCATTTTTTTCAAAGAACAGGAGATATAAGGCCATGAAGAAGAAAAGATATCTATATCTCTTAGCTCTGCTGCCGTTTCTGGTGGTTACGTTCATGTATGAGATCATTCCGCTCATCACGATCATAATCAACAGTTTCCGACCGGACGACGGCGGCGGCTTTACGCTTGAGAACTATCATACCGTGTTCAGCAAGCTGCTCTACCGGATGGCGATTACCAACAGTATCAAGATTTCCCTGATCTCGGCCGGCATCGGCATTGTGATCGCATTTCTCGGTGCCCGCGCCTCCAAGGCGGTCGGCGGCAAACTGCGGAGCGTCTTCATGACGGTTCTGAACATGGTATCCAATTTCGCCGGCATCCCGCTTGCGTTTGCCTACATGATTCTTCTCGGCAACGCCGGTGTCATGATCCAGCTGGGACGTGCAATGGGCTGGGACGCGCTGGCGAATTTCAACCTGTATACGTCGAGCGGACTGAGCCTCGTATACGTATATTTCCAGATACCGCTTTCAACCCTGCTGCTGATTCCGGCTTTTGATGCGATCCGCAAGGAATGGCAGGAAGCTTCGATGCTTCTCGGCGCCGGCAGCGGCACCTTCTGGTGGAAGGTCGGCATCCCGGTACTGATGCCGAGTATTCTCGATACGTTCAGCGTACTGTTTGCCAATGCACTTGCGGCATACGCAACGGTCTACGCGATCATGATGAACAGTATCTCGCTTCTGCCGATTCAGATCGCCGGCTGTTTCGTCGGCGAGGTCAAGATCCGCAGAGGTCTCGGCGGTGCACTTTCTGTTACCATGATGCTTATCATGGTGGCGATGATCATCATTACCAATGTGATCAGTAAGCAGTTTCAGAAAGGAGTGAGAAAATAATGAAGAAGAGAAGTACGGGTTCTGTCATTATTATTCTGCTGATTCTGGTGTGGCTGCTGATTCCGCTGGTAGTCTCCATTATCTACTCGTTGTTTGAGAACTGGACGGGTATCGCGCCGCAAGGCTTCTCGCTGCGCGCGTATGCGACGATCTTCAGCGACCCGGCGTTCCTCGCAGCACTCGGGCGGACGGTGCTGATCTGTATCGTGCCGATCCTGTTGACGATTCTGCTGGTTCTGCTGGCGCTGTTTGTGACGTCTCTGTTCTTCCCGAAGCTGGAACGTCTCGTGCAGATCATCTGCATGATTCCGTATACCATCCAGGGCGTTATCCTTTCCGTCAGCATCCTTTCGATGTATGTCGCGAACAAGACGTTTCTCGGCAACCGTCTGGTTATGCTGATCGGTGCTTACTGTATCATCATCCTGCCATATATTTATCAGGGCATCCGCAACGGCATGCGTGCCGTCAACATGCCTGTCCTGATCGAGGCGGCTGAGATGCTCGGCGCGACCCGGATTTACGCGTATTTCCGGATTATCGTACCGAATATCATTTCCGCGGTTGTTGTTTCTTCACTGCTGGCCGTGGGCATCATCTTCGGCGACTACGTTCTGGTCAGAAACCTCGATGGTTCCGCATTCCAGAACATCCAGATTTATCTGTATCAGGCAATGAAGTCCGACAGCATGAAGTCCAGTGCGGTATTTGTTGTCATCATGGCAGTTACCTTTACGATCTCTGCGATTGTACTGTATCTGCAGAGCCGTCAGGGCAAACATGGAAAAGACGCTAAATAATGAGGTAGAAGCATATGTCCTATATTCGATTTGAAAATTTATGTAAAAGCTATGGCGAGAAAGAAGTCCTGAAGGACATCAATCTCGAGGTTGAAAAAGGAACACTGGTTACCCTGCTCGGTCCTTCCGGCTGCGGCAAGAGTACGCTGCTTCGCTGCCTCGCCGGCCTGGAGACTGTGACGAGCGGCAAGGTTTACCTGGATGACAAGGATATCACCGAGGTCAGCCCGAAAGACAGAGGCATCGGCATGGTATTCCAGCAGTACAGCCTTTTTCCGAATATGACGGTGGAGCAGAATGTCGCGTTCGGTCTCAAGATCAAGAAAGAGGACCCTTCCGTAATCAAGAAGAAGGTAGACGAGATCATTAAGATTGTCGGCCTTTCGGAACAGGTAAAACAGTATCCGTCCCAGCTCTCCGGCGGACAGCAGCAGCGTGCCGCGCTGGCGAGGGCGATCGTGACGGAGCCGAAGGTTCTGCTTCTCGATGAGCCGCTCTCCGCAATTGATGCGCTGCTCCGTCATTCCCTGCAGATCGAGATCCGCAGGATTCAGCAGGAACTCGGCATCACCGCGATTTTCGTAACGCACGATCAGGATGAGGCGATGGTTATGTCCGATGTCATCCATCTCATGTATGACGGCCACATCGAGCAGTCTGCGGAGCCGATCGAGCTGTATACGAAACCGAAGACGAAATTCGTGGCCTCCTTCATCGGCCATTACAATCTGCTGGATGCCGGGACCATCAAAAATATTTCCGGCGAGCAGATCGATACGGAGAGTGTGGCGTTCCGCCCGGAGATCATCCGTATCAGCCGGGAGCCGGCAGAAGAGGCGGACGCATTTCAGATGGAGGGCGAGATCGCATTCAGCCTGCCGCACGGCAACATTCTCCGCTATGCGGTGATGTGCGGCGGCACACAGGTGGATGTCGATGTGCTCTTCGGCGATGTGGAACCGTTCAACACCGGAGACAAGGTTTATCTGTCAGTTAAGAAGTCGGAATGCATCTTCCTGTGATGCAGGAAACGGAGAAATATTATGGCAGCGAGTCTGAATTTCGGCCACCGCGGATTTTCCGGACAGTTTCCGGAAAATACGCTGCTGGCATTTCAAAAAGCAGTAGATGCCGGCTGTGACGGCATCGAGCTGGATGTCCACCTTTCCCGGGACGGGGAGGTTGTGATCATCCACGATGAGACGGTTGACCGCACAACGAACGGCAGCGGCAATGTCCGCGATTTCACGCTGGAGCAGCTCAAGGATCTGGACGCGTACGGCAGCTTTCCGGGAAAGTTCAGCAAGAATGAAATCCCGACGCTGCGTGAATATTTCGACCTGATCCGCGATACGGGCATCATCACCAATATCGAGCTGAAAACCGGTGTTTATACCTATCCGGGCATCGAGCAGAAGACGCTTAAGCTGATCGAGGAGTTCGACATGAAAAACCGTATTATCATCTCGTCGTTCAACCACTATTCCGTGCTGCGGATGATGCGGCTGGCACCGGAGATGCAGTACGGTTTCCTGGAAGAGAGCCGCGTGATTGACATGCCGCTCTACGCGCACAGCCACGGCATGGACGCGGTTCATCCGCTGTTCAACGTCGTAGATGCACCGTACATGAGACAGTGCTGCCAGCTCGGACTGGACGTGAACTGCTGGACGGTCAATACGCGGGAAGATATTATGCAGATGGCACGGCTCGGTGTTCATGGTATAATAGGTAATAACCCGGATATCTGTGCGGATGTGCTCAGGAATATGAGATAATCGACATGGAAAGCTCCTTCGGGAGCTTTCTTTGCACACGGCATATTTTCCGGAGATGGTAAAGGAGGACGGCCTGTATGCTTATTTGCAGGGTAATCGGCCATGTATGGGCGACGAAGAAGGACGAGAATATGGAAGGCCTCAAGATGATGGTCGTGCAGCAGATTGACAGTCAGGGCAATGACGTCGGCAGCTGCTTTGTCGCGGCGGACATCGTGGGGGCCGGGATCGGCGAACAGGTGCTGACCGTAAGCGGCAGTACGGCGCGGAAGGTGCTCGAATCGCGGGGACCGGTGCCGGTGGATGCCGTCATCGTCGGTATTATCGATACGATTGAAGTGGAACGGGAAGCCAGGCAGGGCTCGCGTTCCTGAATGAGAGGAGGCGGCGTAAGTGCAGACGGATCCTTTTGACAGCGGCCCGGAGCAGGGGCAGAGCGTAGACAGCGGCAGCAAACAGCGTATTATCCAGGAATTTGTACCCGGCAAGCAGGTGACGCTGGCACATATCATCGCCAATCCGGATCCCGGTCTTTACCGGAAGCTGGGTGCGGTCGGCGAGCACAGCGGCGCGCTGGGCATCATGACGATCACGCCGAGCGAGGGCGCGATTATCGGTGCCGATGCGGCGGTCAAGGCGGCCGAGGTCGAGATCATTTTCGTGGACCGTTTTAACGGTTCGCTGATTATCGGCGGCGAAGTGGCGGCGGTCGAGACAGCCGTGCGCGCCGTCATGCATATGCTCGAGACGAAGCTGCATTTCGCCCCGACGATCGTGACAAGATCATGAAGAAGATTATTCTGATCGGCAGCACGGCCTGCGGCAAGACGACGATCAGCCAGTACATCAATCACCAGGAGCTGCGCTATATCAAGACGCAGACGGTGCAGGTGTGCAGCGAGACCATCGACACGCCGGGCGAATACCTGGAAAACAGGGCGTTTTTCAGCTCGCTGATGGTGTCCAGCTACGAGGCGGATCTTGTCCTTTTCGTGCAGGATGCAAGCCGTGAACAGTTTTATTTTTCGCCCGGGCAGGAGGGCGCTTTTTCGCAGCCGGTGGCGGGTGTTGTGACGAAAATTGATATCGCTGCGCCGCAGGAGATACGGGATGCGCGGGAGAGGCTGGAACTGGCCGGCGCCGACCCTGTATTCGAGGTCAGTGCGGTGACGGGCGAGGGCATGGATAAGCTGCTGGAATTTCTGCAGTAAAAAATACCATCGATGCTCTGCATGAATCACAGAGACCGATGGTATTTTTGTGCTCCGGCGGCTGCCGGTGCAGCTTGGAAGCTGCGTCCGCCAAATTGCCACGCAGTTCGGAAATTGCGGCCATGAGGCTGCCTGGTGCAGTTAGGAAATCGCGGCCATCAGGCTGCAGGGCGCATCAGAAGCTGCGTCCGCCGCCTCCGTGCATGCCGCCTCCGCTGCTGATGTGGGAGGAACCGCCGCCGCCGCCTCCGCCGCGGGAATTGTCATCGTGCACGATGACATGATGCGTTACGGTGCGGTTGACGAAAACATCCTGCCTGCCGGTCAGGGAAGACTGGTTCTGGTCCGTGTAATCAGACGCACTGTCTGTCACACGTCCGCCGGACCGCGCGGCCATGGCAGCCGTGATGCCGCCGCCTGCGGCAAGCGCGATCGCAAGCCGGATCAGAATGCCGGACAGACCCATCCGGGCGCCCTGTGAGACGGACCTGCCCATATAGCTGTATACACCTTTCAGGAAGCAGCGGCAGGCACCGTAGTAGTCTTCCTCCACGATCTTATTGTAGCAGTCATCGAGTATGCTGTTGATGCGGTCATCGGAGTAGTACCCGATCGCCTGTCCCTGCGTGGCGATGTGGATGTAGCGGTTATCCATATCGATCAGGAAGAGGATGCCGGCGCGGCCGTCCGAAGACATGGACTGCCCGATATCCTCCGCGTACTGGTCTGCGTATTCCTGGGCTGTGAGACCTTCGGCATCGCTTGTCGTTACAACCGCGATATCGCAGTCATAACGGTCTGTATAGCTGTCAATAACGGTCTCCAGCTTCGATTCTTCCTCATCGGTGAGGAGGTCTGCCTCGTCGAAGATGCCGCTGGCGGAAGAGGAGGCAGATGCCGTATTTACGGTCAGCAGCGCTGCGGCCGCGGCCAGCAGTGCAAAAACGGTAAAACGTAGGAAATGTCTGTATTTTCTCATATGAACACCCCGATCAGAATAAGTACGGCAAATATGATGCCGGTGAGCATCATCCACCACATGGCAATCTTTGCTTTGCTGATCGGCGGCTTGCCGATCACTTTGCCGGTCTGCCCGTTCATGGCGAAAATATAGTCATTTTCGCGGTAGCGATAGGAAATGAACCAGATCGGCAGATACACGTAGCGGCTGACAGGATTTTCGTAATCGTAGTGCTGGTCCGTGATGGTCACCGTATCGTAGCCCGCCATCGTGCCGCGCAGCTCCTTTTCGGAATAGGCATCGAGACGCTCTTCGATCAGCGGCATCAGCTCCTGCGCCGTGTAGTCGCGCTGGCTGGCATCGAAACCGGCCAGGTAAGGCAGGCGGAAGGCCTGCAGCTGACTGAAATCGTAGGGCAGCAGCTTTGATGAGAGCGTGTCGTCAAATTTCTCGGAAGCATCATATGGAACATCATGGTAATGAATGTCCATTGAACGATAGAGCTGATAAAAATCTGTCTCCGTGTATTCCATGTCGCCGCGGACGTAGACGCGGACACGGGTGGCCGACGCATGCGCCTGGGCGCGGACATCGGTATCGTAAAGCCAGTACGGAATGTACAGCGGCTTCAGGTTCTGAATGTTGTGGGCAGAAGCAAACCCCGGCGGCGAGAAACGGCCGTTGTGGCACCACTTGCGGAAAGCGCTGACGGCATCATCCCGCGAATGGGTAAACGGCAGCACGCCGGTCGGGCGCATGTCGCCTTCGAGGCGGTCCGTGAAGACGAGCGGGGAACCGCAGTACGGGCAGAGCGATGTGACCGCTTTCGGGTCCGCTTCGATCACGCCGCCGCAGCTGCTGCAGGTATAAGACGCCGGATGTTCTTCGCCGGTATCGCCGGACGCGCTGGAAAGCTGATCGGCTTCCTGCACATCGATGCTGGTTCCGCAGTGATCGCACAGAATTTTGCCCAGCTTGATGTCATACTGCATGGAAGCACCGCAGTTCGGACAAGGATAATTCTTTACCAATCATTTCACCCCCATATTTTGATAATTTGATCAGTATTCTGATAATTTTATTATACGGTATGAAGGAAAATTTGACCAGACGGGGACTGCAGATGGCTGTGATATACATTTAATATATTTATCGCAGTCAATGAAATTACTTATGGTTGAAATATTGTATATTATGTGTTATTTTTATAGAAATATACACTTATAGTTTATCAGTATAAAGCTTTAACGCATAAAATTATTAACGGACAGGTACACGGCTATGAATGACGAAAATGCAGTCCTTGAAGTCAGGGACTTGTGTGTACAATTTAATACAGTTGAGGGCACCGTGCAGGCGATCAATCACCTGAGCTATACGCTGCATAAGGGCGAGAAGCTCGGCATTGTCGGCGAGAGCGGCAGCGGCAAGAGTGTATCCTCACTGGCGATCATGCAGCTGATTCCGAACCCGCCGGGCAAGATTACCGGCGGTGAGATTATTTATAAGGATAAGGATCTTGTCAGTCTCCCGGAGAAGGAGATGGAGAAGATCCGCGGCAATGAGATATCGATGATATTTCAGGAGCCGATGACATCGCTGAATCCGATTATCCGCTGCGGCGCGCAGATCGCGGAGTCGCTGATGCTGCACAGCGGAATGGACAAGAAGACGGCGATGCGGGAAGCGATCCGGATCATGGACGATGTCGGTATCGCCAATCCGGTTGCGCGTGCCTACGAATATCCGCATCAGCTCTCCGGCGGTATGCGCCAGAGGGTCATGATTGCGATGGCGCTTGCCTGCAAGCCGAATATTCTGATCGCGGATGAGCCGACGACGGCGCTGGATGTGACGATTCAGGCGCAGATTCTTGATCTGATCCGCCAGATGAACAAGGGACTCGGTACGTCGGTTCTGTTTATCACGCATGATCTCGGCGTCGTGCGCGAGTTGTGCGATACGGTCATCATCATGTATACCGGCCGCATCATGGAGAAGGCGCCGGTCGATAAGATTTTCAGCGAACCGCTGCATCCGTACACGAAGGGACTGCTGGCTGCCATCCCGCGCATTACCAAGGAGCGCAGCAAGCTGGAGACCATAGAGGGTTCGGTGCCGAACCCGACAGAGAAGATTACCGGCTGCAGTTTCCGGCCGCGCTGTCCATATGCGACGGAGCGCTGTGCACAGGAGGAACCGCCGGTGGTACAGATTGACAGTGACAGACAGGTGAAGTGCTGGCAGTACGTACAGACGGCTGCAGAGGAGGGAGAACGTCATGAGCAGTGATGCTGACAAGAAGGATGTGCTTCTTTCCGCACAGCATATCAAGGTCTATTATAAAGGAAAAAACAGGAAGACAGGCCCTGTCCGGGCGGTCGACGATGTCAGTTTTGACATCATGAAGGGCGAGACCTTCGGCATCGTCGGCGAGAGCGGCTGCGGCAAGAGCACGATCGGCCGGGCGCTGATCCGGCTCGAGCATATCACGGACGGCAGCGTTATTTTCCGCGGACAGGACATTTCGAAACTGAAGAAGAAAGAACTCAAGGATGTACGGCGCCACGCGCAGATGGTTTTCCAGGATCCGGCTGCCTGCCTGAATCCGCGGCGGACGGTGAAGCAGATCATCGAAGAGCCGTTTATGATCCACGGCGTGCCGGAAGGTGTCAGCCTGGATGAGCGCGTTGAAGAGCTCGTGAAGAAGGTCGGCCTGGACACGTATCACCTGAGCCGCTACCCGCATGAGCTTTCGGGCGGCCAGAAGCAGCGTGTCGGCATTGCCCGGGCGATTGCCCTGAATCCGGATCTGGTGATCTGCGATGAAGCGGTTTCGGCGCTCGATGTTTCCGTGCAGGCGCAGGTTCTGAATCTGCTCAGCGATCTCAAGAGCGATCTCGGGCTGACGTACATATTTATTTCGCATAATCTGAACGTCGTTTATCAGGTGAGCGACCGCGTCGGTGTCATGTATCTCGGCAAGATGGTCGAGATCGCGCCGTACGACCGCCTGTATGAGAAACGGTATCATCCGTACACGCAGGCGCTGCTGTCGGCGATTCCGCAGGTGGACGGTGACGGGAAGACGGAGAGAATCCGGCTGAAGGGTGAAGTCCCGAGCCCGAGCGATCCGCCGTCAGGATGCCGGTTCCATACGCGGTGTCCGCATTGCTGCGAAATCTGTGAGAAGGAGATGCCGCCGCTTCGCGAGATCGAACCGGGACATTTCGTCGCTTGCCATCTGTATGATGAGCAGACAGAGAAGGAGAACACACCGGAAACTCCGGTGACTCAATAATTCACTATTCCAAGAGGAGGGAATAATAATGAAAAAGAGAATACTGGCAATTGCACTCTGTGCAGCCATGACGCTGGGGCTCGCAGCCTGCGGCGGCGATTCCGCATCGACAGCCGAGTCGTCAGCAGCATCCGCCGGCACAGCATCAGGCAGTTCTGATGATTCAACGGTAGTCATCGCCATGGGCTCCGGATTTTCCACACTGGACCCGGGTTACGTTTACGAGAAATATCCGCCGCTTATTGTGAATGCGTGCTACGATAATCTGTTCCGTTTCACATCCAACGACGGTGAGCCGGAACCGAACCTGGTTGATACCTATGAATGGTCAGATGACAATCTGACACTTACCTGTACACTCAAGGACGGCCTCAAGTTCGCCAGCGGCAATCCGCTGACTTCTGCGGATGTTGCGTTCAGCATCAACCGCTGCAAGAACCTGCAGGGCAATCCGTCCTTTATCTGCGAGACGATCGACAGCATTGAGACGCCGGATGACAAGACCGTCATCTTCCATCTCAATACCGTCGACAGTGCTTTCCTTTCCAAGCTGACCTACAGCTCACTGGCTGTACTCGACAGCGAGGTTGTCAAGGAAAACGGCGGTACGGATGCAGAAGATGCAGCGACAGCCGATACAGCACAGGATTATCTCAATACGGCAAGTGCCGGCTCAGGCCCGTATGTCATGACGAGCTATACACCGGATGAGGAAGTCGTACTCGAGAAGAACGAGAACTACTGGGGCGAAGCAAGCAACGTCGACAAGTTCATCATTGAGATCCAGCCGGATTCCAATACACAGATGATGACGCTGTCTTCCGGCGATATCGATGTGGCCATGAACATGACCGATGATACGATGGCAGAGCTCACCGATGACAACGTTGTCAAGATCAACGAGCCTACCAAGACAGTCGGCTTCGTTATGATGAACATGGATGAGTCCGTCGGCGGACCGGTTTCCAACCCGGACGTACAGCAGGCAATCCGCCTCGCACTGAACTATTCCGAGATCCAGACAATCTGCGGCGAGGGCTCCGTAACACCATACAGCCTGATTCAGGTTGGTTTCATGGGCAGCAAGGGCGAGCGCTCAACCGATTACACGGATATCGACAAGGCCAAGGATCTGCTGGCACAGGCCGGCTATCCGGATGGTTTTGATATCGACCTGACCGTCTGCGATCTGGATATGGAAGGTATTGCACTGACTGACCTTGCGCAGGTTGTCAAAGAGAACCTGGCCGAGATCGGCATCAACTGCAACATCGTTTCCGATCCATGGGCAGCCGGCTACGGCGATGATTACCGCGACGGCAAGCTTGGATTCACCGTTATGTACTGGGGTACCGATTACAATGACCCGAACGTACAGCTCGAGTTCCTGCCTGGCAAGACAGTAGGTCTGCGTGCCGGCTGGACAGCTGAGATGGATGATCAGGGTCTTGACGATCTGTATGATCAGGCTATGGCAGCAACGGACAATGATCAGCGTTCTGAGATCCTCGGACAGATCCAGGATGCGATGTATGAGAACGGACCGTTCATCTTCTTTGCACAGGCACCGTCTCATATCGCATACAGCAGCCGCATTGACGGCGTAGCCGTATCGGATCCGTATGCTCTGGATGTAAGATCCATCACGATTAAGTAATACAGTTTCGTACAGAAGAGAAGATGGCCGGCATAAGCGCCCTTGCGCAGGCGGGAGCGCGGATGCCGGATGTCTTCGGTTTATAAAACAATTTCTTTCAGAGGTGTGTCGTATGGAACGACTGAAATTTATTCTAAAACGGCTGGGCTATCTGGTCGTCATGCTTTTTGGCGTCGCCACGCTGGTGTTTATTCTCACCAAGATGATCCCCGGCGACCCGACAGTAGCCAATCTGAGCCAGAGAGCGCTGAATGACCCGGAGGTAGTGGCAGCCTTCAGAGCCAAGTACGGATTGGATAAACCGGTGCTTGTACAGTATTTTTACTATATCGGGAATCTTCTGCACTTCGATCTCGGCACTTCCATACGTACCAACAACAGCGTGCTCTCGGAGCTGAACCGCTGTTTCCCGGCTACTTTTGAGCTGGCGCTTTTCGCCATCATCGTGGCCGCGGTACTCGGTATCCTGTTCGGTATTATTTCCGCAACACACAGAAACAGTGCCGGCGACCAGATCGTCCGTGCGATTTCCGTTACGGGCGTCAGCATCCCGAGTTTCTGGTTTGCGCTGATTGTTCTCTATTTCTTCTATTACAAGCTGCACATCATGCCGGGTCCGGGCCGTCTGAGCAATACGTTTGCAGAGCCCGCTCACGTAACCGGCCTGTTTGTGCTGGACAGCCTGCTCGAAGGCAATCCGGCGAAGGCATGGGATGCGTTCAGACATCTGATCCTGCCGGGATTCGTTCTCGCAGCCTTCACGATGGGACTGATCACGCGTACCACGCGTTCCAACCTGCTGGATGTCATGTCGACGGATTATATCCGGACGGCCAAGGCCAAAGGTCTTTCCCGCCGGCGCCTGATCCGCAAGCATGCACTCGGCAATGCCCTGATTCCGGTCCTGACCGTTATCGGTCTCGGCCTCGGCAATCTCCTGGGCGGCATGGTCCTCGTCGAGACGATTTTCAACTGGCCGGGCGTCGGTCAGTTCGCCTACGAGTCGGTCCTTTCCAATGACTATCCGGCGATCATCGGCGTCGCGCTTCTGATCGCGTTGAACTATATGATCATCAACACAATAGTGGATATTCTGTATGGAATCATTGATCCGAGAGTGAGGCTGCAGTAATGGGAAGAGCGATAAAGAAATTATTCAAGTCAAATGCATTGTTTACTGCCGGTGTCATCATCTGTGTGTTCTGGATTGTGATGGCAATCTTCGCACCGCTGATAGCACCTTATGATCCGATTGCACAGGATATGGGCAGCCGTCTGATGGCACCGTCGTCAGAGCATATTTTCGGCACGGATGCTTTCGGACGCGACATCTTCAGCCGTGTCATCTACGGCGGACGCTATTCGCTGCTGGCCGGTCTGCTGACGGTCGTCATCGCAGGCTTCATCGGTACGGTGTACGGCGCCATCGCAGGCTATGTCGGCGGTGTCGTCGATAACGTCATGATGCGTTTCTCAGAGATGATCATGTCGTTCCCGTCGCTGGTTCTGGCCATGATCATCAATGCGGTCATGGGCTCGAACCTGTTTAACACGATGTTTGCGCTGATTGTCGTGGCATGGCCTTCCTATGCGAGACTGATGCGAAGCGTGGTCTTAAGCGTCAAGCAGAACGAGTATGTGCTGGCCTCCGAATCCCTGGGCGCCTCGAGCGGACGGATTCTGTTCAAGGAAATTATCCCGAACAGTATCAGCTCAGTCCTGATCATGGCGACGACGGATATCGGCAACCAGATCCTCATGTTCTCGACGCTGAGTTTCCTCGGCCTCGGTTCCGCTCCGCCGACGCCTGAATGGGGCATGATGGTTTCGGACGGCGTAAACTATTTCAACAAATTCTGGATTGCGGGCTTCCCAGGTCTTGCCATTTTCACGATGGCGGTCGGCGCCAACTTCATCGGCGACGGCCTGCGGGATCTCCTGGATCCGAAGCTCAGAAAAGAATTTTAAAGACGGAGCCGTCTTCCGGAAAATATCCGGAGGGCGGCTTTTTGCATGAAAGGAAGCAGAGTATGAGTCAGCTGATAAAGGATACGGATCCGCTTGCCGTCATGGAAATGGAAAACGGCAGCCGGGTAGTGATTGAACTTCTGCCGGACGCGGCGCCGAATACGGTGGCCAGTTTTGTCTGGGCGGCCTCGCGGGGCTATCTGGATCATCATGTGATTGAGAGAATTGTGCCCGGCAGCTGGGTGGATATGAGCTATACGGCATTCGGACATAGGGAATGCCGGTTCCTGATTCCGTATGAGTCAAAGCTCCATCCGGAGATCGAGCCGCTGGATTCCCATCCGGGGTGCGTCTGCATGGGCGGCTACGGGGAAGCCGGCCTTGCCTCGTGTGAGTTTTTCTTTCCGCTGCGGGACTGCCCGGAGCACAAGGGCATCTATCCGGTTTTCGGAAAAGTGGCGGAAGGTATGGAAGAAATAGAGCGGATCGGTAAGGTGCCGGTTCGCAGGATGAAGCCGCTCGCACCGGGTGTGGAACTGTACGTGCCGGAAGAGCCGCAGATCGTGCGGAGCATCACGCTGGACCTCAAAGGGTGGAAATTTCCGGATCCGGTTCGGATGAAAGAGCAGAAGCTGCCTAAGACGTGGCGCTGAGCCGGGCCGGCATGTGGCAAAATAGCATGTTTTATGAATAAAACTGCCGGAGATGCAGAATCTGTATCTCCGGCAGTTCTTTTATTTTCTGGATCCGCGGCCGCCGCGGTTTGCCAGACGAAGGTCATTCAGGACAAGTTCTTTGCCCTTGTATTCAATGGTTCTCTTTGTGTTGTTGTCGAGCGGATAGACGGCATCGACGCTGTCCTCGCTGATCAGGGAAATACCCTTGACGCCGACGGAATTTTTCTTCATCACCGGCACGTTTGCCAGCGAGAACTTCAGGAAATAGCCGCTCTTCGTGGTAAGAACAAGCTGATTATACGAGTCCGCCTCGACGACGGCGCAGACGCTGTCACCGCTTTGCAGTTTCGTCGCCGCAATGCTCCGCCGCCGCACATCATATTCGCTGCCTTCGACGATTTTCACAAGACCGGCCCGTGTCACGAACAGGAGCTTTTCCTTGCTCACATCGCTGAGGGCAAGGATGTTGACAATGGTCTCTTCCTGACTGTTGTAGCCGCACAGATTATCGATCGGCGTCGCCTTGTCGCGGAACCGGCCGAACGGGATGTCGGCGATGCGGACCAGATGAACGCTGCCGCTGTCTGTAAAGACGCACAGCCGTCCGTCGTTCATGGCGGACAGGACAAAGCGGTTTTCGGAGACGGCGGCTTCCTTGTTGCGCTCGAAGGTCGCCTCGTCAACGGCTTTCGCATAGCCGAACCGGTCGATCAGCAGAACGACACGCATGGCCTCCGGCTCCTTTTTCTCGAGGACAACCGGCGCCGCATTCTCTATCGTGGTCCTGCGCGGCACGGCGTAGCGGCGCTTGATCTGGTCGAGCTCCTTCAGGATAACGCGGTTCATGCTCTCGTGGTTTTCGAGAATGTCGCGGTAGGTCTCGATGTTCTTGACCGTTTCAGCGTGTTCTTCCATCAGGGCATCCAGCTCGAGACCGATCAGCCGGTACAGCCGCATCTCGAGGATGGCTTTGGCCTGTGCCTCGGTAAAATCGAGTTTGGCTGCGGCCTGCCGGGAAGCCTTCGACTTGAAGCGGATGCCTTCCGTATTGCCGGTTGTCAGACAGGCCTTCGCCTGATTGATATTCTTGCTGCCCCGCAGAATCTCGATGATCAGATCGATGATATCGCAGGCACGGATCAGGCCTTCCTGAATCTCCAGTTTCTCCTGCTCTTTCTGCAGCAGGGTGCGGTATTTGCGGGTGTTGATCTCGTACTGAAAATCGAGGTACTGCTCAAGAATGGCCTTGAGCCCGAGCACCTCCGGCCTGCCGTCGGCGATGGCGAGCATGTTGACACCGAAGGTGTCTTCGAGACGCGTCTTCTTGTAGAGCAGTGCCAGCAGCTGGTCGATATCGGCATTGCGCCGCAGTTCGAGAACGATGCGGATGCCCTCTTTCGACGACTGGTTGGAAATATCGATGATATCGCTTGTCTTACGGCTCTCCACGAGCGCGTAGACGTCGTTGAGGAATTTGCCGATATTGGCGCCGATCATCGTGTACGGAATTTCCGTGATGACAAGCCGCTTCCGGCCGCCCTTTTCATTTTCAACCTGCACGCGTCCGCGGATGCGGATCCTGCCGGTGCCGGTTTCATAGATTTTCAGCAGGTCATCCTTATTGGTGACAATGCCGCCGGTGGGGAAATCAGGCCCCTGTATGTACTTCATCAGCTGCCTGGTGGTGATATCACTGTCTTTCATCAGCGCTTTTACGGCATCTATGCATTCGCCGAGATTGTGCGGCGGCGTGCTCGTGACCATGCCGACGGCGATGCCGTCGGAGCCGTTGACCAGAAAATTCGGGATGCGGACCGGCAGAACCGTCGGTTCCTTCTCTGTCTCATCGAAGTTCGGCATGAAACTGACCACATCTTTATCGAGATCGCTCAGGAAAGCTTCCTGCGTGATTCGCTGCAGGCGCGCCTCCGTATAACGCATGGCGGCGGCGCCGTCGCCTTCAATAGAACCGAAATTGCCGTGCCCGTCTACGAGCGGGAGCTCTTTCTTGAAATCCTGCGCCATCACGACGAGCGCATCATAGATGGAGCTGTCGCCGTGCGGATGATATTTACCCATTGTATCGCCGACGATACGCGCACTCTTACGGTACGGCCGGTCATAGCGGATGCCGAGTTCATACATGTCATAGAGCGTACGCCTCTGCACCGGCTTGAGGCCGTCCCGGATGTCCGGCAGTGCACGGGAAACGATAACGCTCATCGCATAGTCGACATAGGACTTCTGCATTATCTCCGAATATTCTGTCTCAATAATATGATCCTGATCTGCCATCTGCATCCTCCTTAGATATCAAGCTCGGCATCACGGGCATGTTTGTAGATAAACTGTTTGCGCGGCGGTACGTCCGGCCCCATCAGCAGTCCTGTGATGTCGGATGCCTCCCGTCCGTCGTCGATCTCCACCTTGCGCAGCTGGCGGGTCTCCGGATTCAGCGTCGTCTCCCAGAGCTGATCCGGGTCCATCTCGCCGAGACCCTTGTAGCGCTGCAACGTAAAGGAACCCTTGTGTTTCCGGCGGTAGCGCAGCAGCGCCTCGTCATCGTAGAGGTATTCTTCCTTTCCGCGCGATGGCATCGCCTTGTACAGCGGCGGCATCGCGATATACACGTGTCCCTCGGTGATCAGCTGCGGCATGAAACGGAAAAACAGCGTCAGCAGCAGCGTGCAGATATGGGCACCGTCGACATCCGCATCGGCCATGATAATGATCTTGTCGTAGCGGAGCTTGCTGATATCGAAATCGTTGCCGTAGCCCTCGGAAAAACCGCAGCCGAACGCATTGATCATTGTCTTGATCTCCGCGTTGGCCAGAATCTTGTCGATGCTGGCCTTCTCGACATTCAGAATCTTGCCGCGGATCGGCAGAATCGCCTGGTAGCGGCGGTCGCGGGCCGTCTTCGCGGACCCGCCTGCGGAATCTCCCTCGACGATGAAAATCTCGCATTTCTTCGGGTCGCGGTCTTCGCAGTTGGCCAGCTTGCCGTTGGAGTCGAAGGAAAACTTCGGCTTGGTGAGCAGGTTTGTCTTGGTTCGTTCTTCTGTCCTGCGGATTTTCGCCGCCTTCTCGGCACAGGAGAGAACGAGCTTGAGTGTATCAAGATTTTTATCGAAATAACGTGTGATCTCGTCGCTGACGACCTTGCCGGTCGCGCGCATGGCATCCTGGTTGTCCAGCTTCGTCTTCGTCTGTCCTTCAAACCGCGGGTCAGGATGCTTGATGGAAATGACGGCGGTCAGTCCGTTGCGGATATCGGCGCCGGTGAAATTCGCATCCTTCTCTTTGAGGACGCCGATCTCGCGGGCATAGCCGTTCATGACCGTCGTAAACGCCGTCTTGAAGCCGGTGATATGCGTGCCGCCTTCCGCATTGTAGATATTGTTGCAGAAACCGAGAATATTTTCATGGAATTCATTGATATACTGGAAAGCACATTCCACGGTGATATTCTCGCTGACGCCGGAGAAACTGATGATACCGCTGACGGCTTCCTTGTTGGCATTCATGTCGCGGATGTAGCCGACGAGGCCGTCCGGTTCGTGGAGCGTCATCTCGACAGGCTCTGCGCCCCGCAGGTCCTGAAAATATATCGTAAGCTTCGGATTCAGGTAGGCCGTCTCGTGCAGCCGGCTGATCACGTCGTCTTCCTTGAAATCCGTGCGGTCGAAAATCTCACCGTCCGGCAGGAAAGTGATCTCCGTACCGGTCTTGCGCGTCTTGCCGATGACCGGCAGCAGGCCTTTCTCGAGCTTTACAACCGGCTTGCCACGGTTGTAGCGGTCATGATAGATGCACCCGCCCCGGCTGATCTTCACATCGAGCCACTGGGAGAGCGCGTTGACAACCGAGCTGCCCACGCCGTGCAGACCGCCGCTTGTCTTGTAGGCACTGCTGTCGAACTTGCCGCCGGCATGCAGGGTCGTGAAAACGAGACGCTCGGCGGAAATGCCTTTCTCGTGCAGGTCGGTCGGGATGCCTCGCCCGTTGTCGGACACCGTCGCCGAACCGTCCCTGTTCAGACTGACATGAATCTCCGTACAGTATCCGGCAAGATGCTCATCCACGGCATTGTCAACGATCTCATAGATCAGATGATTGAGACCGCGGCGCGAAACACTTCCTATATACATGCCGGGCCGCACCCGGACTGCCTCGAGCCCCTCCAGAACCGTTATATTTTTTGCACTGTAATCGTCAGCAGACGCCATCCTAACACCTCTTGATATATGATAATAGTCTTAATTTTCTGAAATCAGTTCAACCGATATCTTAATGGAAAAAAAGAGGTGTGTCAAGCAAAAGCAGAATGTGCGTTCGACTGGTGTGCAGTGAAATTTTATAGTATAATTGTATAAGCCAGCCCCAAATGGGGCCGGCGGGTACAGGTATACTGAGTAACCGAACAACATTGTCCAGTAAGGAGCGAAGAATGTTAAAAGTAGGAATGCTTACAAGCGGCGGCGACTGCCAGACACTGAACGCTGCCATGAGAGGAGTAGCCAAGACGTTATACAACCTGCGGCCGGATACCATGATCTATGGTTTCCTGGATGGCTACAAAGGACTGATGTATGGTGACAGCAAACTGATGGATCCATCGGATTTTTCCGGAATTCTGACGGTCGGCGGCACGATCCTCGGATCTTCCCGTCAGCCTTTCAAGAAGATGTCGGAGCCGATGGAGGACGGCAGCGATAAAGTCACACGCATGATCGAGAATTATCATGCACTGAATCTGGACTGTCTTGTCATACTCGGCGGCAACGGTACGCATAAAACAGCGAATCTGCTGTCCCAGAAGGGACTCAATATCGTTTCACTGCCGAAGACGATTGACAATGATATTTATATGACGGACATGACGTTCGGCTTTCACAGTGCGCTTGGCGTGGCGGCCAATGCGATTGACTGCGTACATACGACGGCGGCTTCCCATGACCGTGTATTTATCGTCGAGCTGATGGGACATAAGGTCGGCTGGCTGACATTGTATGCGGGCATTGCCGGCGGATCGGATATCATCCTGATTCCGGAGATCCCGTACCGCCTGGATTCCGTACTGCAGGCGATCGTAAGACGTGTCAAGAGCGGCAAGCGTTTCAGTATCATCGCAATGGCAGAGGGTGCTGTGCCGGAAGAGTTTGCGGATCTTTCCAATAAGGAATATACAAAGCGGCTCAGGGCAGCCGGCTATCCGTCCGCTTCCTATATGCTCGGCAATCAGATCGAAGAGGCAATCGGACAGGAAGTCCGGATCGTTGTGCCGGGACATACGCAGAGAGGCGGCAGTCCGGTACCGTATGACCGTGTGATCGCCACGAGACTTGGCGCCTATGCGGGCCGCATGATTATCAACGGACAGTTTGGCTATATGGCGGCGCTGGATAACCAGAAGATTGTCAAGATACCGCTTTCCAAGGTGGCCGGCAAGCTCAAGAAGGTGGATCCGAAGAGCGATATCATCCGTCAGACGAGAGATATCGGCATCAGCCTTGGCGATGAGGAAGTAACAGAAGAAATCTGATATGGATTGAAGGGTTGGAGAGATGGCTTATCAGGCACTTTACAGGAAATGGAGACCGGACGGCTTCGATGATGTCAAGGGGCAGGAACCGATTGTGACCGCCCTGAGAAATCAGATTATCCAGGGACGGATCGGCCACGCCTATCTGTTCTGCGGCACCCGCGGCACCGGCAAGACATCGGTCGCCAAGATATTTGCGAAGGCTGTCAACTGCGAACATCCAGTAAACGGCAGTCCGTGCGGCGAGTGCGAATCCTGCCGTGCGATAGCGCAGCAGCGTTCGATGAATGTCGTCGAGATTGATGCGGCGTCCAACAACGGCGTCGACAATATCCGGCAGATCTGCGAGGAGACAGCCTATCATCCGGCCGAAGGTCGATACAAGGTCTATATCATCGATGAGGTGCACATGCTGACGGCCAGCGCCTTCAACGCCCTGCTCAAGACGCTGGAGGAACCGCCGGAATATGTCATTTTCATTCTGGCGACGACGGAGCCGCAGAGTGTGCTGCCGACGATTATTTCGCGGTGCCAGCGGTACGATTTCCGCCGGCTCAGCATCCCGACGATTGTGGACCGGATGCGTTTTATCGCGGATCAGGAGAACATCGATGTCGATGATGAGGCGCTGGAATATATCGCGCGGACGGCCGGCGGCGCGATGCGTGATGCGCTCAGTATTTTTGACCAGTGTCAGGCATTCTGCCTGGGAGAGAAGATCACGTATCAGCGGGTGGCCGATGTGCTCGGCGCGGTGGACCCGTCGGTTCTGGCGGATCTGATGCGGGACATCGCCCACGCAGATGCGGACAGTGCGCTGCGGCGGCTGAATGACATGATCCTGCAGGGGCGCGATCTGACGCAGGTTGTATCGGATCTGATCTGGTACCTGCGCAACCTGATGCTGGTGAAGGCCGGCATCGGAGAAGATATGATCGAGGCCTCCCATGAGCAGGTGGAGGCGATGAAGAAGGCCGGGGAGGATATCACGGAGGATATGATTCTGTATTATATCCGTGTCCTTTCCGATCTGTATAATTCCATGCGGCGTTCCTCACAGAAGCGGGTTCTGGTTGAAGTCGCGATTATACGGCTCTGCCATCCTGCGGCGGAGACGGATCTGGACGCGCTGCGAAGCCGTGTCGATATTCTTGAGGAACGGCTCGACAGCGGACAGTTCGCAGCACCGGCGGGGCAGCCGGCGGGCGCGGCGCAGAAGCCGGCACCGGCAGCGCCGGAGAGCGGAGCGAAAGAGCAGGATCTGCTGGAAGCACTGCCGGAGGATATCATGATCCTTTGCGAGAACTGGGAGGAAATCCGCAATTCACTGCCGGAGGCACCGCGCAGGATGCTGCAGGGCGCTGCGGTATCGCCGGTGAGCAACGGCATCATGCTCTATATACAGGATAAATTCGGCCGTTATTATTTTGAGCATACAGAGAAGATGCGCGAGCTTACAGAGATGATCGCGCAGAAGACAGGACGGAAGTTCAATATCCACCTCGCCGACGGCGGCGTGCGTCCGGACGGCGGCAGCAATGCGGTCAGCCTTGACCGGATCGTGGATATTCTGAAGACGAGACTTAAAACACCGGGGCAGAACCCGGATCAGGAGGGTAATGAATAATGTCAAAGAGAGGCGGTTACCCGGGCGGAATGCCGGGCAATATGAATAATCTTATGAAACAGGCACAGCGCATGCAGAAACAGATGGAAGATGCGCAGAAACAGCTCGAGGAGCAGCAGTTTGAGGCTTCCGCGGGCGGCGGTGCCGTGAAGGTTCGCGTCAGCGGCAAGAAGGAACTGCTCGAGGTCATGATCGACCCTGAGGCAGTTGACCCGGATGACGTGGAGATGCTGCAGGATATGATCGTGGCAGCGGTCAACGAAGCCTTCAGTCAGGTTGACAAAGTCACACAGGAATCCATGGCGAAGATGACCGGCGGCCTTGGAGGGTTCGGATTTTAATGGATGCTTACAGCAGTCAGATGAACAAGCTGATCGAGGAGCTGTCCAGGCTTCCCGGCATCGGAAATAAGACGGCGCAGCGGCTGGCTTTTCATATTATCAATATGCCGAAGGATCAGGTGCAGAGTCTGGCGGATGCCATCGTGAATACACGGGCCAATGTCCGCTACTGCAAGTGCTGTCAGAATCTTTCCGACAGCGAACTCTGTCCGATCTGTTCGGACCCTGAACGGGATAAAAGCACGATCATGGTCGTTGAGACACCGCGCGATCTGGCAGCTTACGAGAAGACACAGAAATACAAGGGCGTTTACCACGTGCTGCACGGTGCGATTTCGCCGATGATGGGCATCGGACCTGCAGACATACGCCTGAAGGAACTCATGAAACGTCTCGAGGGCGATGTGCTTGAGGTGATTATCGCCACCAACTCAACGCTGGAGGGCGAGACGACCGCCATGTACATCAGCAAGCTGGTCAAACCGACCGGCATCCGCGTGACGCGCATTGCCAGCGGCGTACCGGTTGGCGGCGACCTGGAATATATCGACGAGGTGACTCTGCTCCGTGCCCTGGAGGGCAGGACAGAGCTGTAGGCAGGAGGCTAACTATGGCAGCAGACTATGAAGACGGCACGGTGCAGCCGGAAAACGGCAGGCAGCAGGCCGGACGCAGACGCGGCGGCAGCACGGGTCAGGACCGGGTCGGCCTGCTTCTGGTGATCGGCCTGATCATACTGGCAGTGATCCTGATTTTTGCCATTTATCAAAGCCGCCGTGTCAGCAGTTCGTATACCGTGACCAATGAGATCGGCGGCAACGTATACGGCTCTGACAGCTATGAAGTCATGGGCAGCAATATCATCCGCTACAGCCGCGACGGTATCACGCTGATCAACAGCGACGGCGATGCACTCTGGAATCAGACCTTCGGTATGTCGGACCCGATTATATCGGTGGGCAGCACATATATCGCCATCGGCGACCGCGGCGCCAGCAGTCTGTATATTTTCGATCAGTCGGGCGAGGTGTCGGAGATCACGACGGATGTGCCGCTGGCGGCACTGTGTATTTCCGACCAGGGCGTTACGGCGGCGATCCTGTCGGATTCAGACAACAACTATATCAACCTTTACGAAAAAGACGGGACGATTCTGGCAACCATCAAGGCATCTTTTGCCGACATGGGCTATCCGATTGCACTGGACATTTCTCCTGACTCCCGGTATCTTGCTGTCAGCTATCTGAACTCCGATGAGAAGGCGGATGTTGTCACGAATCTCGTATTTTACGACTTCGACCGGTCGGGCGACCCGACGGCGGATTCATTTTCCCTGGACGGCATCTGCCCGCAGATCGACTATCTGAGCAATACGAGGGCGGCCGTGTTCACGGAAAACGGCATGCGCACCTACGGCATGGGCAGCACGATTTCCGAGGGCAAGACGCTGGAATTTGACGATGAGATCAGGAGCATTTTCTGCGAGGACGGCAGAATAGGCTTCATATTTAAAAATAATGACGGAGACGGTGCCTATCGTATGGAGATATACGATACGGGCGGCAGCAAAAATGCCGAGGTCCGCTTCGACCTTGACTACAGCAGAATCAGGGTCGGCAACGGCAGCATTGTGCTGTCAGACAGCAGCAATGCGCTGATTTACAATTACAGCGGCAATCTTGTCTTTGATGGTGAGATACAGAACGGCATTTATGATCTGCTCCGGGCACGGGCTACCGATACTTACTGGCTGGCCAACACAGACGGGCTCAGCCTGATCAGTATACGATAAATCAAAGAAGGTGGACAAATGAATCTGCTGACGATACTGGCGCTGCTTATTCTGGCAGTCTGCGCCATTGGCGGTCTGGCGAGAGGCTTTGTCAAAACTGTCTTTACGCTTGTCGGGCTGGTGGCTGCGATTGCAGCCGCCGTTTTTCTTTCTCCGCACCTGAGCAGCTATCTCGCGGAGACTTCTCTCTACGATGATATTGAGACGCAGGTGGAAAAGGCAGTCGACGATACCGGCTCTTCACAGGAAGGACTGACAATGGGCGACGCGGCCAGAATATTTGCCCTGCCCTCGATGCTGAGCAGTGAACTGCAGAGCAGCAGCGAAGGCTACCCGGAGGGAGGCCTCACGGCTTATACGGTTACCTATGTGACCGGGAAAATCATCGATGTCATCGCTTTTATTATCGTACTGGCGGCGGTGTGGATTATTATCGCGCTGATTGCCCATGCCCTGGATCATCTGGCCCGCAAGCCGGTGCTGAATGCGCTGAACCGCTTCGGCGGACTGGCGATCGGCCTGCTCAAGGGAATGCTGATCCTGTGGATTTTCTGCCTGCTTATCATGCTGGCAGTCAGCTTCAATATAGGAAACGATCTGTATGCCCAGATCCAGGAGAGCACTTTCCTCAGCTGGGTCTATGATAACAATTTACTGCTGACACTTCTCGGCGGACTGATCGGTGCATGAGAAAACAGGCCCGTGAAACGGCGTATTTACGCTGTTTTACGGGCTTGTAAAATAAAAATGAAATTTTTTAAAAAAAGTGTTGACAAGACCCCGGAAACCTGATATATTACTTTTGTTGCCGCTGAGAGCGGCGATCACATTGAAAACTTAATAACAGTACAATCCCGAAAATTCTTTTACAGAATTATTCAAGAACAAAAACCAAGTAAAGAACGGGAAAGAAAAGCGAGTGTTTTTCTGACCGGTCAAAATCTTTTAACATGAGAGTTTGATCCTGGCTCAGGATGAACGCTGGCGGCGTGCTTAA
>Ga0256404_1002232_pt1 | contig 43551 bp, 30 predicted proteins | sample RumenRJG_01DNA_FD_185990 | JGI IMG/M metagenome (GOLD analysis project Ga0256404, IMG submission 185990) | Bovine rumen microbial communities from Lethbridge, Alberta, Canada - RJG_01 | ecosystem: Host-associated > Mammals > Digestive system > Stomach > Rumen | place: Canada: Alberta | collected... | reverse complement strand
TGAGTCCGCTTGAAAAAGTCCAAACATGCCGAAATTTGAGTAAAAATCAATGCGTAGCCGCTCCCCTCCCTTGTAGGGGAGGGGTTGGGGTGGGGTCAGTATCTTATTCGCTATCAGGATATTACAGACCCCACCCCGCCCAAAGGGCACCCCTCCCCTTGAGGGGAGGGGAGTGGCTGGCGCGATAGTCATCGCCATGCATCAATAGTTATTGCGATAGATGACCTTACCGGCGCCGCTAGTTATCTTCAGGGCATCGGGATGCTCGCGGATAAAAGAGTCGATGTGGCGTACGCGCTTCTCCTCGAATATCTCGTCCATGGCAATGAGTATGCCGGTTTCCTCGACATCGCCAAAACCGTAGTTGATGGCGGTGCCGAAGAGTTTCATCGTGGGTGAGAGACTCATGTAGGCATTGACTAAGGGAGGAATGTTATAGCCCAAGCGCCGTATTTCCTGATTCAGTATCTTATAGTCCTCACGGAACGAGTCCTTGCAGAAGAGGGCTGCCAGTTGTTGCTCATCGGTCTCGATGCAGAGCGGCTTCATCGGTATGACAAGGTGATCCTTGTCGTCGAAATACTTACGAAGAAAATAGAGAATCATGTCGCGTCCCTCGCGGATATAGGAAGGATACATGGTCATCTTGCCGAAGAAATACCTGACGTTGGGCATGATGACGGTGAGAGCGCCCAGCCCGTCCCATAGGTTGTCGAGGGCGAAGAGGCTCTTCGCACCCCTACGCGACGACTGGTAGGGTAGGGCAACGAACGAACGTCCGAGCTCGATGGTGTAAGGCATGTAGTCGCTCAGGAACTTTTCGGAGAAGTGGAACATGTGGCTGGTGGCCAGACGTGGTTGTCCATTCTCGTCGATTTCCCACTTCGTTCCCTCAAGATAGCGGTAGCCCCCAATGATTTCCTCTGCCTCTGGATTCCATACGATGAGCTGCTTGTAGCAGTTCTCGCAGATGTCGAACTCGTCGATGTCGGCCGCCTTGCCCGTTCCACCGCCGGCTTCGCGGAAAGCGATTTCGCGTAGGCGTCCGATTTCCTGCATCACGTTGGGTGCCTCATGTGCAGTGACAACGTAGACCTCGTTATGACTCTTGTTGGTCATACGTAGCTGACGGTTGGGGGTGAGCTCGCTTTTGAGTACCTCAATGGGGATGGGATCGATGATGGGTTGTTCCATTGCTTCTTGATGGGGGTTAGGGGAGTATAAGGCTTATAGGGACTTAAGGAACCTGTGGGGTGTACAGGCTATACACTTTATCTTTCACGAACTGTGCCCACTCTGCTGGAGTCTTCGACTTGTCGAAGGTCTGCCAGGGTATGGGCTTGCCGATAGTGATGCGGAAGTCCTTTCCCACGTTCTTGTACATCTCGTCGACAAGAAAGAGCATGGCCAGGTTGAAGGGCAGGAAGCGGTCGGAAAAACGGGCAAGACGATAGAACTTCTTACTGTTCTCGCCGCTGAAGTGTATGGGCACGATGTCGCGGTGGGTCTCCACGCTCTTGGTGAGGAAGGTCTTCGACCAGGGTATATCGCAAATCGAACCGTCGTCCTGCTTGCGTGAGCAGAGGCCCGCGGGGAACATGAGCACGTGGTTCTGGCTCTCGAAGGTGGCCTTGACCAGACGCGGGAAGTCACGTCCCTGCTTGCCCGTCTTGTTGATGGGTACGCAGAGCGGAGCCAGACCCGGCAGGTTCATCAGCAGGTCGTTGACAAGGTAGCGGAAGTGATCATCGTAGTGACGACCGATAACCGAGCCGAGGGCCACACCGTCGATGCCTCCTAACGGATGGTTCGAGACGAAAGTATAGTGACACCCGTCGTCCTTAGCCGGCAGGTTCTCCATACCCTCTATGTGTAGCTTCATCTGCAGATAATTCACACAGGCTTCGAGCCAGGGGGTGCCCTTCAGGTCGCGTGACTCCCACAGGAACGCGTTGACCTGGTCTTGATGGGCAATGCGCTTCAACCAGCTGACCAGCGGTCGAGGCACTAACCAAGACTTCCCGCCCATCTTGCTGCGCAGGATGGCTTCGATGTCTATGGTCTTTTCCGAAACGGTTGTCATTGTTTGCAATTAGTCGTAATGGAGTTGCAAAATTACAATTATTCTTTCAAATATTGCACTTTTTATTTAAAAAAATCACTCTTTACATGCATTTTTATATCAATTTGTCAACAATCGGTACTTAGACGATGCTGGTTATGGTGGCCACCATCGCACTAACAGAAGCTGTTCGAAGGGCATACAACGGCTTTAACGCGCGCCGGACACTGCACAGATTTAAAGAAATGAGCAATAGTTTGTCAATAAAATCAACTTTTTGGGGGCAATAGAAAATATTTTTGGGGAATTGTGGGGAATTGTGGGGGAAAATCACTATCTTTGCCCTCGAATTACGAAAAAGAGAAAAAGGCATGCGCTTTTTAGGCAACATCGAGGCCAAGACCGACCAGAAGGGACGCGTTTTCCTTCCGTCGGTATTCCGCAAGGAGCTTCAGGCTTCTGGCGAGGAGCGGCTGGTCATGCGTATGGACGTGCATGAGAAGTGCCTGATGCTGTTTCCTGAAAGCGTCTGGAACGAGAAGATGGACGCCATGTTCAGCAACGCCGACGAGTGGGACGCCGTAGAGAAGAAGGTACTTCGCATGTATATGGAGGACGTTGAGATTCTGCCGCTCGATGGAAGCGGTCGCATCCTGATTCCCTCCCGCTACCTGAAAGAGGCCGAGATCGACTCCACGGTGCGCTTCATCGGCCTGAACCACAAGATCGAGCTATGGGCGCCCCACAACCTCGAAAAACCCAAGCTGAGCCAGGACGAGTTTGCGGCAACGCTGAAAACCATCATGGCCCGTTCACGAAGAAACCAGCAAGAAGATGATTAACAAGGCAGAGACATATCACCGACCAGTGCTTCTGCAGGAAAGTATCGACGGGCTGGACATCCAGCCCGGTGGTGTCTATATAGATGTCACGTTCGGTGGCGGCGGTCACTCACGCGAGATTCTGCGACGGTTGGGCCCTGACGGTCGCCTCTACAGCTTCGACCAGGACGAGGATGCCGAAAAAAACATCGTCAGCGATGATAGATTTACGTTCGTCAGGAGCAACTTTAGATATGTGAAGCAATGGATGCGCTATTACGGTGAGGACCACATCGATGGTCTGCTGGCCGACTTGGGAGTATCGTCGCACCACCTGGATGACGAGACGCGCGGATTCTCCTTCCGCTTCGACGATGCTCCGCTCGATATGCGCATGAACAAGCGTGCCGGACAGACGGCTGCCGACTTGCTGAACAATGCTGAAGAGCAACGGCTGGCCGACATCTTTTACCTCTACGGCGAGCTGAAGACAGCACGGCGTATGGCAGCGGCTATTGTCAAAGCCCGTCAGCAGCAGGCAATAAGGACCACCCGCGACCTGTTGCAGATACTCGAGCCGCTGGTGGGCCGCGACCGCGAGAAGAAGGATATGGCCCGCGTGTTTCAGGCACTGCGCATCGAGGTGAACCACGAGATGGATGCCCTGCGCGAGATGCTCGCCGGAGCCACGCAGCTGCTGCGCGAGGGCGGGCGCCTCAGCGTCATCACCTATCACTCGCTCGAAGACCGGATCGTGAAGAACGTGATGCGAGCAGGCAACGCTGAGGGGCGTATGGAGCAGGATTTCTTTGGGCGCACGCAGTCGCCCTTCCACCTTATTAATAATAAGGTTATAGTGCCCTCGGACGAGGAGGTTGCAGAGAACCCGCGCAGTCGTAGCGCAAAACTGAGAATTGCGGTAAAGAGTTGATAGATAGTAGTTTGGATTATGAAAGAGAACGATGACATAACACTGGAATTCAGCGAGGAAGCACTCCAGGAACAGACAAAGGCGAAAATGCCCGACAACGATGCCGATGACAGCAGTCGCTCGCTGAAGGAGAGACTGAAGACGACTTCGACCTTCGAGCAGATCAAGCAGAAGGTGAGCGAAGACGACGATGCCCCCGTGAGCACGCTGACCCTGCGCACCATTCTGGGTGGAGACATCCTGTCGACGCAGTTGGTGCGCCGCCAGGTGTGGTTGCTGTTGCTCATCATGCTGTTTATCACCATCAGCGTGGCCTTTCGCTACCAGTGTCAGCAAGACCAGATACAAATATCGAAAATGGAGCAGCAACTCGTCGACATCAAGTACAAGGCCCTGTCGAGTGCCAGCACACTGACCGAGCGCACACGCAAAAGCCGTGTGCTCGAGGCATTGCGCGAGAATAATGACAGCATACTGCACATCTCGACCGTGCCGCCATACGTCATCCATGTGGAGAATTAAGAATTAGGAGTTAAGAGTTAGGAGTTATGAGCAAGTTCGACAGTAAGAAAGTAATGCCCCGCTACCTCGCCCTGACGGTCATCCTGTCGTTAGTGGGGGTGGCCGTCGTTATCAAGGCCAGCGTTATCATGACGGCCAAGAAGAGCTATTGGGAGATTGTGGCCAAACAGCAGAAGAGAGACAGCATACCCCTTCCACCTAAACGTGGCAACATCCTGAGCAGCGACGGTCAGCTCATGGCATCGAGCATTCCTGAATTTAAGATATACTTCGACTTCCAGCCTATTGACAAAGCCGATACGGCGCTTGTCAACCGCATGGACACCCTCTGGCATGAGAAGTTGGACAGTCTCTGTATGGGTCTGCACGAAATCTTCCCCGAGCGTTCGGCCGAGGAGTTCAAGAAGCACTTGGAAGAAGGCCGTAGCATGGTTGTAGAGGAAAGGGTGAAGAAGACTGTAAACGGCAAGACGACGTTAGAGAAGACTGGAAGGACAAGCATAGGCCATCGCAACTGGCCTATCTGGCCTCACCGCATCAACTACAGTACCTACTGCCAAGTGAAGGAGCTGCCCTTCATCAATGCCGGACGCTACCGTAGCGGTTTCCACTGTGACACGTTCAAGATACGTCTGCGACCCTTCGGCTCTCTTGCTCAGCGCACCGTGGGCGACATGTATGTAGCCAAGGATTCGGCCCGCTACGGACTGGAGCTGACCTTCGACTCGATACTGCGCGGAACCACCGGACTGAAGCATCCGCAGAAAGTGCTCAATAAGACCATCGACCAGATCGTGGCACCCGCTATCGACGGTGCCGACATCGTGACCACTATTGACGTGGGTATGCAAGACCTGGCCGAACGGGCTTTGCTGAACGAGATGAAGGACACGCTGACGCGTGCCGACATGGGCGTGGCCATCCTCATGGAGGTGGCTACTGGCGACGTGAAGGCTATCGTCAACATGGAGCGTACGCCATCGGGCAGATACGAGGAGCGCATGAACAATGCCGTGAGCTATGTGTGCGAGCCGGGCTCGGTGTTTAAGGTGGCATCGATCATGGTGGCACTCGACGACGGTGTTTGCGACACTACCGAGATTATCCATTCCGGATGCGGCATCATGCCCTTCGGCAACCGGCTGATGAAAGACCACAACTGGCGACGGGGCGGCTATGGCGACATCAACGTCGCACAGTCCATTGCCTACAGCTCGAACGTGGGCGTCAGCCATATCATCAACAAATACTACGGCAGCAACCCCACTCGCTACGTGAACGGACTATACCGTATAGGCATTGCCGAGAATCTGGACATCCCCATCAAGGGATATCATCACCCCAACATACGCATGCCGAACACGAAGACCACCAACCGCGCCCTGTACTGGAGCAGCACCACCTTGCCGTGGATGTCGATAGGCTATGAGACGCAGATAGCACCAATCAACACTGTGGCGTTCTACAACGCCATTGCCAACGGAGGCAAGATGATGCGACCCCGATTCGTGAAGGCCGTGCAGAAAGATGGCGAGTGCATCAAAGAGTTTCCGCCAGAAGTCATCAAACAGCAGATTGCCAGTCCCCAGACCATCAAGAAGGTACAAGACATGCTGCGCGACGTGGTAACCTATGGCACCGGCAGGAAGCCCATGCAACGCATGCTCTTCCCCGTAGCAGGCAAGACCGGTACGGCACAGATAGCAGATGAGCACGGAGGATACCACTCTGGGATTACACGCTATTGGCTGTCGTTTGCAGGCTATTTCCCCGCTGACAATCCCCGCTACAGCTGTATCGTCTGTATGCGCAAGAAGGGACTGCCCGCCTCGGGTACGATGTCGGCCAAGGTGTTCCGTCAGATTGCCGAGGGTGTCATAGCCCAGGATCTGAAGACGCGAATCGAGGACTCGCGCGACTCTGCCTCCATCCTCATTCCCGACGTGAAGGACGGCAACATTGCAGCTGCCGACTATGTGCTCAGCCAGCTCCATATCAAGACCAATGGTAACTGGGCAGGATACTATGGCAAGAATAACAAGCAAGAAGGATTTGCACCGGTCTGGGGAAAAGCCATCCGCGAGGCCGATAATGTGACATTGTCAAAATTATCTACTGACCACCGGGTGATGCCTGACGTCACAGGTATGGGTGCACGCGACGCCGTCTTTCTCTTGGAAGACATGGGCGTAAAGGTGCATCTGAGCGGTCGCGGACGTGTGAAGAGCCAGAGCATTCCTTCGGGCATGGTGCTGAAGGCGGGTATGACCTGCGAACTGCATCTGCAATAGTAACTACGCTTTACCAATTTCATCATCAAACTGCCAAGACATGAAGCTCTCAGACATCATCAAGCACATTCCAGTGGAGACAATCATCGGTCCCACTAATATTGAGATTAGCGATGTGAATATTGACTCGCGCCAGATAGGCCAGGGTCATCTGTTCGTGGCCATCAAAGGCACCCAGACCGACGGTCACCAGTATATTCCGAAAGCCGTAGAGCTGGGAGCCAAGGCGGTATTATGCGAGACGCTGCCCGAAGGAGCGACCGGCGACGAAGTGACCTACGTGCAGGTGCAGTCGACCGAGCAACAGGTGGGACCAGTAGCCACTGCCTTCTGCGGTAACCCCACATCGAAGCTCAGGCTCGTGGGTGTCACCGGTACGAACGGCAAGACCACCATCGCCACCTTATTATATAATATGTTCCGGCAGTTGGGTCACAAGAGCGGTCTGCTCTCCACCGTGTGCAACTACATCGACGGCGAGCCCGTACCTGCCACCCACACCACGCCTGACCCCATCGAGCTGAACCGCCTGCTGGCACGTATGGTCGAGGCCGGATGCGAGTATTGCTTCATGGAGTGCTCGAGCCATGCCATCGCCCAGCATCGCATCGGCGGGCTGAAGTTTGCCGGAGGCCTCTTCACCAATCTCACTCGCGACCACCTGGACTACCACAAGACGGTGGAGAACTACCGCGACGCCAAGAAAATGTTCTTCGACTCCCTACCCAAGGACGCCTTCGCCATTACCAATGCCGACGACAAGAACGGGCTCTACATGGTGCAGAACACCCGGGCCACGGTGAAGACCTACTCCACACGTTCGATGGCCGACTTCCGTGCGCGCATCATCGAATGTCACTTCGAGGGCATGTATTTGGAAATCAACGGTCGCGAGGTAGGCGTGCAGTTCATCGGCAAGTTCAACGTGAGCAACCTTCTTGCCGTCTATGGAGCCGCCGTCATGCTGGGCAAGCAGCCCGAGGACGTGCTTGTGGTGATGAGCACACTGAAGAGCGTAGCCGGACGGCTGGAGCCTATCCGCTCGCCCGAGGGTGTCACCGCCATCGTCGACTATGCCCATACGCCCGACGCATTAGAGAACGTGTTGAAAGCCATCCACGAGGTGCTCGACGGGAAGGACGGTAAGATTATCACCGTTTGCGGCGCAGGCGGTAACCGCGACAAAGGCAAGCGCCCGCTCATGGCCCAGGAGGCCGTCCGACAGAGCGACCGCGTCATCATTACGAGCGACAACCCGCGCTTTGAGGAGCCACAGGACATCATTAACGACATGCTGGCCGGACTCGACCAGAAGCAGATGAAGAAAGTCGTAGCCATCACCGACCGTCGCGAAGCCATCAAGACAGCACTGATGCTTGCCCAGAAGGGCGACGTAGTCCTCATCGCCGGAAAGGGTCACGAGGACTATCAGGAGATTCGCGGTGTGAAGCACCACTTCGACGACCGCGAGGAAGTGAGGAACTGCTTTCAACAGTGAAAGAAGCCGTGATAACGTCATAACGAAATAACGATATAACGTCATAACGAAATAACGAAAATATGCTTTACTATCTCTTTAGATTCTTCGAGCAATTTGACATCCCCGGCTCTCACCTCTGGAGCTACATTTCGTTCCGCTCACTGCTGGCGCTCATCCTGTCGCTGGTCATCTCTGCGTGGTTTGGTGAGTACTTCATCAAATGGATGAAAAGACGAAAGATCTTCGAGACCGAGCGCGACCCGGCCATCGACCCCTTCGGTGTCGAGAAGAAGGGCGTACCTACCATGGGCGGCATCATTATCATCGTGTCGATGCTGGTGCCGGTGATACTGTTGGGACGCATGCGCAACATCTACCTTATCCTGATGATCGTCACCACGCTGTGGTTAGGATTCCTCGGCTTTATGGACGACTACATCAAGATATTCAAGCGCAACAAAGACGGATTGAAGGGCAAGTACAAGATTGTGGGTCAGGTTTCTATCGGTTTCATCGTGGGCCTGACGCTCTGGCTGAGCCCCGACGCAGTGGTGCGTGAGAACACCAGCGTGCCACAACAGAACCCGACGGAGCAGGTGGTGAAGCATGAGCAGACGGCACACAAGTCGCTGAAGACCACCATCCCGTTCATGAAGAATCACAACCTTGACTACTCTAACCTGATGTCGTTCTGTGGCAAGTACAAGACGGCTGCAGGATGGGTTCTGTTCGTATTGATGACCATCCTCGTAGTGACGGCTGTCTCGAACGGAGCCAACCTGAACGACGGTATGGACGGCATGTGTGCCGGTAACTCGGCCATCATCGGAGTTGCGTTAGGCATACTGGCCTACGTCTCGTCGCACATAGGCTACGCGTCTTACTTCGACATCATGTACATCCCGCACTCGGAGGAACTTGTAGTATTTCTCTGTGCCTTCATTGGTGCCATGATCGGATTCCTGTGGTACAACGCGTTCCCAGCCCAGATCTTCATGGGCGATACGGGGTCGCTCACCATCGGAGGCGTCATCGGCGTTTGTGCTGTCATCATCCATAAGGAACTGCTGCTGCCCATACTTTGTGGCATTTTCTTCGTCGAGAGTCTCAGTGTGATTATCCAGACACAGTGGTTCAAGTTGCAGAAGCGCAAGGGCAAGCGGGTACGTGTGTTCCGTGCCACACCCATCCACGACAACTTCCGCAAACTCGACTCGCAGCTTGACCAGACCAGCACCTATATCCTAAAAGGATGGCCGCACCGACCATTCCACGAGTCGAAGATTACCATCCGTTTCTGGATTACCACTATCATATTAGCTGCAATAACCATCATCACATTAAAGGTAAGATAAATCCCATTAGTCCCATTAGTCCCATTAGCCCCATTAGCCCCATCAGACCCATGCAAAAAAGAATAGTCATATTAGGAGCAGGAGAAAGCGGTGCAGGTGCCGCCATCCTGGCAAAGAAAGAAGGTTTCGACGTGTTGGTTAGTGACATGTCGGCCATTGCCCCACGATACAAAGAGATGCTCGACGAACGTCAGATTCCCTGGGAGGAAGGACATCACACAGCCGAACTGATTCTCAATGCCAATGAGATTGTCAAGAGTCCCGGCATTCCCGATACGGCTCCGATGGTAGCAAGTGCCATCAAGGCCGGCATACCCATCATCAGCGAGATAGAGTTTGCTGGACGCTACACCACGTCGAAGATGATCTGCATCACTGGCTCTAACGGAAAGACCACGACCACCTCGCTCATCTACCATATCTTCCGTGAGGCAGGCTACGACGCCGGACTGGCCGGTAACATCGGCCACTCGCTGGCACTGCAGGTGGCAGAGGAGCCACACGAGTACTATATCATTGAGCTGTCGTCGTTCCAACTCGACAACATGTACGATTTCCGTGCCAATATCGCTATTCTGCTCAACATCACACCCGACCACTTGGACCGCTACGGCTTCGAGATGCAGAACTACGTCGATGCAAAGATGCGTATCCTCCAGAACCAGACCAGCGACGACGCCTTCATCTACTGGAACGACGACCCCATTATCAAGCGTGAACTGGAAAAGTACAACATTCAGGCCGTGCAGTATCCGTTCTCGGAACTGAAGGAAAAGGGTTCCATAGGATATATCGAGGAAGGTAAGTACGTCTTGGAGAAGCCCGAGCCTTTCAACATGGAGCAGGAGCAGTTGAGTCTTACTGGTCGCCATAACATCTACAACTCGTTGGCAGCAGGACTTGCCGGCAACATCGCCGGTATCAAGAAGGAGGTGATCCGTAAGTCGCTCAGCGAGTTCCCCGGCGTCGAGCACAGATTGGAGAAAGCTGGTGTGGTGCGTGGCGTGCAGTACATCAACGACTCGAAAGCCACTAATGTCGATGCCTGCTGGTACGCCCTCGACTCAATGAAGACCAAGGTCGTGCTCATTCTTGGCGGCAAGGACAAAGGCAACGACTACGACCCCATCAAGCCGCTTGTCAAGGAGAAGTGCTCGGCACTGGTCTATCTCGGAGCCGACAACACAAAACTGCACCAAAACTTCGATTCCATCGGTATTCCCGTTCGCGACACCCATTCCATGAAAGAATGTATCGAAGCCTGCTACGAGCTGTCCCAGCCTGGCGAAACGGTGCTGCTGTCACCCTGCTGCGCCAGCTTCGACCTGTTTAAGAACATGGAGGACCGAGGCGAGCAATTCAAGGAACTGGTAAAGAACCTATAAGACTCATAAGTCCCATTAGCCCCATAAGTCCCATTGGCCCTATTGGCCCCATTAGCCCTATAAAGCCCCCAACAATGAACAAGAAAATAGGAAATCTCTTCAAAGGCGACAAGGTCATCTGGATGGTGTTCTTCTTCCTGTGCGTCATCAGCATTATTGAAGTCTTTTCGGCTTCAAGCACGCTGACGTTCAAGTCGCAGAACTATCTGGGACCTATTTTCTATCACGTCCTGATGATCTTGATAGGATTGTTCGTAGCCATCGTTACGCTCAACATTCCTTGCCGCTACTTCAAGATTGCTACGCCACTGCTGCTGGTCGTAAGTCTCATCATGTTGCTTTGGGTACTCGTGGGAGGCGAAAGCATCAATGGTGCCAACCGCGTCATCAAACTGCTTCCTGGCATCACATTCCAGCCATCTGAGATAGCCAAGGGCACGATGGTGCTGGCCACGGCACAGATACTTAGTGCCATGCAGCGTGAGGACGGCAGCGGTGCTGCTCCACAGGCCATGAAATTTATTCTCTCACTCGTTCTGCCCTTCATAATATTAATTGGTATCGAGAACCTCTCCACGGCAGCACTGCTCTTTGCAGTGATTATCATGATGATGTTCCTGGGACGCATCCCTATGCACCAGATGGGCAAGCTCATCGGTGTGCTTTCTGTGCTTGCAGGAATATTCCTCGTGCTTACCTTCACCATCGGCAGCATGGACAAGACTGATGAAGAGAAGGAGGACAAGGCCAATGGACTGGTTATCACCAACAATGCTCAAGCCGATCATCGAAAAGATGAAAAGAGCGTGTTCGACGTGGTTACTCACCGTTTCGGCACTTGGCGCAACCGAGTCATCAGTTTCTTCGACAAGGAAGACGTACCGCCCGAGAAGTACGACCTGAACAAAAACTTCCAGGTGGGCCATGCCAACATTGCCATCGCCTCGTCGGGCGTTATTGGCAAGGGACCGGGCAACTCTACCGAACGTGACATCCTGCCACAGGCTTTCTCCGACTTTATCTATGCCATTATCATCGAAGAGATGGGCATCATCGGAGCCGTCGTTGTGGTATTCCTCTACATTATATTATTATATAGATGTGCACGCATAGCCAGACGTTGCGAGAACAACTTCCCTGCCTTCTTAGTCATGGGACTGTCCTTACTACTGGTCGTCCAGGCATGTATCAACATGATGGTGGCTGTAGAGATGATGCCTGTCACAGGACAGCCATTACCGCTTATATCGAAGGGCGGCACATCGACCATCATCAATTGTGCCTATATCGGTGTCATTCTCAGCGTGAGCCGTTCGGCTAAACGCATCCAGAGTGCTACGCAACAATCCTGATTATTCCCATTAATCCATACAACATGCAAGATAAAGAGTTACGAGTCGTCGTCAGTGGTGGTGGAACCGGAGGCCACATCTTTCCTGCCGTATCAATAGCCAATGCCATTCGCAGCATCTGTCCCGATGCCAAGATCTTATTCGTGGGTGCCCAGGGACGCATGGAAATGCAGCGAGTACCAGCTGCCGGCTACGAAATAAAGGGATTGCCTATCAGCGGTTTCGACCGGAAGAACCTGCTGAAAAACATTGGTCTGCCGTTTAAGCTGCTACGCAGTTGGGCAATGGCCTACAGCATCTTGCGCAAGTTCAAGCCACAGGTGGCTGTCGGCGTAGGTGGCTATGCCAGCTATCCCACCTTGAAGGTAGCCTCATGGATGAACATTCCAACGCTTATCCAGGAGCAGAACTCGTTTGCCGGCAAAGCCAACATCCGTTTAGCAAAGAAAGCAGCCCGTTGCTGTGTAGCCTTCGAAGGCATGGAGCGCTTCTTCCCTGCCGACCGCATCATGCTCACGGGCAACCCTGTACGTAAGCAGATGCTCGAGACCACCCTGACACGCAATCAGGCCATCAACAGCCTGGGGCTCGACCCGGAGAAGAAAACGGTGCTCATCGTTGGTGGAAGCCTTGGTGCCCGCACGCTGAACGAGTCGGTACTCGCACATCTCGATGACATCAAATCCTCAGGTGTGCAGTTCATCTGGCAGACGGGTAAGTACTATCATGCCTCCATACTCGATGAGCTGAAGGTCAAGGGACAACCCGAAGGCCTGAAGGTGATGGACTTCATCACCGACATGGGTGCGGCCTATCGTGCTGCCGACTTGGTCATCAGCCGGGCAGGAGCAAGCAGCGTCTCCGAATTCTGCCTGATCGGCAAGCCCGTCATCATGGTGCCCAGTCCCAATGTCACCGAAGACCACCAGACTAAGAATGCCATGGCACTGGTCAACAAGCAAGCCGCCCTCATCGTCAAGGATGCAGAGGCTAAGGAACAGCTCATCGGTCTGGCCATCAGTACCGTCAAGGACGATGCCAAGCTGCGCTCCCTCAGCGAGAACGTGCTGAAGCTCGCCCTTCCCGACTCGGCCGATATTATCGCCAAAGAAGTTATTAAGATAGTTCAAAATCAATAGTCCCGACCCATCAGCCCCATCAAAAAACAATGGAAGCAAAGAACATAAAAGCAGTCTATTTCATCGGTGCCGGCGGCATCGGCATGAGTGCCATCGCCCGTTACTTCATCAGCCGCGGACTCGTCGTGGCAGGCTACGACAAGACCCCTACCGAACTGACACGCCGGTTGGAGAAAGAAGGCATGCTGATTCACTATGAAGAGAATGTCGACGAGATTCCCCATGCCTGCAAGAAGCCCGAGTCTTGTCTCGTAGTCTATACACCCGCCATCCCCGACGAACATCAGGAGCTACAGTATTTCCGCGCCAACGGTTTCGAGATACAGAAGCGCGCACAGGTCCTGGGCACGCTGACCCGTCAGATGCGAGGTCTCTGTGTGGCAGGAACCCATGGCAAGACTTCGACCTCGACCATGTGTGCCCATATCCTGCACCAGAGTTCTATTGACTGCAACGCCTTCCTTGGTGGTATCTCGAAGAACTACGGCACGAACTACATCCTTTCGTCCGACTCTGATTACGTCGTCATCGAGGCCGACGAGTTCGACCGTTCGTTCCACTGGCTGTCACCCTGGATGACTGTTATCACTGCCACCGACCCCGACCATCTCGACATCTACGGAACGAAGGAAGCCTACCTCGAGAGTTTCCGTCACTACACGGAGCTTATCCAACCCGGCGGTGCACTCATCATCCACCGCAACCTTGAGATGAAAGAGTCACTGCAGGATGGTGTACGGCGCTACGACTACAGTCGCGACGAGGGTGATTTCCACGCCGAGAACATCCGTATTGAGAACGGCACCATCACCTTCGACTTCGTGTCGCCCATCGAGTGCGTCAACAACGTGGTGCTGGGCCAGCCCATCCCCATCAACATTGAGAACGGTGTGGCTGCCATGGCCATGGCCCAGTTGGCAGGATGTACAGCCCAGGAGCTGCGCTACGGCATGAAGACCTATGGAGGCGTGGACCGCCGGTTCGACTTCAAGATCAAGACCGACCGACTGGTGTTCCTCAGCGACTATGCCCATCACCCGAAGGAAATCCTCGAGAGTGCCCGTTCGCTGCGCGAGCTTTACAGCGACCGTCACATCACGGCTATCTTCCAGCCGCATCTCTATACCCGTACACGCGACTTCTATGAAGAGTTTGCTGAGGCACTGAGCCTGCTCGACGAGGTTATCCTCACCGAAATCTACCCTGCCCGTGAACTGCCCATCGAGGGCGTCACGTCGCAGCTCATCTACGACCGCCTGCGTCCAGGCATCGAGAAGCAGCTTGTCTGCAAGGACGATGTGCTCTCCTTGGTAAAGCAGCGCGACTTCGACGTGCTCGTCGTCCTCGGTGCCGGCGACCTTGACGCACAAGTACCGCAAATCACGAAACTACTAAAACAGAAACTCTTATGAACTGGAAGAAAGCCATCGTCATTGCGCTCGACATTGTCATCGGCGTCTATTTAGTGCTGGCTGTGACGGCCTTCAACAAGCCTGAAGAGCGGTCGTCGGTGTGCAACGAAGTGCGCATCAGCATCGAGAAGACCGACCCGCAGGGCTTTCTCAACGAGGAAGACATACGCCAAATACTCGTCAGCAGCCACCTCATGCCCCTCGGAAAACCCATGGATAAGATCAGTGTGCGCCAGATTGAAGAGAAACTGAGCGGCAACAACCTGATTGAATCCGCCCAGTGCTATAAGACGCAGTCGGGCCATGTGTGCATCAGCCTCCGTCAGCGTGTGCCTGTCGTTCGCGTGATGGCCGACAACGGCGACGACTATTATGTCGACAACCACGGTGAGTCCATATCGTCTTCAGGCTATTCGTGCGATGTCATCGTGGCCACTGGCAGCATCCCCCGTGCCTATGCCAAGAAGCATCTGTTCGTCGTGGCCAAGGACATTCAGGCCGACCAGTTCTGGAAGAACCAGGTCGTTCAGCTGAACATACTGGCCGACGGTTCGGTAGAGCTGATACCCCGTGTAGGCGAACACATTGCCTATTTGGGCCAGCCCACCGACATCAGCCACAAGTTGCAACGCCTACAGAAGTTCTACCTCTACGGTCTGTCGCAGGCAGGATGGAATAAATACTCGCGCATCAGCGTCGAGTTCGACAATCAGATTATCTGCAAACGAACAAAATAATAAAATAATATCAGATATGGCAGAACAAAAGGAATTTATCGTAGCGATTGAGCTCGGTTCTTCGAAGATTACGGGTATTGCCGGTCAGAAGAAGCCCGACGGCAGCATCAGCGTCCTCGCCCTGGTGCGCGAAGAGTCATCGTCCTTTATCCGCAAGGGCGTAGTCTATAACATCGACAAGACGGCACAATGTCTGTCTACCATTGTCAAGAAGCTCGAGTCACAGTTGAAGACTCGCATACGCCAGGTATTCGTAGGCGTGGGTGGCCAAAGCATTCGCGGCGTGCGCAACAGTATCATTCGCGACTTACCCGCCGATACCATCATCACCGCCGAGATGGTGAGCGAGCTCATGGACGAGAACCGTGCCACGGAATATGCCGACCAGAAGATTCTCGAGGTGGTCGATCAGGAATATCGCGTCGACAGCAACCTTCAGATCGACCCCGTAGGCATCCGTGCCTCGCGTTTAGAAGCCAATTTCCTGAACATCCTCATGCGCAAGTCGTTCTTCCTGAACCTGAGCAAGAGCTTCGAGACAGCCGGCATCAAGGTGGTCGAGATGTATGTGGCTCCGCTCATGTTGGCCAATGTGGTGCTCACTGAGACTGAAAAGCGTTCGGGCTGTGCACTTGTAGACCTGGGAGCCGACACCACCACTGTGGCCGTCTATTTCAAGAATCTTCTGCGCCACCTCGCCGTCATTCCCCTTGGAGCCAACAACATCACCAAGGACATTGCCTCACTTCAGATGGAAGAGGCCGATGCCGAAGCCATGAAGCTGAAGTACGGTTCGGCCTATACCGACAACAACGACATCGACGACACGCTGAAATACTCTATCGACCAGGAGCGTCAGGTGGAGAGTCGCCGCTTCATCGAGATCATCGAGGGTCGCTTGGAGGAAATCATTCTCAACGTGCGTGAGCAGATTCCCAACGAGTACTACGACAAACTGCTTGGCGGCATCGTGCTTACCGGTGGTGGTGCGAACCTGAAGAACATAGAGACAGCTTTCCGCTACCACACCCGCATTGACAAGATACGCACGGCCAAGTTCGTCACGCTTTCCATCAACTCGGGCGATCCTGCCATCAAGAAGCACGACGGCATGGCCAATACCGCCCTGGGACTGCTGGCGAAGGGCTACGTAAACTGTGCCGGTGGCGAGCTGAACACCAACCGCGACCTCTTTGCCCCTGCCGAAGACCAGGAAGAACCCGTTGCCGACACCATGACCACTGCCGCAGCCGAGAATCATGGTGTGCTGGCAGCCGATAAAGCCCAGCAGGAGAAAGAGCGACAGGAACGCGAACTCAAGGAACAGCAACAGCGGGAGCAGGAAGCCCAGGCCGAAGCCGAGCGCCAGCGCAAGAAAGCCAACAGCTTTGGCAACCGCCTGTGGAGCCGCTTCAAGAAGCTCGGTGAGGAAATCGTCAAGGACGAGTAACCGAAACACAAGGCCCATTAGCCCCATTAGCCCAATTGGCCCAATAGGCCCCATAAGACTCATAAGACCCAACACTCCTAAACAAAAAATTATCACCAATTATGGCAGACAACATTTTCAATCCCAACGAAATACTCGACTTCGGCGTTCCCGAGGAGAAGCACAGCATTATCAAGGTCATCGGCGTGGGCGGTGGCGGCGGCAACGCCGTGAACCACATGTACAACGAAGGCATCCACGACGTGACCTTCGTGGTGTGTAACACCGACAACCAGGCACTCAACGATTCGCCCGTGCCCGTCAAGCTGCAACTTGGCAGCGAGGGTCTCGGTGCCGGCAACCGTCCGGCCAAGGCCCGTGAGGCTGCCGAAGAGAGCATCGACGACATTCGCCGCATGCTCAGCGACGGCACCCGCATGGCTTTCATCACCGCAGGCATGGGTGGTGGCACCGGCACCGGAGCTGCTCCCGTCATTGCCCGTGTCTCGAAAGAGATGGGCATCCTCACCGTGGGCATCGTCACCATCCCCTTCCGTTTCGAGGGTAACAAGAAGATTGACCAGGCCCTCGACGGCGTCGAGGAGATGTCGAAGCACGTCGATGCCCTGCTGGTTATCAATAATGAGCGCCTGCGCGCCATCTATGGCAACCTGCCCTTCCGTCAGGCTTTCGGCAAGGCCGACGACACCCTCTCGGTGGCAGCCAAGAGCATTGCTGAGATTATCACCGTCCACGGCATCATCAATCTCGACTTCAACGATGTGAAGACCGTGCTCGAGAATGGTGGCGTGGCCATCATGTCAACAGGATTCGGCGAGGGCGAAGAGCGCGTGAAGAAAGCCATCGACGATGCCCTCAACTCGCCCCTACTCAACGACAACGACATCTTCAACTCGAAGAAAATCCTGTTCAACATCTCCTTCTGCGAGCAGACCGACGGCAAGGAGGACTTCATGATGGACGAGATCAACTACGTTCACGAGTTCATGGGCAAGTTCGGCGACTTCGAGATCAAGTGGGGCGTGGCCGAGGATCCTGAGCTGGGCAACAAGGTCAAGGTGACCATTCTCGCTACTGGCTTCGGCATCAGCAACGTCGACGGCATGCAGGACCGACTGACCAAGCAGACTCGGGAGGAAGCATCGAAGCTTGCCGAGATTCAGGAGCGCGAGGCACGCAATATGGAGCGCCGCGCCAAGTTCTACGACGAGGACTCGAACGCACGCACTTACAAGCGCCACCCGAAAATCTACCTCTTCCGCCCAGAAGACCTCGACAACGACGACATCATCTCGGCCGTCGAGCAGACACCTACCTATAAGCGCACTCGCGAGGTGCTCGAAAGCATTAGCAACCAGAACGCCGCCCCTAAGCCCGCCACCGACTCAACGGCCAACGCTGCCGACGTGCAGGGGGTCATCAGCTTCGTCTGATTGTAAGTAATTATTATCCAAAAGGCACTTGCCACATGCCTTGTGCGTGCCCTACATTCAGCTTCGTACAGTTGCGATGTGGGCACACACAAGGCATGTTCTTTTTTACGTAAAGTGCTGTGAATGATGCTCAAAAGTCATTGAAATGTCATTATATTGGTGTTCAATATCGCATAATAAATAACGAAATAGGGAAATGATAGTAAATAAGAACAGATTTAATCCACATTTATACACCAATATATGAAAAAAAAAACAGATATTTGCATCAAATTTTTAGAAATATGGCCCACGACCCTCAAAAAGAAAAAAGAAGATTCGTTGAGTTCAGCACCCTGTTTGTTGACTACTCAAACGGCGACGTTGTGATTTTTGACAACGTAAAGGATCTGGCAAGCCTGTATTCCGCAAAGTCTTTGATAAACCTCATGGTCTTCTGCACACAAGGCTGTTCGAAGCTTTCAATGGTCAATGGAACAAGCATTACTATCACTGAGGGCGACTTGCTATACTGCACACCCAACGCGATCATAAGAAGCAATAACTACGACAAAGACTTTGAATGCATCGTACTCTGTATTTCCGACCACATCGTGCAGGGACTGCTACGCGACAAGGCCGACTTATGGCAGCGGTCGGTGTACAACAATCAGCACAACATCATACACCTCTCGCCTCCGGAGCAAGAAGAATTCCAGTACTATTTTGCACTCATTAATTTAAAAACTAAACAGCGCGAACTAAAGACTCCCCACGAAATTGTACAATCACTCCTACGTGCCATGCTTCTGGATTTATGCTTCCTGCTGCAAGACAAGGAAGGCATTGTAAGCCAGCAGAAACTCTCACAAGGAAAGATACTTTTCAACAGATTCATCAACCACCTTTCCAAGAGCGAAATCAAGCGACTTCCCATCTCCCACTATGCCAGCGGACTGGCCATCACTCCCAAATATCTTACGATGCTTTGCCTGAAGTATAGCAACAAAACGGCTTCGCAATGGATTATTGACTATACTCTTGAGGACATACGCTTCTATCTGAGAAGTTCAAATCTGTCTATCAAGGAAATATCGGCCAAGCTGGGTTTTGCAAATATGTCGCACTTCGGCAGCTATGTACGCAAGCATCTCGGTATGTCGCCAAGTGAATTTCGCGAGAACTAAATAACTGGTTATCATACTCTTATCTCCTTTCCTGCCCTCCTTTATAAGCAATCAGCCACTGGTTGCTCTGAACTCCATATTCCTTAACCTTGCAAACAGCCCCCTGTTTGACGTGCTGACAGCCCCCTCTCAGATGCGCTGACAGCCCCCTGTTAGATAGGCTGACAGCCCCCTGTCAGATAGGCTGACAGCCCCTGTCAGATAGGCTGACAGCCCCTGTTTCCCGACCTACGGCGTGCATCTTGCTCCAAAGCAACACACACAACGAAAAACGACAACTGCTTCATGCCGTCATCGAACGCGTTAGCCTTAATCTGCATCGTTTTGCCAAAAAAATCATGCCTTTTCTTTGTCATTTCGTAAAAACTCCGTACCTTTGCACGCGATTTGCCATCGATGGCTTGTCAAGGGGTGCTGACCCGTTTGGGCGGCTGAGAACATACCCTTCAGAACCTGATTCGGGTAATGCCGACGTAGGGATGAGAAGTAAGGTGAAATCGAATGCCCCAGCTACACAATATTTAATTCCTGAAAAGTGAAAAGAACTGTTTTAGTGATGACGACGGCACTGGCATGTGCCGTGACAGCCGGGGCACAGACCGCTGGCTATGATTCTACGCGTGTGGAACAACTGCACGAAGTGGTGGTAAGTGGCGTGCGCGCACAGAAAAACGCACCCTTTGCCGTGAACAACATCAAGAAGAAGGAGCTCGGCGAGCATGCCAGCACGGGGCGCGAGCTGCCCTTCCTCTTTGCCCAGACACCTGGCGTGATGGCCTGGAGCGAAAACGGACTGGGCATCGGAACTACCCACCTGCGCATACGTGGTGCCGGCGACTCGCGCATCAACGTCACCCTCGACGGTGTCCCCCTCAACTCGCCCGAAGACCAGTGCGTGTTCTGGGCCAACATGAACAGCTACGGTTCGCTGCTCGGCAGTGTGCAGATACAGCGCGGCGTGGGCACCTCGACCAATGGCGACGGAGCCTTCGGAGGCACGGTGGCCCTGTCGTCGGCCACTCCCTCGCAGCAGGCTGGTGGCGAGGTCTCGGTATCATACGGTTCGTATAACACCCTGAACTGGGGCGGCAAGCTCTCAACGGGCCTGCTGGGTGGCCACTGGATCATCGACGGAGCCTATCACCAAACCACTACCGACGGATTCCTTAACGGCACCAGCGCCCGTAGCGGCTCCTACTATGGCGGCCTCCGTTTTCTCGCAAGCGACGATTTTATCGTCGCCTACAAAAACATCGGTAACTTCGAGCGTACCGGACAGGCATGGAATGGCGTCACTGCTGGCGACGACAATAACTCGATGATGGACGGGCTCTACCTTGGCGACACCGGCATCAAGACCTACGCCGACATGTACGACCAGGGCTATGGCAAGTACAACTCGCTCTACGAGCACTGGGTCACCGATGCCGACGGCTACATGGTGAAGAACGCCGACGGCAAGTTCTACAGCGAGCGCTACCAGATGGCCGACGGCTCGCTGTGGCCGAAGACCACCGACAACTTCTGGCAGAACCACAACATCCTCTCGGCATCGTGGAACGTCAACAGCCGCCTCTCCGCATCGGCATCGCTCCATTATACCTACGGCTACGGCTACTACGAAGAGTTCCGCTATAATAACAAGCTGACGAAGTACGGCCTGGCGACCATGAAGGACAGCGAAGGCAACACCATCAAGCGCACCGACTTCGTAAGACAGAAGGGACTCACACAACACACCTACGGCCTCGTGTCGAATCTGAACTACAAGGACGAGACGTGGGACATTGTGGGCGGACTGTCGCTGCAGAACTACGACGGTACCCACTTCGGCTATCTCACCTACGCCAAGGACCCCGTAGTCAGGCAGTGGCTCGTCTGGCAGACCCATCCGGAAACCAACGGAACGACCGCCGACCTTGACGTAAGATATCGCTACTACGATTCACCCGCCCACAAGCTCGACGGCAACGGCTTCCTGAAGGCTGCCTACCACTTGAACGAGCAGTGGGACGTCTTCGCCGACCTGCAGTACCGTCATGTGCGCTTCAAGACCGACGGCTACAACGATAAATACTATGTTGATGCCAACGGCGACCCGCAGAAGCACTATCTCGACATCGACAAGAACTACGACTTCCTGAACCCCAAGGCAGGCTTCTCATGGACCCTCGGCGGCCACCGCGTATACGGCTCTGTGGCCATGAGCCACCGCGAGCCTGAGCGCAATAACTTCACCGACAACGGTACCTATCCCGCACCGCGTGCCGAGCAGCTACTGGACTACGAGCTGGGCTACACCCTGAATGCCAACGGCTGGCGACTGGGCGTGAACCTCTATTATATGGACTATAAGGACCAGTTCGTGCAGACAGGACAGCAGTCGGACATTGGCGAGAACCTCACCACCAACATCAAAGACTCCTATCGTATGGGCATCGAGCTGCAGGCAGGATGGGATGCCACACCGTGGCTCACCATAGAGGGCAATGCTGCCCTGAGCCAGAACAAGATCAAGGACTTCGACGAGGTGATTGAAGACTGGCGCGACAAGTATGCCAGCGATGCCGAAGCCAACGCCAACGCAATGGCCAAGTGGCATGTCGACGGCAATGGCGACGGCCTGCGCACCATCCATCACGACAACTCCACGCTCGCCTTCTCGCCCTCGGTGCTGCTCAACGGCTTCGTCAACCTGCACTGGCGCGGACTGCAGGCCGTATGGCATACAGGTTACGTCTCCCGTCAGTACCTCGACAACAGCGAGTGCGAAGACCGCTCACTGCCTGGCTATAGCACCAGCGACCTGCAACTAAGCTACACCAAGCGCGCCAAACAAGCCAAGCCGGGCTGTGCCTTCCCCAGCCTGAGGCTCAGAGAGGTCGTTCTCGGTCTTAGTTTCTCCAACCTGTTCAACAAGCACTATGCAAGTGGCGGATGGGTCTACTCGGCCGTCGATGAGAAGGAAGGCTTCACGCCCGACCACCGCTACTACCAGATAGGGTTCATCCCCATGGCTGGCTTCACCATGATGGGTAACGTGACGCTTCGGTTTTAAGGGAGAAATGAATAGTTTGAGTCCACTTGAAAAAGTCAGTATAGTCTTCGAACTGTCGCGCCAGCCGCTCCCCTCCCATGTAGGGGAGGGGTGCCCTTCGGGCGGGGTGGGGTCAGTAATGTCCTGGCAGCGAATAAGATACTGACCCCACCCCTGGCCCCTCCCCTACAAGGGAGGGGAGCGGCTGCGCACCATTTGCTGTAGCTGAGACTTTTTAAAGTGGACTCATAGTTTCAAGTTGCGGAAGTGGCGAAACCGCCTAATGAAGGGGCAGGCCCTGTGCCAGCCCGAACCGCCCTAAGGCGGTATGTACAGGTAAAAAAAAATTAAGGTATGGCAATAGCAGATTCTTCATTCTTTACCGCCCATTGGCTCGATATTACGACCACCGTACTCGGACTGGCCTATATTTTTCTGGAGTACAAGGCGAGCCTGTGGATGTGGGCAGTGGGCTTCTTGATGCAAGCCCTTGGCATCGTGCTCTACTACCAGAAAGGACTCTATGCCGACTGCGGTATGGAGTTCTACTACCTCACGATGACCGTCTATGGTTACTGGAAATGGGTGCGTGGTTCTGCGACAAAGGAGAACCTGCCTGTCAGTCATTTTCCGAAAACGCGGGTGTTACCCTGGCTGCTCATCATCGCTGCAGTCTGGGCCACCATCTACGTGCTGCTCATCACGTTCACCAACTCGAACGTGCCGCTGGCCGACAGCTTCACCACGGCGCTGAGCATCGTGGGCATCTGGGCGCTCGCCCATAAGTATCTGGAGCAGTGGTTCATCTGGATTGCCGTCGACGTTGTCACCTGCGTGCTCTATGTCTACAAGGACATCCCGTTCAAGGCAGGGCTCTACGCCCTCTACGTCGTCATCGCCATTGCCGGGTGGCGCAAGTGGAAAAAACTGATGAGCGCGTAGTCCTTATTGCTCATTTCCTTCAAAGCTGTCCAACAGCTTCGTATAGTATTCCTTGAAGTCGCTCCAACGGTAGTAAGGAGCCTGATTGCCAGGTAGTGGCAGCGTGGCCTCGTTCTCGTTCAGCAGCACCTTCAGCAGCACGTCGCTGTCGCCGGGTGACTTTCTGTAGAATACAATCTGGACGTTGGCGGCCATGGGAAACACGCGGTAATCCACCCATCCCCTTTTCTCTAAGTAGTTCAGGTCGCGAATAGACTTGTCGTAGCCGTTCAGTCCCATCAGACACACTAACGGCAGCAACACGGTGTCGTGGCCGAAGCGTAGGGTGGCTCCTGGATGCTTCAGCTTCAGGCAGCTGTCGGCATCGCTGATGATGCGGCGCAACAGTGCACGCTGCATGAATGGCTGCTTGTTGCCGTTGAGCGACGTGTAGCCGTAGCCCATGAACCAGTAGGCGTTTGTGGCCTGCCAGTTCATGTATATCTCCTCGTCGGTGAAGAGGTCGTAGAACGTCAGCTGTTTTCTCACCTCCATGTTCTGTATGTTGCTTGCCATGCGGAACAGATAGTAGTTCAGTCGCTCACCGTCTATACGGCTGTTTACGAAAGCTGTGTCGGTAAAGAGCTGGCCCACGACTCGCTGCCAGCACGCCTTGCTGCGGCAGTAGGCATCGAAGGCTTTGCGGGCATCGTCGGCGAGGATGTTCTGCATCAGTTCCCTGTCGTTGAAGCTCAGTATTGCCAGGTCGCTCGCACTTGCGTCGCTCACGATGTTGAGCCGCGGGTTCATCTTCACCATCTGCAGTAGCGAGTACTCCATGGAGAGGATGCAGCGCGAGTATAGCGTGCTACGCGCATCCACCGTCACAGCACCCTCGAACACCTCGGGAAACCGCTCCACCATTCTTTTTGCTATCATTTGCATCTGCTCCCTGCCCAGAGGAGTCAGTTCGCCCAAGCGGCCCTCGGCTTCCTTGCGCACAGCTGTCACGCGTTGTAGCACGTCCTCGCCCAGCGGGGTGAGCACATGCATCCGCTCGCCCTGTTGCAGCACGTCTAACAGCTTGTCATATTCCTGCATCTTCGACATGTAGCGTGAGCCGTGACGGCCGTAGTGCGACAGGTAGAACGGTTTCATTCCTGCCGGTGGAGGCGTCAGCTTCCACTGTGTCGGACCAGGGTAGGCCATGAAGTTACTTGCCGACAGGCTTGCGTTCTCCTTCATCTCCTGAACTGGCTTCTGTGCACCGACAGTCACGACGACCGCCAGCACCAGGATGAGCAGGATTATTTTCTTCATATCTAGTTTTTCTATATATCTTCTTAAACTTTGCTGCAAAGTTACAAATTTTTTCGTACCTTTGCACCCAATATGATGAAAAAGATAAAAAAATATATGTTGACAGCCGCGGCATGCATGCTTGCGGCAAGTGCAACTGCACAGGTCAGTGAGTCGTTGCGTAAGTTGGCCATTGCCGAAAGCGCAGTGTTGAACCTCTATGTTGACAGCGTCGACGAAGGCAAGCTGGTTGAGGATGCCATACGGGGTATGCTCGAAAAGCTCGACCCCCACTCATCCTATAGCACGCCAAAGGAGACAAAGCAGATGACCGAGCCCCTTAACGGCTCGTTTGAGGGCATCGGCGTCCAGTTCAACATCATGGACGACACCTTAATGGTCATTCAGCCTGTCAGCGGCGGACCGTCAGAACGTGTAGGCATCGTGGCCGGCGACCGTATCGTCGGCGTCAACGACACGGTGATTGCGGGCGTGAAGATGAGCCGCGAGGAGATTATGCGGCGCCTGCGTGGTCCGAAGGGCACCCATGCCCACCTCAAGGTGGTGCGTGCAGGCATCCGCGACACGCTGCGTTTCGATGTCACACGCGATAAGATTCCTGTCTTCTCGCTCGATGCCACCTATATGATCCGGCCTGGCATAGGCTATATACGTATAGGCAGCTTCTCGGCCACTACCCATAAGGAGTTCCTCGAAAGCCTTGCCAAACTGCGCGACCAAGGCATGCGCGACCTCGTGCTCGACCTTCAAGGCAACGGTGGTGGCTATCTGCAAGCCGCTGCCGACATTGCCAACGAGTTCTTAGAGCGGGGCGACCTGATTGTCTATACCAAGGGACTGCGTGTACCACGTCAGGAGTTCACGGCCCACGGCAACGGCCAGATGCGCGACGGACGCGTGGTGGTACTCGTCGATGAGTATTCGGCCTCGGCTGCCGAGATTGTCACCGGTGCTATTCAGGACCAGGACCGTGGCGAGGTAGTAGGCCGCCGCACCTTTGGCAAGGGACTCGTGCAGCGACCCATCGACCTGCCTGACGGCTCGATGATTCGCCTCACCATTGCCCACTATTTCACGCCATCGGGTCGTTGCATACAGAAGCCCTACGTGAAAGGCAAGCAGCGCGACTATCAGATGGATGTCGTCAACCGCCTCAAGCATGGCGAGCTCACATCGAAGGACAGTATTCACTTCAGCGACTCCCTGCGCTATGAGACGCTGCGCAAGCACCGCACCGTCTATGGCGGCGGTGGCATCATGCCCGACTACTTTGTACCGCTCGACACCATGCAATACACCCGTCTACATCGCGAATTGGCAGCAAAATCGATTATCATACAGCAGAACCTGCATTACGTAGACGCACACCGAAAGCAGCTGAAGAAGCAATACCAGAGTTTCGAGGAGTTCAAGCAGCAGTTCGAGGTACCGCAGGAGCTAATCGACAACGTGCTCAGCGAGGGCAAGAAGCAGAAAATCACGCCTAAGGACGATGCCGAGGTAGAACAGACACTGCCCATGTTGCGCGTTCAGCTCAAGGGACTCATCGCCCGCGACCTCTGGGACATGAGCGAATATTACGCCATTGTCAACGAGCAGAACCTCATCGTGTTGAAAGCACTTGAACTGTTTGAGGAGAAGTAGCCGCGGAGTTTTATGTGATATGGCCACGGATTTACACGGACTTACACGGAGTTTTATGTGATATGGCCACGGACTTACACGGAGTTTTATGTGATATGGCCACGGACTTACACGGACTTACACGGAGTTTTATGTGATATGGCCACGGACTTTCACGGACTTTTATGTGGTATGGCCACGGATTTACACGGACTTACACGGATAGGAGGAGTCCGAAAAAATCCGTGTAAATCCGATGCTAAAATATACGATGCTAAAATATACGATGCTAAACCAATAGTCCGAAAAAATCCGTGTAAATCCGATGCTAAAATATACGAGGCTAAAATATACGATGCTAAACCAATAGTCCGAAAAAATCCGTGCAAATCCGAGGCTAAAATATACGATGCCAAAATATCCGATGCTAAAAACAATAGTCCGTATCTGTCCATGTAAGTCCGTAGCAAAATAAGAATAATCTGAGTATATACGATGCTATAACAACCCTGATGCTATGCTTAAGCTTGCAGTCTTTCTCTGCCTTTTATTCCTGTCATTGTCGGCAACAACGGTGGCACAGGAACAGCAGCAACGATCGTGGCAGGAGGTGTGGTACGAGGTGATGAGCACCGACGAGCCCGATGACGAAGCATGGGACGATATCTTCGAACAACTGGAACAACTGGCTGAACATCCGTTAGACATCAACACTGCTACCCCCGACGAGCTACAGCAGTTGCCCTTCCTCAGCGAACAGCAGGTGCAGGACATCATCGACTACCGCCTGAGATACGGTGGCATGCACTCGGAAGGTGAACTTCGCATGCTTGCATCGCTCGACTACGAGCAGCTGCAACTACTGCCTTACTTCATTACCTTCGGAGAAGACAATGAGGCCCATAAGCCTAATAAGCCCCATTGGCCCCATAAGCCCCACCACGAACTGGTGGCCACCGCCGTACTGCCCCTGTACACTCGCAAGGGCGACGAGAACGGCTACCTGGGCTACCGCTATCGTCACGAACTGCGCTACGAGATGAGCTATGGCAGCCACGTCATGCTCGGACTTACTGGATCGCAGGACGCCGGCGAGCCATTCTTCGCCAACAGCAACAAGTGGGGCTACGACAACTACAGCTACTATGCGCAGCTGAAAGACCTCGGGCGTATTGAAAAACTAATTGTCGGAACGTTCAAGCTATCGGCGGGCAAGGGACTCGTCATGGGCAGTAGCATGATGATGGGCAAGCTGGCAGCACTGCAATCCATGGGGCGACGGCCTACCGCACTCAGACCACATACCTCGCGTTCGCAAGACACCTATCTGCAGGGCATCGCCGCCACGCTGCGGCTGTCGCGACTGCTCACACTGACGCCCTACGCATCCTACCGTCCACTCGATGCCACGCTGGCCACCGACGGCAGCGCCACCACCATCGTCACCTCGGGCTATCACCGCACCGTACAGGAGATGGCAAAGAAAAACAATACCCACGCTACCGATGCCGGTATCCGAGCCGAACTGCGCATGGGAGGCCTGCAGGCGGGAATGACCATGACATATACGCATCTGGACCGGAGGCTTGAACCAAGACAGAGTCAGCTATATCGCCGTTATCAGGCCAACGGACAGGACTTCACCAACGTATCTGTGGACTACGGTTATACCAAGCACGCCTTGCACTTCTCGGGTGAGACGGCCACCGATGCCTATGGACATATTGCCACACTCAATACGCTAAGCCTGCAGCCATCAGGCCAATGGGGCATCATGGCCATACAGCGCTTCTACAGCTACCGCTACCAGTCGCTGCGAGCCTATGCCATGAGTGCGGGTGGACATGTGCAGAACGAGAGCGGACTGCTCATAGGAACGATATGGCGCCCCGTGCGCCGGCTGCAACTGCAGGCTTATGCCGACTATGCCTACTTTCCCTGGGCACGCTACCTTGTATCTCAGCAATCCGAGGCACTCGACTTGCTTGTTGCCTCGGCCTACGAAACGGACAGCTGGACACTTAAGGCACGCTACCGACGACAATGGCACCAGCGTGACAACGACACGAAGACGGCTCTGACAGACCAGATCGACCACCGTGTTCGCTTGTCGGCGAAATACGCTCCGCACACTACAGCATGGAGTTTGCAGACACAAATCGACCTGGCGCACTGTGGGGCCAATGAGCCCCATAAAGCCAGCCGAGGCTGGATGGTCAGCGAGACAGCCACCTACCGGCACAAGCATTGGCAGCTATGGGCTGTCGCAGCAGGGTTCAACAGCGACAGCTACTCCTCTCGGCTCTATCTCTATGAGCGTCAGCTGCCCCATCAGTATGGCTTCGCATCCTATTCGGGACGCGGATGGCGAATAGCTCTGCTGGCACGGGCCGACATGGGTCGATGGCAGGGACACGTGCGCATAGGCCACACGCATTATACCGACCGTGAAGAGATAGGCACTGGGCTGCAAACCATCAGCAAGCCTTATATGACCGAAGTCGGCCTGCAGCTAAGATACAGATGGTGATGACGACACTTACCTCGATCACATAGACCGCAACTACCTGTATTGGTGAAGGATGTAGCGGTCCTATGCTGGCGTATGGCCACGTAGACATGGACGTGAGCACCGCGTTAAGCTTGGCAACAACGAAGAGAAGCAACTGTCCTACCACCGTAAACGGCAGGATTAGGTAGGTCAGGCTGAGCCACAAGATAGCGTAGGCTGCTGGAATAACCACGAAATTGGTAATGATAAAATAGAGCGGAAGCCGCCCGAAATAATAGGCCACGAGCGGAGCCGTACCCATTTGTGCTGCAATGCTCACGGCCACGATGCTCCAGACAACGCGCAGTAACGGATAGCGCAGAAGATAGAAAGGAGGTAGCATACGCTCCATGAGCGGCATGAGCGTTACAATGGCGAAGACAGCAAGGAAGGAAAGCTGGAAGCCCACGTCGTAGAGCGTCAGCGGACTGGCTATGAGCATGACGATGGCGGCAAGGCTGAGGCTATTGACTGACAGGCTACGACTGCCACGCATCGAGATGACGGCAGCAATGGTGAGCATCAGTGCCGAGCGCACCACACTGGGACTAAGGCCTGTCATCAACGCAAACGACCAGAAAAGAACAATGGTAAAGGCACGGACGAGCAACATGCGACGACCGACAAAGTTGAGCATGGAAATCAGACAATAGAGTATACTCATGTGCAGACCGCTCAGTGCCAGCACATGCGAAGCACCTGTAAGTGAATAGACGGAACGAAGATCGGGACTGATGGCCGACCGGTTGCCTAAAGTCATGGCAGCCAGCACGCCGTAGCTGTCGGCATCGGCTGCCGCCAACGTCTTGAAGCGTTGCAGCAAACGATGGCGCCAACGCAGTGTCTTCAACCGCAGACGGTCGGAGAGCGGCAATGAAGCAATGGATACTGCCGCCATTCTCCAGTCACCCTTACGGACATAGCAACGACCCGTGAAACCGTTGACCAGCAGGTAATGGCCATAGTCAAAGCCATCAAGACGAAGATGGCGGGTAGGTTCGATGCGGGTGGTGAGCAACAGACCGTCGCCAGGAACGATACGCAGGCTCTGATGGTCCTTGGCCAGATAGGCTTTCACACGACGGCCATTGGCAGTGAGCAGCAAGTCGACGGCTACACTGCGTGGTTTCTCCACTGGTTCCGATGCGACCACGGCCTCTACCGTGTGCCATCTCTCATCGGCAGGAAACGTAAGCCGCTGCCGCTGCATCGACGTGAGAAGTGTGCCGAGCAGTAACGTGCTCAGTCCAATACAGACGCTCTGTAGCAGCGGGCGACGACGGGCGGCAAATGCCACAACGACGCTCGCCACAAACGGCCACGGGTTCCAACAGTACGGAAGAAACGGTTGCAGGACAATGCCCGCCACCAACCATGGAACCAGGCGCAGCAACGGCGACATGGAAAGCGAAAAGGTATCGTGCCAACGACGTGACACGATACCTTTCTTATTATTCATACACAAAATACTGTGTAAGGCAAGTTTACTTCACAATCACCTTCTTGTTGTCGATGACATAGACACCAGACTTCAAGCCGCTCAGGCTCGTAGCCTGCTGACGTACCATGCGACCGTCGGTGCTGTAGACGTCGACCTTCTTGCCAGAAGCAAGGATCTGGTCGATGCCCACAACATCGCTGACCTCGACAGTGACGCTGACAGGTGCAGACTCACCGGAAGCGTAGACAGCAGTGACGCTGACCTTGTGGCTGCCGTTGGTGATGTTCTCGATGGTTGCAGTGGGCTCGGTGACGGTTGTCACAAGCTCCTCGTCGAGATAGACGTTGAACGACTCAGGTGCACTGCCTCCAGCGGTGTAGGTAATGTCGTCGATGAAGAGACCGAACACGTCGGTCGAAGTGTGACGGATAGCAAAGTACTTGGTACCAGAGGGCAGATTGTAGCTGAACTCAGTCCAATCGGTAAGATCGATGCTTTCCTCAGCAATCTTGGTGAAGCTTGCAGGCTGATTATCAGTGGTGGAATAGAGCACCTCGAATGTCTCGGGACCATAAGAGGCCGTCAGAATTCGTGCATAGAACGAAAGGGTCTGTGCCATACCGGGGAGCTCGGGCGAAATGAGCCAGTGATCGGCTGCAGGCGTACTCGAATTATCGACAGGACAGAACGAAGCGAGGAACTGGTTGCCGCTGTGAGCAGGATAGCTCTCACTCAAATCCTGTGACAACTGGTCTGAACCGGGAGCGAAGACAATCCATGCCTCCTCACTACCAAGGTTAGGCACTGTGATGTTTTGGAAACCATAGACGGTCATGTTATTGCCGTCGTAGACAGTCCAGTTGCCGAAAGCACCAGTCTGCTGATCTGCGGTGATGCCGCCAATGCTGAACTCGGGGAATACGGTGGTATCCTCGAAGTCCTCAGTAATCTCGGCTGCTGAAGCCTCAGGAGCAGTCCAGGTAGCAACAATGGTATTCTCCTCTTGGACAGCAACGAGATCAGAGACAGGTGTCTGGCTCGGTGCTACAACAGTGAAGGACACCTCGGTGATGTTGTTGTCCTCGTCGAGGTCGTTCTCGTAGATGACCTTAGCGGTGAGGGTCACGTCGCCAGCCTCGGTGAAGATGGTGGTGGGATAGTCGACAGTGAACTCCTTGGTCTCGTAGAAGCCAAGCTCGTCGGCAACGGTCTCAGAGAAGAGCTCTTCCTCGCCCTTCAACAGCTTCACGGTGTAGTTCTTGGCTGCATTCTCACCCAGATTGGTCAAAGTAATCTTGATTTGGGCATCGTTACCAGCCTTCACAGTCTTCGGAGCAGTGGCATTGATGGCCATGTCGTACTCGAGCAGGTCGACAATCTTGAAGTTGTCGGCTAACAGGGTGTCACCCCAGTAGTAGATGTCTTCGTAAGTAGACCAGTCAGTATCAATCTCGGTGGGATTGTCAATCTGATAGATGAAGCCAACCTGAGCGTAACGACTGTTGCGCAACTCAGTGAGGGGCACCTTGACGGTGGTGTACTCGTCGGTAACATTGACTGAATTCAGAACCGTAGCCTCGCCGCCATTCTTGCTGCCGATGACAACAATCTGACTGACGCTTGGACTCTTCACGTCGAAGAACAGGTAAGGATTGGCAGCACTCTTCAGGTTGAGCTTACCAGATGCAAAGTAGTAGATGCCAGCTTCCTCAGAGTAGAACCTCAGAGCGGTATTGTCGCCGTCGGAAGCGTCGGTAGAGACGGTAATGTCACCATCGTAGTCCCAGAGATAGTGGAAAGAATTACCTGTGAAACCTTCAATGACGGGCAGGTCGTAAGACTTACCAGTAATCAGGGTAGCAACAGTAGTACCACCTTCGCCGGTCTCGTTAGCGGTCTGGACAGCGTAGTAGCTGTAGTTCTGATCGCCCTCCTCGGTATCGGTCTCATAGGTAGTGGTGGCTGCGTCGCGCTGCGTAGAGAGCTGCTCGTCGAAGTCGAGATAGCTGCCAAACATGCTCTCGACAATCTTGAGTGACCAGAGGTTGTAGTCGACATTGGCGGGGTTGACATAACCACCGTTCAGACCAACATTGCCTACCTTGTCCCAAGAGAAGACAATGCTGGTGCCCTGGTCGGCAGCAGCGAGGTTCTCGACAGCTATAGGCACGTCGGTACCGACGAAGACCTTGATTTTCTCGGTCTTGCCGCCCTCGCCCTCAGCGTTAGAGGCGATGACCTGATAAGTGTAGAAGTAAGCAGAGTCGACCTCGTTGACGAAGCTGGTCTCAGCACCAGGAGCAATGCCAGTGATGTTGCCGACGACCTCGTCGTTGCGCAGAATCTGGAAGTCGGTGTTGCCAGTGAGTGCGTTGCCTCCGAAATTAAGAGTCGAAGCGGTAATGTTGATGGTAGCCTTCAGGGCACCCTCGGGATCGGGAATAACCGTTACCTCAGGAGCTGCAGGAGCCTCATTTGACGGACCATTCTCGATGGCGAGCTTGCTCACCATAAGGCGCCACTGGTCGGCGGGAGAGGTAGCATGGATAGCTACGTAGTACTCACCAGTCTCAGCGACGGTAAATACATTCTCGAATACTTCGAAATCCTCATTCTCAACAGTAACCTCGTCGAGGATAACGGTGCTGAGAGCGGTAGCAGTAGCTGCTTTGCCCAGGACAACCTCGAAGGCTTCGGTATAGCCGCTAGACCTTGCTGTTACGGCTACGTTGTAGTTCTTGCCGGCCTCGAGCTTGATAGGCATAGTGACGAGGTAGTCGTCAGCATTGTTGGTAGAACTGTAGGAATAGTAAGCGCCATAGGAAGCACTCCAAGCCCAAGTCTTGCTATCGCTGTTGGCATCGATGACATTGAAGACATCGAAGACGCCCTCCTGGGTGAAGTCAGCCACGTAAGGCACAGTGAGGGTAGCAGAGAGGAAGATGGTTACCTCGTTGCTCATCTTGCTGGTACCAAATGCGTTAGTAGCCTTGACACCATAGGTGTGGTTACCGATGGTGAGGTCTTCAGCCTTGTCGACATAGGTCATAGCCATGCCCGGAGTAATCTCGGTACCGGCAGTCTCGATATGGATAGACTGGATGCGAGCCTGTCCAGAAGGAACAGTGAAGACAATCTCGTCAGCCTCACCAGTCCATGTGCCAGTGTTACCACTAAGCGAGTACTCACCCACGTTAGCTGATAGGTTAGTATAACCCGAAGCCATGGTGAACTCAACCTTTGTGAAGGTACCACCATTCAGCGTGAGGGTGTTGTCTTTATACATGCGGAGGGTAGTGCCACTGTTGTAGTACTTCGGAGAGTTGTTGTTGCCACCGTCAGCGAGTGTAGCGGTGATGCCTGAGCCAAAGTCGATGGCAGCTACATCCTCGGCGTTCTCATAGCCCTGATCGGCAGCAACCCAGTCGATGCTTGCAGCAGCACCGATGCTCTTGATAACCTGTCCGTCACGATAGATGTCAACACTGGTAAGGTTATCGGTCAGGTCATTGCCGTCGATACCCTTTGCTGGAGCGGTAAAGGTAAGGGTAGCACCCAGCTCGTCGGCGAGAGCCTCAGCAGCGAGGTCGGTAATAGCTTCGGGAGTCTGAGGATCAGCAGCGATCTCAACGAGGAAGTTAGCCACGATAAGACGGAACTGGTCAGCGTCGGAGATGGCGTGGATACCAAAGTAGTAGTAGCCATCCTCAGCAACGGTGACGGCATTGGCCTCAGAGGTCACAAATGCTTTCGTAGTGACATCGGTAGCGGGAATAACCTCAGTAGTCATAGCTTCCACGGTAGCCTCAGCACCGAGCTTCACCTCGAAGCGCTCGGGATAACCAGAGTTCTTGGCATCGATGGCAAAATGGTATTTCTTGCCAGCCTCGAGCTTGATGGCGGGAGAGATGAGCCAGTCGTCACCGTCATTAGTACCGCTATAGTAATAGTAGGTTCCATTGCTGGCATCGAAGCCCCAAGTCCTTCCGTCCGCATTAGCATCGATAACCTTGAACAGGTCGAACTCGTCCTTGGTGGTCAGTGTGTTCAGGTAAGGCAGCTCGTCGACAGTGAAGGGAGCGGGAGCCTCCTTGGTGATAACGAAGCTGTCGAAGAAGTGTAGGGCATAAATCTCCTCGGTAGAAGCGTTGGCCAGCAGACAGTTGTTGGCTGTGAACGTGCCAGCTATGGCGTCGTAGGTCATCGTGAAGTTCTCAAGGTCGGTAGCAGCAGCGTCGGCACCAACAGCATAGATTTCGTATTCGTTAGTGCTGCTATAGATGCCCTGATACTGCAGGCCGTCGAAGGTAACGGTGGTGCCGTCAATGGTACCCTTCACCCAAGCCTCGGGGAATTCTTCAAAGATGCCCTGGATATAGACATCGCTACCGTCAAAGCCAAGGTTGACCTCACCAGAGGTGTTGTCGCCATCATCGTCACCAGTGGTGTACCAGGTCTCGGTCTGGAGGCCCTCCGGAGGAGTGATGGTATAGACAGGGAGAGGCTCGTAGTTAGGATCGAGAGTCCAAACGGTCCCGAAGTCGGCATAGCCTGAGAACGAATTGTCATCGTCCCAGTAGACACCAACGAAGGTATCTTCATCGCTGCCCTGCAGGGTAAGCACATCACCATCAATGGCAAAAGTAATGTTGGGGGTATCCAGACGGGCAAAGGGATTATTCTCATTATTCGCATCATAAGAGCCCCAACATACGCTTAAGGTAGCACTGTAGGTGGTGTTGTATGCAACAGGCTGATTGGCAGGGATGGAAAGGACACCATTGTCGATAGTTCCCTTCACCCAAGTGTCGTTGGTTAAGGTCGAAATAATATCCTTTACATAGACGGTACCGTCGGGAGTCTCGACGAGCTCTACACGACCGCTCTGGGCTGTAGAATAAACAGAACTACTTTGTGCGTAGTAGGCCGTACCGGCACGTGTATAGAACTTATGCTCGCCCTTGTCAGGGGTAATGATGATTCCGTGCTCATCAACCTCTTCCTCAGACTCGATGTTCTTCAGCGGGCCGCGTGACATAGAAGTGGCAGTCGACACGAGGGTCAGGTCGAGGGCGCGGGCGTTGATGCTCTTGCCAGTGTTCTGACCGTTGCGGTTGGTTCTGAACTCAGACTTGACTGTCTGTGCCTGGGCCTTCCAGGGAGCCTGTCCGTTGACCCATGCTTCTTCCTGCTCCTTCTCGATGAGCTGCTTCTGCAGGTCGGGAAGTTGAGCTTCTTTCTTTTCTTTCTCGAGCATCAGGCGCTTCACGGCTTTGTCGCCGATGAGGCTCTGGCTCTTTGCCAGGTTCTTCACAGCATGCAGCGTGTGGGCCTTACGAACGGCCTTGGTCTGCGTTGCAGCCTGGGCAGGGACAGCAAGCAGCAATGCAGCTGCAAGTCCCATCAACAGTTGAGTGAATGATTTACCCATACTTTGAAAATTTTAAATTAATACTAACTACTTAAAAAATTAGGTTATTGAATGTATAATATATGTTCGTGCGCGTAAAATGGCTCTCAATCTAAAGGTAACGCAATTGTATGCACGTGGTTGTATAATTATGAATTGCAAAAGTAAGTATTTTCTTCGAAACTAACAAAAAAAAGCGGCATTTTATTGAAAAAATGCCGCAAATATGGTAGATTGTAACAAATTTGTGTTAAAAAATTACGATTTCTCGAGTTTTTCCAACAATTGCATGACAGTTGCATTCACTTTGTCGAGATTGTCCATGACCGATACGTCGAAATGATAGCGTGCCTTGGAGTAGAAGGGTTCGCGGGTGGCGAGCTGGGTGGTGATGAAGTCGATAAGTTCGTCGGACGACTTTCCTTTGAGCAGTGGACGCTCGTGCTTACTCATGACTAAATGTTCGTAGAGCACCTGGGGCGTGGCCTTGAGGTAGACCACCTGCGCCTGTTGGTTCATATAGTCGATATTGTCGAAGAAACAGGGTGTGCCGCCACCGCAGCTGATGACCACGTCCTCGAACTCGGCTACCTCGTGGAGCATGTTGTACTCAATCTTGCGGAAGCCGTCCTCGCCCACCTCGCTGAAGATTTGCGGAATGGTCTTATGCCGACGGGTCTCGATGTACCAGTCGAGGTCGTAGAACGGTAGCCCAAGGTGCCGAGCCAGTGCCTTGCCTATTGTGGTCTTGCCGGCACCCATGTAACCGATTAATATGATTCTGCGCATAATTTTAAAATGAGAAGTGAGAAATGGGTCTCATTTTTCATTTTTATTGATGACATTCATGCACTCCTCGTAGGTGAGCTGCTTGGCACGTTCGTGCATAGCCTTGGGCATGCGGTAGTTCTTGCCGTCGTAGCAGAGGTAGGGGCCATAGCGACCGTTCATCACTTCGAGCAGCGGATCCTCGTCGAAGGTCTTCAGGTGCTTCTGATTCTCCTGGCGACGCTTTTCCTCGATGAGGCGCACGGCATCGGCAATGGTCACCGACAGAGGATCAACGCCCTTGGGCAGCGAAGTGTACTGCTTTTTGTGGAGCACGTATGGACCGAAGCGGCCCGACCCCACGGTGATGGGCTCGTCCTCATATTCGCCAAGCATGCGGGGCAGACGGAACAGGTCGAGCGCCTGTTCGAGGGTGATGGTCTCCATGCCGAGATCCTTGGGCAGGTGGGCAAACTGCGGTTTGTCCTTATCGTCGGCAGTGCCTATCTGTACAACCGGACCGAAGCGGCCTATCTTTACGAACACGGGTCTGCGGGTCTTCGGGTCTACGCCCAGCTGGCGCTCGCCGGCTTTGTGTTCAGAACGGGCGTTGATGGTCTTTTCGACTGTGGGTTCGAAGGCTGTGTAGAAGTTGTGCATCATCTTGTTCCACTGCTCCTTGCCTTCGGCAATCTGGTCGAAGTCCTGTTCAACCTTCGCCGTGAAGTTATAGTCCATGATGCCGGGGAAATGCTCCATGAGGAAGTCGTTGACCACGACGCCGATGTCGGTGGGAATAAGCTTGCCCTTGTCAGAGCCGGCAATCTCCACGCGGTTTTTCTGTGAGATCAGCTTACCCTTGAGCGTAATGACTGCATACTGGCGCTCCTCGCCTTTCTTGTCGCCCTTGATGACATACTCGCGCTGCTGAATGGTAGAGATGGTCGGGGCGTAGGTCGAAGGACGGCCGATGCCCAGCTCTTCGAGCTTGTGTACGAGCGAGGCTTCGGTATAGCGCTGCGGTCCCACGCTGTAGCGCTCGGTGGCATTGATTTCGCGGCGTGTCAGTTCCTGTCCCTCGTTAAGGGGAGGCAGCACGTGGGTCATCTCCTCATGGTCGGTGTTCTCGTCGTCGTCCTGCGACTCACGATAGACCTTCAGGAATCCGTCGAACCTCACCACCTCGCCCTGGGCAATGAATTCGTAATTATCAGCTGTCGTTGATCCGTTATCAATTCTGATGTTGGCAGTGGTCTTCTCAATCTCGGCATCGCTCATCTGGCTGGCGGCAGTGCGCTTCCATATCAGGTCGTAGAGGCGGCGTTCCTGCACCGTTCCCTCAATCGTGGTCTGCTCCATGTAGGTGGGACGGATGGCCTCGTGGGCTTCCTGTGCTCCCTTCGACGAGGTGTGATACTGGCGCAGCTTGGAGTATTCCGGTCCGTAGAGCTCGGTGATTTTCTCCTTCGAGGCATTAAGACACAGACCTGAAAGGTTTACCGAGTCGGTACGCATGTAGGTGATGCGTCCATTCTCATAGAGGTGCTGTGCCACCATCATGGTCTGGCTGACGGTGAAGCCCAGTTTGCGTGCGGCTTCCTGCTGTAGCGTCGATGTGGTGAAGGGAGGTGCCGGCGTGCGCTTCATGGGTTTCTTCTGTATCTGGCTGATGGTGAAGGTGGCATTCTTGCACATCTCAAGGAACTGCTCCACCTCCTTCTCGGTCTTCAGTCGTGTGGATAGTGCGGCTTTCACTTCGCTCTGTGAACCGTCGGCATTCTGCACGCCGAAGATGCCCTGCACGCTGTAGAAGGTCTCGCTCTTGAATGCTTTCAGCTCGCGTTCGCGCTCCACGATGAGCCGCACGGCAACGCTCTGCACACGGCCTGCCGAAAGGGCGGGTTTCACCTTACGCCAAAGCACGGGCGAGAGCTTGAAGCCCACAAGGCGGTCGAGCACGCGGCGTGCCTGCTGGGCATTGACCAGGTTCATGTCGAGATGGCGCGGATGCTCGATAGCCTCGACGATAGCAGGCTTGGTAATTTCGTGAAACACGATGCGACTGGTCTTCTGTTCGTCTAATCCCAGTACCTCACACAGATGCCACGAGATGGCTTCTCCCTCGCGGTCTTCATCGCTTGCGAGCCATACCTTCTCGGCTTTCTTGGCCTGCGACTTCAGCTCGCTCACCAACTTTCTCTTCTCGTCGGGAATTTCGTATTCAGGTTCAAGCGTATTCTCGTCGATACTCAGTTCTTTTTTCTTCAGGTCGCGTATGTGACCGTAGCTCGACATCACCTTGTAGTCCTCGCCGAGAAACTTCTCTATGGTCTTCGCCTTGGCAGGCGACTCAACAATTACCAGGTTCTTCTGCATGTCTTTTCCTATCTTTTTTTTGATTTTTGGCTGCAAAAGTACGCAAAAGTTTTGCTTCCACCTTATTTATATATCACATTTTTACGTTTTTTAATACTTCTCCAAGAAGCGTGTAACAACTCTGTCACACCTCAGATGGCAGAGTTACAGTAGCGTGCCACGCCTCGGCTGATGCTATCAAGCCCGAAGAGAGCAGCATCGACCTCGTTGAGAGGAAGCCAGAAAAGCTCAGCGGCATCGTCGTCGGCATGGACGGGAGTTCCCGATGGCACCCGCACACGGAAGAACATATCCACCGTATGGATGAGCATGCCGGAGTATAGATAGCGGTTGGGAAGCGAAAACAGGTATTCCATGTGCTCCACGTCGAGTCCTGTCTCCTCACGAATCTCACGTCGCATGCCTTCCTCGACGGTCTCGTCCATATCGACGAAGCCTCCCACAAGGTCGAGTGTACCGCGTGCCGGCTCTTTGGCCCGGCGTGCTACAAGCAGGCGATCGTCGGTATCGAAGATGAAAGCTGCAGTGGCTGAGCACGGATTGGCATAGTAGGTGAATCCGCAGTGGTCGCAATGCTTGCTCTTGAAGTTGTTGACGCGGAATGCGCTGCTGCCGCAGACAGGACAGAAAGCGAAACGCTGCAAAGGGTGTTGATGGTCGTTGTGCATGATGGTTTGTTGTTTTGAATGCTAAAAGTATGTGATATTCAGGCTTTTGAGTAGCCCAGCGACAACACGCTGAACCGCACGTCGCCTGCCCGTTGCAGTTCCTTGGCGAGAGCAAGAATGGTGGCTCCAGTGGTGACGATATCATCGATGAGCAACAGATGTAGTCCGCGAATCTTATCTCCATCGACCAACTGGAACGCATCTTCGGTGTTCGTGCGTCGCTCATAAGGCGACAAACGGGTCTGACTCTGATCAAAACGCGTGCGTCTCACCACCTTATTATATATCGGCAAACCAGTAACATGGGCAACGCCACGGGCTATTTCTTCACTTTGGTTGTAGCCTCTCTGCCAGTAGCGCCAGCGGCTCAGCGGCACGGGTACGATGGCATCAATGTCACGGAAAAAGCCTTGGGCAACAAACTGACGTGCCGTTATCCGTCCCAGCGACTCGCCAATGTCGGGCCGACGGTGGTATTTCATGTCGTAGATCATACGTGCCGACTCTGACTGTGCTTCATAGAAAAAGAGTGCTGCTGCCCGCTCTATAGGTATTAACGCCCAGAAACGCTGTGCCATCTCGTTGTCGTCGGGAGTTTTCTCAAACCCCGTGAGCGGCAGGTGCAGGTGGCATGTGGCACAGAGCACGCTCTCGTTAGAACTGAGCCTACGGCCGCAGACGGCGCAGGCACGTGGTGCCACAAGGTCAAAAATCCTCGTCCAGAAACTCGTCTTCATTTTCGTTCACATCCATGCACTGCCTGATGATTCTCATGTCGAATCCTCGCCCCAAGGCCCAATGCATGAGCTTCGTACGACATTCGTAGTCCGAGGCAGCACGAATAGACCTGCGTTTCTGCTGAAGCATTGGCCTCAACACGGAAATGTATTCATTTTCATCGATTTCATCGAGAATGGAACGTCGTATGTCATCGTCGATATGCTTCATCCACAGTGCTTGTTCCACCTTCCGTCTGCCCCACTTGTTATAGCGTATCTTGTCGCGCACGAAGGCACGGCAGTAGCGCTCGTCGTCGACGTAATGCTCACTGACGAGTCGCTCCATGACGCTTGCTTGCGCTTTGTCGTCCATTCCCCACGCGCGCATCTTCTCCAACATCTCGTATTGACAGTGCTCGGCTTGGGCACAAAGGGCACTTAAACGCTGAAAAGCCTGTTCGGCAGTCATCTCTTTGGGTTCTTTCATGTGTGTGTACTATATCATTGCTTTTATAAATCGGGGCCGCCCGAACTGATCGTCGCGCAGCTCCACACAGCCGTAGCCCATTGCTTCGAGCATGCTTCTGGTGTCGGCAGCATAGGCCGCGTTCAGTTCGAAGAACAGCCTGCCACCAGGTTTCAGTGCCTTCATTGCATAACGGCCTATGGCACGATAGTAGCGCTGCGGATCGTTGTCGGGCACAAAGAGCGCCAGCGACGGTTCATGCTCGAGTACGCGCGGCTCCATGTCCTTTCGCTCGCACTCGCAGATATATGGCGGGTTGCTTACAACGATGTCCCACCGAGCCTCGTCGGCAGGTGGACAGAGTGCATCGCAAAGTTCGCAAGAGACGATGGAATCGTTGATTTTTGCGTTATTTCTGGCTATTTCGAGTGCGGCAGGCGACACATCCCACGCCGTGACGTGTGCCCGGGACAATGCTAAGGCAAGCGTAACGGCAATGCAGCCGCTACCCGTGCCTATGTCGAGCACATCGGCTTCGGCAGCAGCCGACATGCTATCGGCCACCACCCACTGGCACAGCTCATAGGTTTCAGGACGCGGAATCAGCACGCCGGGTCTAACAACGAACTGTCGCGGCCCAAAATCGGCCACACCCGCTACATACTGCACAGGCTCGCCATTGCGCAGCCGGTCCATCATGCCCCGTAGCTGCAAGCGTTGCCCGTCAGCGAGCCGGTCCAGCGCACCACACAAAACGTCGGTGGGCGTAAGGCCGAACGCCACTTCGAGCAACCACATCACTACGGCACGCGCCTCGCGTTCGTCGTAGCTGCCAACCAGTTCACGGCATAGTTCACGATAGTCCATGGCTCCGTTGATAGTCGAGAAAATAGTGATGAATCGACAATGAATACTCCATTGGGTTGGAAACAGCCCCTGTTTGCCCATCAAACAGCCCCTGTTTCACGACCAAACAGCCCCTGTTTGGGCATCAAACAGCCCCCTGTTTCCGCACCGGGCGATATTTCGTCAGTTTTTGTTCTGATAGGCAAGGGCATACAGCCGCATCTGCTTCACCATGGCGACGAGGCCGTTCGAGCGGGTGGGCGACAGGTGGTCCTTCAGTCCTATCTGGTCGATGAAGTAGAGGTCAGCATCGATAATCTCCTGTGGCGTGGCATTGCTGAGCACACGTATGAGCAGGGAGACGATGCCCTTCACGATGAGCGCGTCGCTCTCGGCGGCAAAGTAGATGCGCCCGTCGCGGTAGTCGGCCTGCAGCCACACGCGGCTCTGGCAGCCGTCGATAAGGTTCTGGTCGGTCTTGTACTGCTCTGGCAGCGGATCTTGGTCGTTGCCTATGTCGATGAGCAGTTGGTAACGGTCCATCCAGTCATCAAGGCCAGTGAACTCGTCGATGATTTCGTCTTGTCGTTCGTTGATGGTCATACTCTTTTTAATTTAAGGTGTAGAGTGTTCAGTGTAGAGTGTAGAGTGTAGAATGTAGAGTTTGCTACCGCTGTCCCTTTTTCGCAGCCATCAAGGGCGGTAGCAAACTCTACATTCTACACTCTACACTCAACACTATCCACTATCCACTATTCACTATCAGTTATTAACTTGAACAGTTTGTCGCTGGGCCGCACCTTCGCCGTGACGGGTATGGCCACGCGGGTACCCTGAGGTGCCTCGCTGACAGGATTCCCGTCGTTGTCGTGGATTTCGGTGGCAGTGAGATACATCACGCCAGTGGTTGGTCCGGTGACCAACAGCTTGTCGCCAAGACTGAAGGTGGTGGCCTCGACGGTAAACTCGGCCACGCCAAGACGCGAGAAATACTTCACGCCCTTGCCGATGTAGACCTTATGCTCGGTGGCGTTCGAACCATAGTTCTTGTTCCATTCGCCCAAGGTCTGTCCCTGATAATAGCCGTCCCAGAAGCCACGGTTGAAGACTCGGGCCAGGCGCTCGTCCCACTCGTCTTTGCGCTCTTCGGTAAAAGTGCCGTCGACGACGGCCTGGATAGCCTCCTTGTAGCACTTCACCACCGTGTAGACATACTCCGGTCCACGGGCGCGGCCTTCGATTTTGAACACCCTGACGCCGCTCTCCATCATCTTGTCGATGAAGCGTATGGTCTTCAGGTCCTTGGGACTCATGATGTACTTGTTGTCAATCTCTAACTGGTGGCCCGTCTCGTTGTCGGTGGCGGTGTAGGAACGGCGGCATATCTGTACGCACTCGCCACGGTTGGCTGAGCGGTTGGCCTCGTGCAGGCTCATGTAGCACTTGCCTGAGACAGCCATGCACAAGGCACCGTGACAGAACATCTCGATGCGGACGGGCTGACCCGAGGGGCCGCAGATGTGCTGTTCCTCTATCTGGCGGTAGATGTCGGCCACCTGCTCCATGCGCAGTTCGCGAGCCAGCACGACCACATCGGCAAACTGTGCGTAGAACTTCAGTGCCTCGACGTTCGAGATATTCAGCTGCGTGGAAAGATGAACCTCCATCTTCGGCCCGTCGGGCGAACCGAGGGGCGTGCGGCAATACTGCATCACCGCCACGTCGCTCCCTATGACAGCCGAGATGCCTGCCTCGCGGGCTGCATCGATAATATGGCGCATGTCGTCGAGGTCCTCCTGATAGATAATGGTGTTGACGGTGAGATAGCTCTTGATGCCGTGGTCGGAACAGGTCTGCGCAATCTCACGA
>Ga0256404_1002231_pt1 | contig 43553 bp, 35 predicted proteins | sample RumenRJG_01DNA_FD_185990 | JGI IMG/M metagenome (GOLD analysis project Ga0256404, IMG submission 185990) | Bovine rumen microbial communities from Lethbridge, Alberta, Canada - RJG_01 | ecosystem: Host-associated > Mammals > Digestive system > Stomach > Rumen | place: Canada: Alberta | collected... | reverse complement strand
GGGCAGACCTTCGGCGTTTGTGACCTTGTGCAGAACATACCACAAAGACGAAGGGCGATGCGCAATAACAAACGTCCTATCGCAAAGAGAGGACAGCGCAGCGGTAATCTGCCTACACCGCAAGCCCAAAAACAAAACAACCCGCATACCATGAGGGAGAATTGACGAAAGAAGGGAAACGCGCTAACGGAGATAGCGCGCACAGAACACCGCTACGTCCGACCGATAGTAATTATTAAAAGCGAAGCGCTTCTCTTTCCCCCCCCCTTTAATTTTGTGGAGTGAAACGGAGCAAGAAAAAAAGCTTGTCATAACAAAGAGAGCGGATACAGAAACACGGCAGGTTCGATGCCTGCCGTGTTTCACACTATGCACGCGCATATACGCGCAATCCTTATAGTATTATTATCCTCCGAAGTTATCGAAGCGGATGTCTGCGTCATCGACGCCCAGCGAGTGGAGCAGGTCGAGGACGGTCTTCGCCATCATAGGAGGACCGCAGAGGTAGTACTCGATGTCCTCGGGAGCATCATGCTGCTTGAGGTAGGTGTCGCCCATGACCGGAGCGATGAAGCCCGGGGTGTACTTGATACCCAGTTGGTCGGCCTTCGGGTCCGGACGATCCAGCGCGAGGTGGAAATGGAAGTTGGGGAACTCCTTCTCCAGCGCGAGGAAATCGTCGAGGAAGAAGACTTCGTCGATCGCACGTGCACCGTAGAAATAGTGCATCTGACGGTCGCGGCAGTTGCGGGTCTTCAACATGTGCATGATCTGCGCACGCAGCGGAGCCATACCGGCACCACCACCGACCCAGATCATCTCCTTCTTGCTGTCATAAACAGGACGGAACTCGCCATAAGGACCGCTCATGCGTACCTTATCGCCCGGTTTGAGCGAGAAGATATACGTGGAAGCGATACCGCAGGGTACATCCATGAACTCAGGACCATTCGGACACTGCTCTTTCGGTTTGAAAGGCGGTGTAGCGATACGCACAGTGAGCGTGATGATGTCGCCCTCGTCGGGGTAGTTAGCCATGGAGTACGCACGTACCGTAGCCTGGGTGTTCTTCTGTTTAAGTTTGAACAGGCCGAACTTCTGCCAAGCGGGCAGGTAGAGGTCACCGATGAGCGATTTATCGAAGTCGCGGTCGTAGTCGATATCGTACTCAGGGATGATGATCTGTGCGTACGAACCCGGCTCGAAGTGCATGTGCTCGCCCGGAGGCAGCTGTACCTTGAACTCCTTGATGAAGGTAGCAACGTTCTTGTTGGAGATAACCTCGCATTCCCATTCCTTGACACCCAGAACAGCCTCATCGACCTTCATCTGAATGTCTTCTTTCACTTTGACCTGACAGCCCAGACGCCATCCTTCTTTCTGCTGTTTGCGGGAGAAATGGACGGTCTCGGTAGGCAGGATCTCGCCGCCACCGGAGAGTACCTGGCACTTGCACTGTCCGCAAGAGCCCTTACCGCCGCAGGCAGAAGGCAGGTGAACGCCGGCTTCGCCGAGTTGGTTGAGGAGCGAGCCTCCGGCTGCCACGTCGTACACTTTATCTCCGTTAATTGTAACTTTTACATTACCCGAAGACACCAAGTATTTCTTAGCCACCAAGAGGATAGCCACGAGCAGGAGGATCACAATGAGGAACACTCCTACAGCATATAAAATTGCAGTCATATTCATAGTGTTGTCCTCCTATTAGATTTCGAGTCCGCTGAAGCACATGAACGCCATCGCCATGAGTCCCACGGTGATGAACGTGATACCCAGTCCCTGCAGCGGTTTGGGAACATCGTTATACTCCATTTTCTCACGAATACCTGCGAGGCAGACGATAGCGAGGAACCATCCCAGACCCGAACCGAGCGCGTACATGAACGCGTCGAGCAGGCTGGTGATGGCCTTGGCATCCACTGCGGGCAGGCCGATACGCTGCTGCATGAAGAGCGAACCACCCATGATGGCGCAGTTCACCGCAATCAGCGGTAAGAAGATACCTAGACTCGCGTAGAGCGACGGGCTGTATTTCTCCACAACCATCTCCACCAGTTGCACGATAGCGGCAATGACGGCGATGAAGAGGATGAAACTGAGGTACTCCAGATGCAGCGGCTCAAGCACGAGCGTCTGCAAGAGGTAGTTAACCGGCAGGGTAACGACGAGCACGAAAGTAACGGCTACGCCCAGACCGGCTGAGGTCTTCACGTTCTTCGAAACGGCAAGGTAAGAGCACATTCCCAAGAAGTACGCGAAAATCATGTTATCCGCAAAAATCGAGCGGACAAATAAACTTAAAGCGTGTTCCATTACTTAGCCTCCTTATCGTTAAGGGATCTATGAACCCAGATTACACATCCTACCAGAATGAGCGCCATGGCGGGCATGAGCATCATACCGCAGTTCTCGTAGCCGTGGTCATAGCACCACTGCGGGATCACTTGGAAACCAAGCAGTTGACCCGAGCCGAGGAGCTCGCGCACGAAAGCTACGATGACGAGGATGATGGCATAACCCAGACCGTTGCCCAGACCGTCCAGCAGGGAATCCCATGCGTTGTTGGTCATGGCGAACGCCTCGAGGCGACCCATGAGAATACAGTTGGTGATGATCAGACCGAGGTAAACGCTCAGCTGCATTGCTACGTCGTAAGCAAACGCTTTGAGCACCTCGCTGACGAGTGTCACGAGCGCCGCTACCACCACGAGCTGCACGATGATACGTACACGCATCGGGATAGTGTTACGGATGAGCGACACGATCACGTTCGACATCGCCACGATGATGGTCACGGCGATACCCATGACGAGGGCAGGTTTGAGCTGTACCGTTACGGCGAGAGCCGAACAGATACCGAGGATCTGCACAACGACAGGGTTATTGGCGTTAAGAGGACCTAACAATGTGTCCTTAGTCTTCTGACTCAACATAATTTATTCCTCCGTAATAAATTGACCGGCTTCGCCTGTAAGACCGCCTTCGGCTGTAGGATCGCTTTCAGCTGTAGGACCGGCTTCGCCTGTAAGAAATTCAACATAGTTATTCACGAGTTCCTCGTTGAGCATCGTGCTGACGCCGGTCGAGGTGATGGTAGCGCCGGAGATGGCATCTACCTGCTCCTGACCTTCAGCACGTGTACCGGCCTTGAGGACCGCCACGGAAACGACCTGTCCTTCGGCGTTGCGGATATGCTTGCCCTCGAACTGAGCGCGGAAAGGCATGTCCACGATCTTAGCGCCCAGACCCGGTGTCTCGGACTCGTGGTTGAAGTTAACACCATAAATGGTGTTCTTGTCCTCGTCGAGTGCCAGATAACCGCCGATACCGCCCCAAAGACCTTTACCTTCGAGCGGCAGCACATACTTGATTGCGCCGTTGAGGTTAGCTACATATACTTCGGCGTTCTCGTACTTGAGCGTGTCCTGCACGAGGGTGTAGTAAACCTCTGCGGGATCAGCCTGGCTGAAGTCCACCTTGAGTGCACCGAGGATCTGTTTCTGCTTGTCGAGCAGGATGTTAGCGTCCTGACGCGGCTTGAGCGCCTGGTTAGCGAGCGCCAACAGGACCGCTACGATAATCACCACAATCGTCATATAGACGAAGGTGTACACATTCGAATTCGTATTCAGTTTCATAGCGGACCTCCTTACTTAATGACGCGTTTTGCGCGACGGTTAATATTTGCTTGCACGACACACCAGTCGATGAGCGGAGCGAAGGCGTTCATCAGCAGGATAGCCAGCATCATTCCCTCCGGATAACCCGGGTTGAGAACGCGCACGAGCACTGCCACGAGACCGATCAGGAAACCGTATATCCACTTGCCGCACTCGGTACGAGCCGAGGTGACAGGGTCGGTTGCCATGAACACCGCACCGAAAGCGAAGCCGCCCGATACGAGGTGCATGTACCACGGATACTGCGCTGCGAGGTTAGCCTCGTTGCCGCCGATGTTAAAGAGCCAAGCGGTCAGACCACCGCCGACGAAGATCGCCAGCATCGTCTTCCAGCTCGCTACGCCCGTAGCGATCAGCAGGATAGCGCCAAGCGCGATAGCCCAGATGCAGGTCTCACCTACCGATCCCGGTACAAGGCCATTGACCATGTCCCAGAACGATTCGGTCACAGGAGTGCCGGTAGCCATCTGCGTGAGCGGCGTAGCACCCGAGAAACCGTCAACGAGCGCGTGACCGCCATCCCAGCCCCAGGTACCTTCCGTGCGGATGAACGGCTTGTCACCGGTCATCGAACTCGGGTACGCGAAGAACAAGAACGCACGCGTGATAAGCGCTACGTTGAAGATGTTATAACCCGTACCGCCGAACACTTCCTTTGCGAAGACAACCGCGAAAGCTACGGCGATAGCTACTTGCCACAGCGGCGTGTTGATCGGCACGATGAGTGGAATGATGAATCCCGTTACGAGGAAGCCTTCCGCCACCTCTTCGTGCTTGATCTGCGCTACGATGAACTCTATTCCCAGACCTACAGCGTACGCTACGATGATATACGGCAGCACAGCCAGCAGACCGAAGCCAAAGGCTTTCCACCAGAGGGCACAGGTCATGCCTGCTGCCAACTGACCGGTCGCCAACAGGTGCTGGTAGCCGACGTTGAACATACCAAACAGCATCGCCGGAACAAGCGCCATGACCACAAGGATCATCGTACGTTTGCTGTCGCTGCCGTCATGGATATGCGTACCGTTGCGTTTAGCGGTCGTCTGCGGCGTAAACAGGAAGGTGTCAAAAGCGTCATAGAACGAGCTTAACCAACTCAGCTTTCCGCCTTCTTCGAAGTTCTTACCGAACTTCTTCCATATCTGATAAAGCTTTTCCATTACTCAATCTCCTTCTTTAAATTGTCCAACGCCTCGCGTACGATGGCCTGCAGCGGCATTTTCGACGTGCAGACATACTCGCACAGCGCAAAATCTTCGGGTGCCACCTCGTACGCGCCGAGTGCCTCCATGCGGTCGATGTTGCCCGCAATCATGGCTTTCAGCAGATACTCGGGGTAGATATCCATCGGGAAGACGCGGTCGTACTCGTTGCTGACGATGATCGCACGGCGACCACCTTTCAGGCGGGCATCCCACTGGTACTTCTTCGGTCCGAACAACCAACGCGTGAAGCAGTTGTCAAGCATCTTCGCGGGGTCTGTGCAACCTGCGTTGAAGGCCTTGAACCGCGGCAACAGCCAGCCCATGAACTCATGGTTCTCGCTGCCCTCGTCGAGCACGGTCAGTTGGTTGTCGTAAATCGAAATCATGTCATCGAGCGTGATCTGACGACCGCTCAGCACGTTACCTGCGATGTAACGGCAGGGCACTTCCGTGTGTACGTTGCTCGTCAGCACAGCGCTCACCGGCATACCCGGCAGCACGTTGTAATACTGACGTCCGTACGCGAGCGGACCGGTCAGCGCCACCTTCTTCTGCATATCGACGATGCCCTTCTGGAAGAGCCGACCGATAAGCGCGAGGTCCTGGATGTTGAGCGTGAAGACCGTCTCACCTTTCGCCAGCGGCGCGAGGTTGTTCAGCTGCACACCGACATTGCCGGCAGGGTGCGGACCAAACACCTCATACAAGGTGCAATCCTTCAACTCTCTAAACTCCGTGGCACGTGCGCCGCCCTGGATGCCGATGAAGACCGGTGCCAGCTTGCCGAGAGCCGTAACGGCTGCCTGCAAAGTGGGCAACTGTCCCTTCAGCACGAACTCGTAGTTCGGGGCACAAGGCGCACTGTCAAAACTCGAAATAAAAATAGCGCGTGGTTGCTTGTTCGGCATCGCGATGCAATCGTACGGACGTTGCTTCATCAATGCCCAGAGGCCCGAGCGGAGAAGAAGATCTTTCACTCCTTCACTCGTTAAACCTTCACTCTTTACCTCGAAGGTCGCATATTCGATGCGAGCGTCGGCAAGGATATCGATGGAGAGAATCTTTCGACGGTCTCCACGTACGATCTCTTTGACTTCGCCGCTCACCGGCGAGGTAAAGAACAAGCTCTCAAACGCCTTGTCGTGAAACAGCGGGCTACCCGCTTTCACGCGATCGCCGACTTTGACATCCAGCTTGGGTGTGATGCCGGCGAACTGGTCAGGCACTACGTGAAAGACCTCCGGCCTCCGTACGCTACCCAGCGTCTCAGCCGCTTGTCCCTCAAACGGAATGTCCAATCCACGTTTCAGTTTGATTGTTTGCATAAGTTAATAAATTTATGTTTGTTGTTTTTGTTTTTTTCTGGTCAACTGGTCGACTAGTCAACTGGTCGACTGGTGTTATTAAAAACACCCGCATAAAAGCGGGTGCAAAGTTACGCAAAATTTTTCACATACGCAAGCGTGCGCGTACATTTTTTAATAAAAAGTTGTTTTTGCTTGCATATATGGGATTTTTTTTGTAATTTTGCACGGATTTTTTGAATGCATACCATTTGTGCCATATCAACTCCCTACGGATCGGGCGGAATAGCCGTGATTCGGGTATCGGGAGAGCAGAGTATATCTATCGTGGATACGCTCTTTCAGGGACGTGTTTCGTTGTCCGAAGCGAAAGCCGGAACCGTTCATTTTGGCCGTATTCAACGGGAGAATGAGCTCCTGGACGAAGTGCTCTGTTCGGTTTTTCTAGCGCCGCACTCGTTCACGGGGGAGGACACAGTGGAAATAGCCTGCCACGGCAGCGTCTATATCCAGCAGACGATGCTGCAATGGTTGCTGGATGCGGGATGTAGGGCGGCAGAACCCGGTGAGTTCACCCGCCGTGCGTTTCTGAACGGTAAGATGGACCTGGCGCAAGCGGAAGCCGTGGCCGATCTCATCGCCGCACAGTCAAAAGCAGAGAAAGATCTGGCGCTGAGTCAGTTACGCGGTTCGGTTTCAAATGAGCTGGCAGCCCTGCGCGAACGGTTGCTGCATTTCACTTCGCTCATCGAACTGGAGCTCGACTTTGCCGACCATGAGGAACTGGAGTTTGCGGACAGATCAGAACTAACGGATTTGGCTGTTGAAATCGAGACAAAACTGAGAACCCTCTTGTCCTCTTTCCGCACCGGAAATGCGATCCGGCACGGTATACCGGTGGCTATCATCGGTGCTCCCAACGTAGGCAAATCGACCTTACTCAATGCGCTCTTAGGCGAAAACCGCGCCATCGTGAGCGATATCCAAGGCACCACGCGTGATACGATTGAAGATACGCTGGTGCTGGACGGAATCTTATTTAGACTTATTGACACCGCCGGTATGCGCGAAACCGACGACACGATTGAGAATATGGGTATTGAACGCTCGCGACGCGCGGCGAGCAACGCGCAGATCATCATCTATCTGAGCGACAACGGACAATGGACATTGGATATCGGGCATTCCGGTACTATTATAAACGTACTCAATAAAGCGGATTTGTTAAGGAGTGAAGGAGTGAAGGAGTTAAGGAGTGAAGGACTTCTTATCTCCGCAAAGAAAGGCGAGATCGAACCCCTCAAGCAGGAGTTGGTGCGGATTGCTCGTGAATCCATGCAGACCTCGGCCGTCATGTTGAGCAACGCACGCCATTATGACGCCATAGCACGTGCCCATGACGCGATCATTCGTGTGCAACAGGGCTTGAAAGACGGTCTATCCGGTGAACTGCTTTCGATGGATCTGCAAGATTGTTTGAACGCTCTGGGTGAAGTGACCGGACAGATCACCAACCAAGAAGTATTAGTGAATATATTCAGTAAATTCTGTATAGGAAAATGATTTTATCGATGACCGGCTATGGGAAAGCCGAAACAACTTTAAGAGGGAAAAAACTCGTGTGCGAGATCCGATCGCTGAACTCCAAATCGATGGACCTGAGTGTTCGTCTGACACCGCTCGTGAGGGCGCATGAACTCGACCTGCGTACTATTGTCAACCAACGGTTGGAGAGGGGGAAAGTGGATCTCCTGATAACGAATGAAGGAGTGAACGAATTAACGAATGAAGGAATCAGCCCCATCAATTGGGCGGCAGTGAAGACGTACGTGGAGCAGTACAAGGCGCAGATAGGTCCGGTGCCGGCCGAGGTGATGGCAGCTATTATGCGTTTCCCGGACGTGATCAAACAGCAGGAGGATTGTTCGGACCTGACGGAAGAAGAGTGGGGTGCCGTACAAGCATTGCTCCATGAAGCCATCGATGCCTTTATCGCATTCCGTATCCAGGAAGGAGCGGCGCTGCAGGCTATGTTCAACGAGAAACTCGACGGCATCGCAGACCTGCTGTCTCAGGTGGAACCCTTCGAGAAGGGCAGGGTAGCGAAGATCAAAGAGCGACTCGAAGCTAACCTCGCGCAGTTATCTGCCGATACGCAAGCCCAGATTGACCGCAATCGACTTGAGCAGGAGATGATCTATTACCTCGAAAAGCTCGATATCACCGAGGAAAAAGTGCGTCTGACGAACCATATCAAGTACTTCCGGGAGGTAATGAATGAAGGAGTGAAGGAGTTAGGGAGTGAAGGAGTGAAGGGTGTAGGAAAAAAACTCGGATTCATCGCACAGGAAATGGGTCGGGAGATCAATACGCTGGGGTCCAAATCCAACCAATCCGAGATGCAGATCCTGGTCGTTAAGATGAAAGATATACTCGAACAAATCAAAGAGCAAGTTTTGAACGTACTATGATATACATTTTTAGTGCACCTTCCGGTAGCGGTAAATCAACCATGGTGAAGCATCTGCTGACGATGCATCCGAATTTGTTTGAACTCTCTGTGTCTTGCACCACGCGCCCTCCGCGCGGACAGGAAGTGCATGGCAGGGAGTACTATTTCATCTCCGTGGAGGAGTTCCAAAAACGAATAGAAAATAACGATTTTATCGAGTATGAGCAGGTCTATGAGGGACTCTATTACGGTACCCTCAAATCCGAGATCGACCGTATCGAAGCTGCAGGACGGCAAGTGCTCTTTGACGTGGATGTGAAAGGCGGACTGAAGTTGAAAAAGATCTTAGGCGACAAGGCGACCTCTATCTTCATCTGCCCGCCCTCGATTGAGGAACTGCGTCGTCGCCTTGAAGGACGCGGTGATACCAGTCCCGAGATGATCGAGAAACGCCTCGCGAAGGCCTCCATCGAGATGGAAGATATGAAACACTTCGACCGCGTGGTCATCAACGATGACCTTACACACGCCTTCGAGCAACTCGACGCTATTATCGATGAAAATAGGGATTTACGGGGGTAGTTTCAATCCCGTGCACTTCGGGCATGTGGGGTTAGCCAGATGGGTGATTGAAAACACCGATTTGGATGAACTATGGTTGATCGTCAGCCCGAATAATCCGTTAAAACCGGCAGGATTGTTAGCTCCGGAAGAGGAACGCTTGGCAGCAGTACGCGAAGCGGTGAAGGATATCCCGCATGTGAAAGCGAGCGATTTTGAGTTCTCGCTACCTCGTCCGAGTTATACCGCCAATACCTTGCGCGAACTGCAAAAAGCTTACCCCGAACACGAGTTTACACTGGTCATCGGCGAAGATAATCTAGCCATTTTTGACCAATGGCGGGAACACGAATATATAGCTTCGAACTTCCGCGTTTTCGTATATCCCAGACGCGGAAGTTCGAAAATTGAAGATTTAAGATTTAAGATTGAAGATTTTCTTTCTTTGATTTTTCTCAAGGACGCGCCGCTTTTCGACATCTCATCAACCGCCATTCGCCGTTCGCAAGGACGTCAATAAGGGTAAGACCGTTGGCTTCAGCCGATTCTTGCAGCGCCGCACAATCGGATTCATAGAATCCGCTGAGCCATAGTTCGCCGTTCGCCGTGAGATGGCTTGCATATGCGCTCATGTTCGCCAAGAGCACATTGCGATGTATATTGGCAAGAATCAAATCGTATTGCCCTTCCGGAACCGTATCTCCTAAATGCACGTCAATCTCTTCGTGGTTCAATGCCGCATTTTCTATCGCATTCTCCACACTCTTCTCATCGATATCGACGGCAATAACCTTTGCCGCACCGAGATGCTTGGCAAAGATCGCCAATACACCGGTTCCGGTTCCGTGATCGAGCACGATTTTGTCCGCTAAATGCGAAGAAAGTAAGGTGTTGATAAGTAGCGAAGTGGTCTCATGATACCCTGCGCCAAACGCACAATGCGGGATGATCTTTATCCCTAAAGGCAGCTCATGAACAGGATGCTCCGCTTCCCATGCCGCATTCCAGTTTTCGTCCGGACATTCCTCGGCATTGACTAACGACACTCCTTCCGTCTCCGCACAGAAACGCTCGATTTCATCGGCATTTTGTTGCCATAGTTCGGACGGGATATAGTAATCCTCGGCATCGATGGTATCCACCCCTAAGTCACTGATCTGCTGGTCAAAGATGTCGCGTTGCCATTCCTCGGCAAAGTCGGTTTTAATGTGTAAAACGTGATATCGCATCTGAAACTAAATAATTACTTCCTCCAATAAAGATCGCATCCTCCGGTGCGGCATGTTCCTCGGCATAAGTCATCGCATCTTTCGGATCTTCGATCGCGATAGCCTCTTTGCCCCACAGCGCCAGCATCTCTTGTGCGGAACGGGCCCGTTGGGTGTTAGGCTTCGTGAAGATATAATGATATTTTTCTCCTTGCGGAAGCAGACGCATAACTACGTCCGTATCTTTGTCATTCACCATACCGAAAACAATCCAGATCTGCGGATTGGTCAGTTCTTTGAGTTGTCGCGCTACGTACTGAATACCGTGACTGTTATGTCCTGTATCGCAGATGATAAGCGGATTTTCGCTCAAGGTTTCCCAACGTCCTCTTAAGCCAGTCATGGCACATACATGCGCAAATCCATAAGATATGGATTTATTGGAAATTGGATATTGGATATTGGACAATGCTCTGAGTGCCACAAACGCTGTTTGCAGATTATGTTCCTGGTAATTACCCTTCAACTCGCACTCGGGAGCTACGCGCAGACGGGTTCGCCGCAGGTATTCGCATTGGTCGGCAAAATAGATCTCCGAACCGCATTCCTGGGTTTTGGCAAGGAATACATTCATCGTTTGCGGATGACTTTCTCCGATTACAACGGGGATATTCGGTTTGATGATACCCGCTTTTTCGCCCGCAATCTTATTCAGCGTATTGCCTAAAAACTCCGTATGATCGAGACCGATATTGGTGATGACGGATAAGATCGGCGTCAGCACATTGGTGCTATCGAGCCGTCCACCGAGTCCCACTTCAACCACAGCAATATCCACCTTCTCCCGCACGAAATACGCAAACGCCAGAGCGGTCATGGTCTCGAAGAAAGAGGGCTGTAGTGTATCTAAGAAGTCTTTGTTTTGTTCGATGAAATCGGCTACTTCTATCTCCGGGATGGGTGCACCGTTAATACGGATCCGTTCGGTCAGACTCACCAAATGCGGGCTGGTGAATAGTCCCACTTTGTATCCCGCCGCTTGCAATGCCGCCGCAATAAGGTGCGAGGTCGAGCCTTTTCCGTTGGTGCCTGCCACATGGATCGCGCGCAACTGCATGTGCGGATTACCCACATGCGCCATCAGACGCAGGGTGTTCTCCAAGCCGGGTTTATACGCCGCGGCACCTACTTGATGAAACGGCGGGCGGGCATTATACAGGTATTCTATAGCTTCGCTATATGTCATTAGTTCTTCTCCACAGGACTGAACGTCAGCACGCCCTCATCGCGCTTTTGGGCAAGCCATTTATAGAACTTCGGTGTGACGTGGATGGCATGATTGCGGCTGGTGAGGGCCACGAGTTGGCGGTTAAGCGGGTTATAGACGCTCACATGCAGACGTCCCTTACCGGGGTTGGCATCCACCATGTCCGCCAGTTCATCAATGGTCTCGGGCGTCACGACATCGAGCGAGAGACGAATCGTCAGACCGTCGGTGCGGTTGTCTTGTACTTCGGACAGCATATCCACGCGTTGTACGACGAACTCAAACTCCGCCTCTTCGTCTTTGCCTTCCTTGAACCATTTCATGCCGGCACCTTTCTGTTGCACCACGCCCGTGACAAGCACATAGAGGTCCTTGAGCATGAGGTGGGCGAACTGGGTGTAGGCATTGCCGAAGAGCACGAACTGGTAACTGCCGGTATAGTCCTCGATGGTGTAGCGACCGTAGGGATTGCCTTTCTGGCTCCGCAGTTGTTCTGCATTGGTGATGACGCCGCCGAAGAGTCCCGCCTGGTTCTTATGCGCCGCGATGAACTCCGATGGCAGGAGCAGTTTTTCTTCGGGTTGTTCAGCTTGTGCCGCCAGAATTCGTTTCTCCGCTTCAGCACGCGTCTCAGCCTTGCGCCAGGTATCGAACTGTGCCAATTCAGCCGCTGTGAGGTTGCATAGTTCGCGCACCTCGTATTCGTATTCATCCAGCGGGTGGGCGGAAAGGTAGATACCGATGAGGTCTTTCTCTTTGTTGAGTCGCTCGATCGTGTCCCAACGCGGTACCTGCGGCAGATCGGGGTGCTTGACCTCGATTGCCAAGTCCAGATCGCCGAAGAGCGAGTTGGCATTGTTTTCCTTATCCGCTTGCCATTTATTACCGTAGTTCATCAGCAGGTCGAGACCCGAGTTACCATTCTCATCAAGACCGAAGAACTGCTCACGGTAGATATCCTCAAAACACTCAAAAGCGCCTGCTTGCGCCAAATTCTCTATCGTCTTACGGTTGCAAGACTGCAGGTTGACGCGCTCCAAGAAATCGAAGATGCCGGTATATTTGCCGTTCTTCTCCCGCTCGGATATGATTGCTTCAGCAGCTCCTTCACCCACGCCTTTGATACCGCCGAGACCAAAGCGGATGGCCCCTTCTTTATTCACGGTGAAGGTCAGTTCGGACTCATTGACATCGGGTTCGAGCACAGAGAGTCCCAATGTCCGGCATTCGTCCATCAGTTTGGTTACCTCTTTGATATCGTCCTTATGCACGGTGAGGTTCGCTGCCATGAACTCAGCGGGGTAGTGCGCTTTGAGGTACCCAGTCTGGTACGCTACCCACGAGTAGCATGCCGCGTGCGATTTGTTGAAGGCGTAAGACGCAAACTTCTCCCAATCGGCCCAGATCTTATTGAGGATGTTTGTGTCGTGTCCGTTCGCTTTTCCGCCCTCCATGAACTTATCCTTGAGCGAAGCCAGCACTGCCATCTGTTTCTTACCCATGGCCTTACGGAGTTTGTCACTCTCGCCGCGGGTGAAGTTAGCCAGCAGACGACTGAGCAGCATGACTTGCTCCTGGTAAACCGTGACACCATAGGTGTCCTTTAGGTATTTCTCCATCACGGGGATGTCGTACGTCACGGCTTCGGTACCCTGTTTGCGCTTGATGAACTGCGGGATATAATCCATAGGACCCGGACGGTAGAGGGCGTTCATCGCGATCAGGTCGCCAATAACGGTCGGTTTCAACTCGCGCAAGTACTTCTGCATACCTGCCGACTCGAACTGGAACACGGCTACCGTGCGGCCTTCCTGGAACAACTTATATGTCAACTCATCATCGATGGGTATATGATCAATGTCGATATCGATGCCGCGGGCTTTCTTGATGTTGCGGTTGCACTCCTTGATGATGGTGAGCGTGATCAGACCGAGGAAGTCCATCTTGATCAGTCCCACGGATTCGACCACATGCCCGTCGTATTCCGTCACCAGCACGCGTTTCTTGCTGTTCTTGTCTTCCACGGAAGAGAGGGGAGCAAAGTTCGTCAGGTCATCCGCACCGATGATCACTCCGCAGGCATGTACACCCACTTGGCGAATCGTGCCTTCGAGTCGTGCCGCGTACTCGAGCATGGAGCGGGTGTTCGGATCGCCTTGCTCGTACTCGCGCTTGAGCTCCTCGATATACTTATAGCAGTTGCGCAGGTTGACTTTGGGTTTCTTGGCGTCTTTGGGCAGACTCTTGAGCACCGAATCCGGAAAATCCCGATCGGGGATCAGTCCCTTGAGCTCATTGACGCGCGCCAGGGGAACCTGTTGCACACGACCGACGTCCGCCAAAGCCGACTTGGTAGCCATCTTACCATAGGTAACGATATGCGCCACATGCGTCTCGCCGTATTTGCGGCTGACATAATCAAGTACCTTGCCGCGACCGCAATCCTCAAAGTCGGTATCGATATCAGGAAGCGATATACGGTCAGGATTCAAAAAACGCTCGAACAGCAAGTCGTATTTCAGAGGGTCTAAGTCGGTGATCTTGAGGCAGTAAGCCACTACCGAACCCGCAGCACTACCACGACCCGGTCCAACCGACACATCCAGTTCCTCACGCGCCGCACGGATGAAATCCATCACGATTAAGAAATATCCTGGGAAACCCATCGAGATGATAGTGTTCAACTCAAATTCAATACGCTCCTTCAACTCTTCATCGCTATCCAGCCGTTCCTGTCCGTAGCGCTCCAGCGCACCCTGCATGGTCAGGTATCGCAGGTAAGCCGATTCAAACGCCAGACGGTCGGGGTAATCTTCTTCCTTACCGAACGAAGCCGGGATGTCGAACTTCGGCATGATGGGGCCGTGGTCGATGTCATAGACTTCGACTTTATCCACGATCTCCTGCGTGTTCTCCAAAGCCTCCGGAATGTCCGCAAAGATTTCCGCCATTTCATCGGGCGTTTTGAGCCATTCCTGCTTGGTATAATGCATTCGGTTGACGTCGGTTACATAGTGGTTGGTGCTGAGGCATATCAACCGGTCATGCGCCTCCGCGTCTTCTTCATTCACGAAGTGGGCATCGTTGGTGGCAATGATCTTGATCCCGTATTTGCGGGCTAAATCCATCAGGATGGGGTTCACTTGCTTTTGGCGCTCATAGACTTCTACGTCTGCACCCGGTTTTTGGGTTTCATGGCGCTGGATCTCGATATAATAATCGTCACCAAAGAGATTCTTGAACCATTTAACCGCTTCTTCCGCTTCGCTAAAATCGCCATTCTTTGCGATTCCATCGAGAATTTTCTGTGGAATCTCACCGCCCAAACAAGCGGAACAACAGATGATACCTTCGTGGTATTTTTCCAACAGTTCCTTATCGATACGCGGCGTGTGGTAGAATGCATCGGACATGTAACCCATCGACACGATACGACAGAGATTATGGTAACCTGTCATATTCTTGGCCAGCAGGATGAGGTGCCAACCCGAACGGTCGATGACGTAGGTTCGTCCTTCGCCGTTCACCGCCTTGTCATCATTCATCGAATGGCGACCACGACGGGCACAATACGCCTCTACACCCACGATGGGTTTGAAGCCTTCCTTCTTCTTGCAATAATCCAGCAGGTCCTTGATACCGTACATGTTACCATGATCGGTCAACGCGACCGCGTTCATACCGCTGTCGATACATTTATCCACTATCTCTTCCACCTTAGACAACCCGTCCAGCAGTGAGTAGTGCGAGTGCACATGCAAATGCGTAAAAGCCATAATCATCCAATTTAGGCTGCAAAGGTAGTGAAAAAAAATGATATACGCAAGAGGAAACTCTTTTTTATAAAAAAAATACGCGCGCGCTTGCATATATGAAAAATTTTGCGTAACTTTGCACCCGCTAATCAAAGTGTGCTTATGAATACGAATTTAGGATTTGTACGAGTTGCAGCGGCTGTGCCGACCTTGCGTGTGGCAGACTGCCGGTATAATGCGGAGCAGATACGGCTTCAGATCGATGAGGCGATTGCGGAAGGTGTGGAAGTGATCTGTTTTCCGGAGTTGAGTTTGACGGGTTACACCTGTGCGGACTTGTTCTTCACACAAGCTTTGCAACAGAGTGCGATGCGGGAGTTAGAAGCGCTATGCGACTATACCCGCGGCAAAGCGATCATCGTATTGGTCGGTGCGCCGTTACCGGTGGATAATGACCTATTCAACTGTGCGTTCGTCATGAGCGACGGTGAAGTGATGGGTGTCGTTCCCAAGGTCAACCTCCCCAATACGGGTGAGTTCTACGAGAAACGTTGGTTTACTTCCGGTCGTGCGGCACGCGAATATACCCCCGGCGGTATCGCACCGCGTATTCCGAAGATTGAGATATGGAGCGGCGAGGTGCCGTTCGGAACCGATCTTCTCTTCTGTACACGAAACTATACCTTTGGTATAGAGATCTGTGAGGACCTTTGGAGTCCGTTACCGCCTTCCACCCAATTGGCTATTCAAGGCGCGGAGATCATCTTTAACTTATCGAGTTCGAACTGTATCATCGGCAAGCATATCTTCCGCCGTCAGATGATCAAACAACAGTCTGCACGCGTGCATTGCGGCTATGTCTATACGAGTTCGGGTGTAGGCGAATCGACTACCGACGTCGTCTTCTCCGGTAGTACCTACATTGCGGAAAACGGAGATATCCTCACCGCAGGAGAACGATTCCAACGGAATAATTCGATGATTATTCAGGAGCTCGATATCGAGCGCTTGCGTACCGACAGGCAGCGGAATACGAACTTTACTAAAGATAAAACGGGTCATTACCGCCATATCAATGTAGCCCCGATTGAGCGGGAAGAGGAGTTGACCGAACCCATCCACCGCACCTTCTCTCCCATGCCGTTCTTGCCTAAGAAGGGCAAGGAAGAGCAATACTGCATGGATGTGTTCTCTATCCAGACTTCGGCGCTTGCACGGCGTTGGGAACATACGCATGCTGAGACTGTCGTCATCGGTATTTCCGGTGGTTTGGATAGTACTTTGGCCTTGCTTGTGAGCGTGCAGACGGCCGATCTGCTGGGCTATGACCGCAGTCGGGTAGTGGGTGTGACCATGCCGGGATTCGGTACGTCCGACCGCACGTATCAGAATGCGCTCCAACTGATGAAAGAGCTCGGTATCACCCACCGCGAGATATCCATTCGTGAAGTGACAACCCAACACTTATCGGATATCTGTCATGATATGGACAAACATGACGCGACGTATGAAAACGCGCAAGCACGCGTGCGCACGATGATCCTTATGGACCTGGCGAACGAACTGAACGGCATCGTGGTCGGTACGGGTGATTTGAGCGAACTCGCACTGGGCTGGTGTACCTATAACGGCGACCAGATGTCTATGTATTCGGTGAATGCGGGTATACCCAAGACGCTGGTTAAATACCTGGTTAAGTTCGCAGCAGAGAATATCTATGGAGAACCCCTCCGCACGATCTTGCTCGATGTGGTAGATACGCCGGTTTCTCCGGAACTTTTGCCCACCGACGAGCATGGTGAGATTGCGCAGAAGACCGAAGATAAAGTGGGCCCGTATGATTTGCATGATTTCTTCTTATTCTATTTCATGCGTTTCGGTTTCACTCGTGAGAAGATCAAATACATGGCCTGCCAGGCTTTCGAAGATCAATACGATGCTGCAACCATCGATAAATGGTTGAACGTCTTCATGCGGCGTTTCTGCACCCAGCAGTTCAAACGTTCCGCCATGCCTGATGGGCCCAAAGTAGTAAGTGTTTCACTGTCCCCACGGGGCGATTGGAGAATGCCGAGCGATGCAAGTTGTATCTGATTATAAGATCCCCAATACCTTTGGTATTGATGCAAAAGCCAAGACGTTCATTGAGTACTACTCATTGGACGAGTTGCGGCAGGCACTTACCGAGCATAAAGGCGAACCCATCCTGCATATAGGGCAAGGATCAAACCTGCTCTTTACGGCCGATTTCAACGGAGTAATTCTGCATTCCGGTATGGCGCGGGCGAAGTTCCTGGACGATGAGACCGTAGAGGCACAAAACGGCTTACGACTTGACGATATGATCGCCCAACTGACCGACATGGGATATAGCGGACTCGAAAAACTCAGTCTCATCCCCGGTGAAGTGGGCGCCTCGGCGGTACAGAATGTCGGAGCCTACGGTGTCGAAGCTAAAGATGTGATTGAGCGCGTCTATACGATCGATGTGGAGACATTCGAAGAACGCGTCTTTACCAACGCCGAGTGTAAGTTCGGTTACCGTGACAGCGCCTTCAAGCACGAACTGAAGGGCAAATATATTGTGACGTCCGTGGTCTATAAAGTCAAACCCGGCGATGCAACCAAGACCCGCGAAGAGATCATCGAGACCCGTAACGGCAAACTCCCGAAAGTAGGCGAAGTGGGTTCAGCCGGTTCATTCTTCATGAATCCCTTTGTGCCCGAAGAACAAGCGAATAAACTGCTCAAACAATATCCGGACATGCCGCATTTCCCGTCACTGCAAGGAGTCAAGATACCTGCCGCATGGCTTATCGAACAATGCGGTTGGAAAGGTAAGACGCTCGGAGGCGCACAGGTATGGCCTAAACAACCGCTGGTCATCGTCAACGCTAATAACGCTACCGCACAAGACATCATCGACCTCGCGGCGGCTGTCAGCAAGAGCGTCCAAGAGAAATTTAACATAGCTATTCACCCCGAAGTAAACTATATCTGATATGGCTTCATTTATCGTAGAAGGAGGACATAAACTGCATGGTTCGATCACCCCGCAAGGTGCGAAAAACGAGGCACTACAAGTGCTTTGCGCCGTGCTGCTCACCAAGGAAACGGTAGTCATCAACAACCTGCCGAATATCCTCGATGTCAATAACCTCATCGACGTGCTTGCGTCCATCGGCGTGCGTGTGGAGAAACTCACCAAAGGTACATACGCCTTTACGGCCCGCGAACTTGACACCGCCTACCTGCGCAGTGCCGATTTTCTCAAGAAATGCAATAAACTGCGTGGTTCGGTCATGCTGATCGGTCCGCTGTTGGCGCGTCTGGGTGAAGTGACCTACGCCAAACCCGGAGGCGATAAGATCGGCCGTCGTCGTCTGGATACCCATTTCCAGGGAATGGTCAATCTTGGTGCGACGTTTAAGTACGACCAAAACCTCCTTGCGTACCGTTTCAACGGCAAGCACCTCAAGGGCTGTTATATGCTGCTCGACGAAGCATCCGTTACCGGTACCGCGAATATCATCATGGCGTCTGTGCTCGCCGAAGGCACCACTACCATCTACAACGCCGCTTGCGAGCCGTACGTGCAACAACTATGCAGAATGCTCAATGCCATGGGAGCTAAAATCAGCGGAGTAGGTAGCAATCTTTTGACGATTGAGGGTGTTAAGGAACTTCACGGTGCCCAACACACGCTCCTTCCGGATATGATCGAAGTAGGTTCGTTCATCGGAATGGCAGCGATTACGGGTTCGGAACTGCGTATAAAGAACGTTGGCTATCGTGATCTGGGTATCATTCCGGACGCTTTCCGTCGTTTAGGTATCCGTATCGACGTGGATGGCGATGACATTATTATCCCTGCACAAGAGCACTATCAGATAGAGTCCTTCTTGGATGGCTCCATCCTTACGGTTGCTGACGCACCTTGGCCGGGACTCACACCGGACTTGCTTTCCGTGCTGCTCGTGGTAGCCACCCAAGCAAAAGGTACCGTGCTTATCCACCAGAAGATGTTCGAATCGCGCCTCTTCTTTGTGGACAAACTGATTGATATGGGCGCCCAGATCATCCTTTGCGACCCGCACCGCGCAGTAGTGGTCGGTCACGACCGCACCCGTTCACTCAAACGCAACAACATGACCAGCCCCGATATCCGCGCCGGTATAGCCATGCTCATCGCGGCCATGAGTGCCGAAGGCACTTCCCGCATCGACCACATCGATCAAATCGACCGCGGCTACGAAGATATTGAGCACCGCCTCAACGCCATCGGCGCTAAAATACGAAGAGAAGAATGAAAAAGTTTTTTACAATATTAGTTTGTTTATTGCCGCTTTGCGTGTCGGCTCAGATTGTGCAGCCTGTGACATGGAGCGGAGAGCAGGTCGGTGACAGCGTGCGCCTCAAGGCTGCTATCGAGCCCGGCTGGCATATGAATATCATCGAGTTCGGTGAACGTGAGTTTGACGAAGAGTTTGCGGACTCGTTTGTGATTACCCTTGCCCAAACGGACCTCACCCCGATCCGTTATAACGCCTGCGACGATAAGATGTGTACGGCGCCGGAAATCTGGGAATATAAGGTAGAAGGAGTGAAGGAGTTAAGGAGTGAAGGAGTTAACGGAGATAGGTCATTGTTGCTTATATTCCTGTTAGGCTTATTGGGAGGGCTATTAGCCATCTTCACTCCGTGCGTGTGGCCGATCATACCGATGACGGTAAGCTTCTTTTTGAAGAAAGGCGGCGGAAGGAGAGATGCGATCTACTATGGGTTTAGTATTATTGTGCTCTATGTCGGCTTGGGATTGTTAGTGACGCTACTCTTTGGTGCTTCGGCACTTAATGACCTGAGTACCAACGCGGTAGTGAACATCTTTTTCTTTGTGCTGTTGGTGGTTTTTGCGCTGTCTTTCTTCGGACTATTCGAAATAACACTCCCTGACTCATGGTCCACAGCTTTGGATAACAAAGCGCGCAGTACAGGCGGATTCTTGAGTATATTGCTCATGGCATTCACCTTAGTGATCGTCTCTTTCTCGTGTACTGGACCGATCATCGGTACGCTGCTCGTCGAAGCGGCAGGAAAGTCTCTCTTGGCACCGATGATGGGTATGTTGGGTTTTGCGATAGCACTCGCTTTGCCTTTCTCGCTCTTTGCGATGTTCCCCGAGTGGATGAAGAGTGCCCCAAAATCGGGCGATTGGATGACGAGTTTCAAGGTGACGCTTGCCTTCTTGGAATTGGCGCTATCACTTAAGTTCCTGAGCGTTGCTGACATGGCGTACGGCTGGGGAATACTGCCAAGGTGGTTGTTCATCGCTATCTGGATAGGTTGCTTCGCAGGAATTGGCATCTATCTGATCCGAAAGAGCTGGGTAGGGAAGATTATCGCCATAACTTCCTTTGCCTTTGCTATCTATCTGGTACCCGGTCTTTGGGGTGCGCCAGTTAAGGCTATCTCCGCTTTTGCCCCGCCTATGGAGATAGAGGGCAGAGAGGTCTTCCATGACTACGAAGCAGGTCTGGCATTTGCACGGCAAGAGGGTAAACCGGTGATCATTGATTTTACGGGCTACGGTTGTGTCAATTGCCGGAAGATGGAAGCGTACGTGTTGGATGATGACAGCGTCAAGGCACGGTTGCAAAACTACGTCTTCATCGAACTTTTTGTGGATGACAAGCGGGATGGGATAGGAGATAAGAACTCTCGGATTCAACGGGAGAATTTCGGTTCCAATGCCCAACCGTTCTATGTGCAGTTAGATAATAAAGGCAACAGAGTTGGAAACCCCATTGCCTTTACTACTGATCCGCTCGAGTTCATTGAGTGGTTGCAATACTAACTTACTCGTTGGTGTCTTCGAAACTGTCGCCGACGATCTTGCGGTACAGTTCTTTCGGATCCGTTGCTTTGCGAATGATCTCGTGGAGATCTTCAATCTTCACGCGGTCTTGCTCCATTGTGTCGCGGTAACGCACGGTAACGCAACCGTCATTGAGCGTGTCATGATCAACCGTGATACAGAACGGCGTTCCCACTGCATCCTGACGACGATAACGCTTACCGATCGAGTCTTTCTCATCATAAGCCACCTTGAAATCGAACTTCAGTTCGTTCATGATCTCACGCGCTTTCTCAGGCAGTCCGTCTTTCTTAACGAGCGGCATGATACAAGCCTTCACCGGAGCGAGTACTGCCGGTAAGTGCAGTACCACACGGGTGTCGCCACCTTCTAATGCTTGCTCTTCGTAAGAAGAACACATGACGCTTAGGAACATACGGTCCACACCGATAGAGGTCTCGATGACGTACGGGGTGTAGCTCTGGTTGAGCTCCGGATCGAAGTACTCGATCTTCTTTCCACTGTATTTAGCATGGCTGCTCAAGTCGAAGTTGGTACGGCTGTGGATACCCTCTACCTCTTTGAAACCGAACGGCATGAGGAACTCGATGTCGGTGGCTGCGTTGGCATAGTGTGCGAGTTTATCGTGATCGTGGAAACGGTATTTCTCGTCACCGAGACCCAGCGCTTTGTGCCATTTGAGACGGAATTGTTTCCAGTGCTCGAACCATTTCAACTCCTCACCAGGGCGAACGAAGAACTGCATCTCCATCTGCTCGAACTCACGCATACGGAAGATGAACTGACGCGCTACGATCTCGTTACGGAAGGCTTTACCGATCTGTGCGATACCGAAGGGGATCTTCATGCGGCCGGTCTTCTGTACGTTAAGGAAGTTGACGAAGATACCTTGTGCGGTCTCCGGACGGAGGTAGATCTTCATTGCACCATCTGCCGTCGAGCCCATCTCGGTGGAGAACATGAGGTTGAACTGACGCACGTCTGTCCAGTTACGTGTACCGCTGATGGGGCAAACGATCTCCTCGTCGAGAATGATCTGCTTGAGTTCGTCGAGGTTGTTATCGTTCATAGCCTTGGCAAAACGCTCGTGCAGTGCCTCCCGTTTCGCGATATGCTCTTTGACACGCTCGTTGGTCGCTTTGAACATCTCTTCGTCGAAACTCTCACCGAAACGTTTGCGTGCTTTCTCTACTTCCTTAGCGATCTTCTCGTCGTACTTGGCAATCTGATCTTCGATCAGTACATCTGCACGGTAACGTTTCTTACTATCGCGGTTGTCAATCAACGGATCATTGAAAGCATCTACGTGACCCGAAGCTTTCCAAGTGGTCGGGTGCATGAAGATAGCGGCATCGATACCCACGATGTTCTCGTGCAACAAGGTCATCGAATCCCACCAGTAACGCTTGATGTTGTTCTTGAGCTCCACGCCGTTCTGACCATAGTCATACACTGCGCCGAGGCCATCGTAGATCTCGCTGGAAGGAAAAACAAAACCGTATTCCTTGCAATGCGCGACGATTTTCTTAAATGTTTCTTCTTGTGTTGCCATATTATGTGTAATTTAGTATTACAAAACAAAAACGGCTACAAAATTACTACTTTTTTTTGATATATGCAATAGTGAGCTTATTTTTTATAAAAATAACTCAATTTTCTTGCGTATATGAAAAATTATTCGTACCTTTGCACTCGCAAAGGTTTGTGTAAGCAGATAACAACACACGATATGAGTAAAAAAGAGATTCAATTTTCGCTGGTGTACCGCGATATGTGGCAGAGTAGCGGTAAGTACGTCCCCCGTAGAGACCAGTTGGCGCGTGTGGCGCCGGTGATCATCGACATGGGTTGCTTTGACCGCGTGGAGACCAACGGCGGTGCGAGTGAGCAGGTGAACCTGCTATACGGCGAGAACCCCAACTTGGCGGTACGAACCTTCACCAAACCCTTCCACGAGGCGGGTATCAAGACCCATATGTTGGACCGCGGTCTGAACGCGCTCCGCATGAACCCTGTGCCGGCAGACGTGCGTCAATTGATGTACAAGGTGAAACACGCGCAGGGTACGGATATCACCCGTATCTTCTGCGGTCTGAATGATCCGCGAAACATTATTCCGTCCATCAAATGGGCGAAAGAGGCAGGAATGACCGCGCAGGCGACGATGTGTATCACGTATTCGCCGGTGCATACGGTGGAATACTATGTGAACCTGGCCGAGCAGTTGATCGAAGGCGGTGCGCAGGAGATCTGCTTGAAGGACATGGCGGGTATCGGACGACCGACGATGTTGGGTCAGATCACATCGGCTATCAAAGAGAAACATCCCGATATCATCATCCAATACCACGGTCACACGGGTCCGGGTTTCAGCGTAGCTTCGATGCTCGAAGTAGCGAGAGCCGGCGGTGACGTACTCGACGTAGCGATTGAGCCGCTCAGTTGGGGTATGGTTCATCCTGACGTGATCACCATCCAAGCGATGCTGCGTGAGGCGGGATTCTTGGTGAAGGATATCAATATGAAAGCCTACATGGAGGCGCGTGCGCTGACGCAGGAGTTCATCGATGATTTCTTGGGCTACTGGATCGATCCGCGTAACAGCAAGATGACCTCGTTGCTCGTAGGCTGCGGTTTGCCGGGAGGTATGATGGGCTCGTTGATGGCGGATCTGAAGGGTCTGCACGCGGCTATCAATACCAACCTCGTCAAGCGCGGCGAGAAAGCGCTGAGCGAAGATGAGTTATTGGTTGAGTTGTTCCAGGAAGTACAACGTATATGGCCGATGCTTGGTACACCGTGTCTGGTGACGCCGTTCAGCCAGTATGTAAAGAACGCTGCGCTGATGAACCTCTTCAGCCGTTCGATGGGCGAGAAACCGTTCACGCGCATGGACCCGGCGATGTGGGGTATGATACTCGGTAAGTCCGGTAAACTGCCCGGTACCTTGGCTCCGGAGATCATTGAGTTGGCCAAGGAGAAAGGTATGGAGTTCTATACCGGTGATCCGCAAGCGCTCTATCCTGACGTGCTGCCGAAATACATCCAGGAGATGAAGGAACTGGGCTGGGATCGTGGTCCGGACGACGAGGAACTGTTTGAGTTTGCGATGCATGACAAGCAGTACCGCGAGTTCAAGTCGGGTCAGGCCAAGGAGCAGTTCAACAAGGACTTGGCAGAACGCATGCTCAAGGCCGGTAAAGAGGTTCCGGAGCACTTACGTCAATACTTGCCGCAAGCGCAGCCGGCTGCAACGCAGAATGCCGATGATATGGCAGCTGTGGCAATGGCGTTGAGCCTGTCCGGAAAGGCGCACAAAGAAGGCGTGATCGAACTGCCCGAAGTGCACTCAACCGCATGGAATCATAAATATTATACACTTAAGTAATTAAGAATTCAAAATTTATATATATCATGAAGAAGTATAACTTTAATGCAGGACCGAGTATCCTGCCGCAAGAAGTGATCAAACAAACGGCTGAGGCTGTTATGGAGTTTGAGGGTCAGGGTCTTTCTATCTTGGAGATTTCGCACCGTGCGAAGTATTTCCAACCCGTCATGGACGAGGCAGAGGCGCTGATGAAAGAGTTACTCGATATCCCCGAGGGATACCGCGTATTGTTCTTGGGCGGCGGTGCAAGTCTGCAGTTCTGCATGGTGCCGTTTAACCTCTTGGAGCACAAGGCGGCGTATCTGAATACAGGTGTATGGAGCAAGAAAGCACTTAAGGAAGCCAAAGGTCTGGGTGAGGCTGTCGAAGTAGCTGCCAGCACGGATTCGATTCCGATGGATTTTGAGATCCCACAAGATGCTGACTATTTCCACATCACGACTAACAACACCATCTTCGGTACTGAGATCAACGACGAGAAGTTGGCGGAGATCTACCGTAAAAAAGGTAAAGTAGGTTTGGTAGCCGACATGAGTTCGGATATCCTGAGTCGTCCGATCGACGTCAGCCAGTATGATATCATCTACGGCGGTGCGCAGAAGAACCTTGCGCCTGCAGGTGTAACCTTCGTGATCATCAAAGAGAGTTGTCTCGGTAAAGTAAGCCGTTACATTCCGACGATGCTGAACTACCAGACCCATATCGACAACGGATCGATGTTCAACACGCCTCCTGTACTGCCTGTTTATACGGCTGTGCTGACGTTGCGTTGGCTCAAAGCACACGGTGGTGTCAAATGGATCCAGGCGCGCAATAAAGCGAAAGCCGACCTGCTCTATAAATGCCTCGACGAGTCGAAGCTCTTTATGCCGACGATCTCGAAGAAAGAGGACCGCAGCTGCATGAATATCTGCTTTGTATTCAAACCTGAGTTCGCTGACTTGCAGGATGACTTCTTCAAGTTTGCATCCGAGCGCGGTATGGTAGGTATCAAGGGTCACCGTCTGGTAGGCGGTTTCCGTGCTTCCTGCTACAACGCGATGGATATCGACGGCGTTCAGGCTCTCGTCGATTGTATCCATGAATACGAGAAACTGCATTGATCATGGGTTACTCCTATATCATGCCCGTCAAGCATATCAAAGGCAAAACAATTGAACTAACCTCATTATTTGAAACAATGAAAGTATTAGTAGCAACAGAAAAACCCTTTGCGAAAGTAGCCGTAGACGGTATCCGCGAAGTGGTAGAGGGCGCAGGCTATGAACTGGCGTTACTCGAGAAATATACAGACAAAGCGCAGTTGTTGGAAGCTGTTGCAGACGCAGATGCCCTCATTATCCGTTCGGATATTGTGGATGCAGCCGTGTTGGACGCAGCCAAGCAACTCAAGATCGTCGTTCGTGCCGGCGCAGGCTATGATAATATCGACCTTGAGGCAGCCACTGCTCATAAGGTGGTAGCGATGAATACGCCGGGTCAGAATAGTAATGCCGTAGCCGAGTTGGCTCTTGGTATGATGGTCTATGCCGTGCGCAACTTATACAACGGTACGAGCGGAACCGAACTGAAGGGTAAAAAACTCGGTATTCACGCCTTCGGTAACGTAGGTCGTAACGTGGCACGTATTGCACAAGGCTTCGGTATGGAGGTGTATGCGTACGATGCGTACTGTCCCGATGAGGCGATGGTAGCGGCAGATGTGAAGCCGGTTCACAGTGCTGAGGAACTGTATAAGACCTGCGATATCGTCAGTCTGCATATCCCGGCAACGGCTGAGACCAAGAATAGTATCAACCATGATCTTGTTAACCTCATGCCGAAGGGTGGTGTGCTCGTGAATACCGCCCGTAAGGAAGTGATCGATGAGGAGGGGCTGATCGCACTCATGCAGGAGCGTGCCGACCTCAAGTATATGACCGATATTATGCCAGTGGCTGATGCGAAGTTCCGCACGCTGTTTGAAGGTCGTTACTTCGCGACTCCGAAGAAGATGGGCGCACAAACGGCTGAGGCGAACATCAACGCCGGAATTGCAGCTGCCAAGCAGATCGTAGACTTCTTCCAAAACGGCAATACCCGTTTCCAAATCAATAAATGAGAAAACTGCTTTTTATACTGATGACGCTTGTGACGGCTGTCTCCTACGCCTCGGATATCGTGTGTGTGGGGGCAGCCAAACAAGTGGTGCGTGGACGCGACACGGTCTATGTCTTCCGCGATGAAGTGGCGCTGCGGTCCACTTGCGGTGACGTGGAGTGGTTCAATGTGGCCGGGCAGTGTATAGCTTCCGGGGTAGATGAGATATACCCGGACGATGGGGTATACCGTATCCGTAAATCCAATGGACAGATGAGTCGGCCGTTCCGAGCTAGAAAATATAGCGATCTGGAGCAGTTGGCTTTTACCGTGGAGACGAGTTGCGATAATACCATTCTGCATGTCACTGGCCTGGATACATGCGCGCGCACGTATTCCTTATCTTATACTCGGCTGGCATGGGATAGCATCAATAATAACTGGACCGATCAGTCGGTGACCAAGACGGGCGACCTGGCAGCAACGATCATCTTGTACGAACCCCTCTATGCGCCTACGGTCATGCGGCTCTGTTATGACGCCGAGGTGCGCAGTGAGATGGGACTCGACTCCGCCTGTGTGGAGACGGAAGTGGCTGAGGCGGATATCATGGCCGTTAATATGCATCTGACCTCTCTCTTCTCTGCGCGTAATGACAGCAATGAGATGGAGCGTCCGACCGACGCTACGATCATCGATGCCGGTTCTACAGCGACTATCAGCGGACCTTTTGAGGTGGGATTCTACAGCAACCCGACTCCTGCGGTGTTATACTACACATGGGAAGTGTATAAGGCGGCGGACCTGCTTGTCACGCGGAATGACCGCGACCTGCGTTATACGTTTGTGGAACCGGGTAGTTACCGCGTCAAGTGTACGGTCAATAATAACGAATGTACGTCCGAAACTGCGGAAGTGCAGGTCAATATCTCCGAATCCTACCTACGGGTACCGAACGTCTTCACGCCTGACGGAAATGGTCAGAACGATGAGTTCCGCGTGGCTTTCCGTTCGATCAAGAAATTCCATTGCGAGATATACAACCGCTGGGGAAAGAAAGTTTATGAATGGAATGATCCGGGCAAAGGATGGGATGGTACGATCTACGGCAAACCGGCTGCAGAAGGTGCGTATTACTACGTCATCCGTGCGCTCGGTACGGATGCCGGAACGGGCGCCAAGGATGCTCGCGGACATAAGATCGGCGTTTATCACCTGTCGGGAGACATCAACCTCATACGACGCAAGAAATAATTCAAAAATTACAAATCAAAAATCATAAATGCGTAAATTCCTAACTATGGCATTAGCCACTACCGTATTGGCAGCAACGGCTGCTACCAACCCTTTCTTTGAGTACAAAAATTGGAAAACGCCGCATGGCACGTATCCGTTCAACGAGATCCATGCCGAGCATTACATGCCCGCTTTTGAAGAGGCGATGAAGCAAGGTCTGAAGGATATCGACGACATCGTCAATAATCCTGCCGCACCTACTTTTGCCAACACCATCGAGGCGTACGAGGCTTCGGGGGAACTGTTGAGTATCGTAGCAGGTTGCTTCTATAACCTGACCAACTCTGAGACCAACGACACCCTGCAGCAGATCGAGATGGAGCTCAGTCCGAAGTTATCCGAATACTCCTCCACGATCCGCCTGAACGAGGGACTCTTCCAACGTATCAAAGCGGTCTATGAGCAGCGCGGAAAACTTAAACTGAACAAGGCGCAATACAAGTTGCTCGAAGATATCTACGAGTCTTTTGCCAATAATGGCGCGAACCTCAGTCCTGAGGACAAGCAGATCTATCGTGAACTGAGTGCCAAGTTGAGCAAACTAACGCTCCAGTACGGACAGAACGTGCTTAAGGCTACGAATGCCTGGACCATGCTCATCACGGACGAGGCGCTCTTAGCCGGTCTGAATGAGGATACCAAGGCTATGCTCAAAGCGAATGCGGAGAAGAAGGAACTCGAGGGCTGGTTATTGAACCTCAAACCGACCACTACCATCCCCGTGATGCAGGATTTGGACAACCGCGATATCCGTCGTGAACTCTATATGGCCAATGCCGGTAAGTGCGTAGGCGGCGAGTTCGATAATACTGCTATCATCGTGGAGATCGCCAACACCCGTCTGGCTTTGGCTAAACTGTTTGGTAAGAATACCTACGCTGAGAAATCGCTCTATAAGACCATGGCAGAGACCCCGGCGAACGTGTATAAACTGCTGGATCAGTTGCGTGAGGCCTACATGCCTGCCGCACAGGCGGAGGTGCAGGAACTTGAAGACTACGCTCATGCGCACGGCTTATATGCCGCGCATTTGCAACCCTGGGACTTCAGTTACTATAGCAAAAAACTCAAGCAAGAGAAATATGCGATCTCGGATGATGACCTGCGTCCGTACTTCGAGTTGGAGAACGTGAAGAAAGGTGTGTTCGGTTTGGCACAACGTCTCTACGGTATCACCTTCAAGGAGAATAAGAAGATCCAGGTTTACAATCCCGAAGTTACTGCCTATGAGGTCTTCGATGAGAAAGGAAAATACCTTGCTGTTTATTATGCGGACTTCCACCCGCGGGACGGAAAGCGCGGCGGTGCGTGGATGAATGATTTCCAACCGCAGTTCATCAAGGGTAAGAAAGATCATCGTCCGCATATCGTGAATGTGATGAATTTCACTCGCCCGACAGCTGATAAACCGGCGCTCTTCACCTATGATGAGGTGCGTACGTTCCTCCATGAGTTCGGTCATGGTTTGCACGGTATGCTCACCCGTTGTCAGTACGCCGCACAGAGCGGCACGAATGTACCGCGTGATTTTGTGGAACTGCCCAGTCAGTTCAACGAGAACTTCATCGATGAGAAAGAGTTCCTCGATACCTTTGCCAAGCATTACAAGACCGGCGAATCTCTGCCACAGGAGCTGCTGGATAAGATGCATGCATCGCAAACTTACCATGCGGCTTATGCATGCGTACGTCAGTTGAGTTTCGGTTACCTCGATATGGCATGGCATACGCTGGATAAACCGTTTGAGGTGAACCCGACTATCGGAACCCTTGAGTCTGTTACCCGCTTCAGCGATCAAGCCATGGAGCAGGTTCAGGTAATGCCTACCGTTCCGGGAACGCAGATGTGCTGCGCGTTTACTCATATCTTCTCCGGCGGTTATGCAGCAGGTTACTACAGCTATAAGTGGTCGGAACTGCTGGATGCGGATGCTTTTGCAGTGTTCAAAGAGGCTAAGGAGAAAAATGGTTCTATCTTCGATAAGAAAGCAGCAAAACGTTTCCGCGAGCATGTCCTGGAGCGTGGCGGAACGGAGCGGGCAATGGATCTATATATCCGTTTCCGTGGCGGCGAGCCTACCATCAATGCCCTGCTTGAACGCGACGGAATCAAGATCCAGAAGATTAACTAAGACTGCTTAGGATAAGGAAAATCCCGCCACTCAATCGAGTAGGCGGGATTTATTATAGTTAAGAGGTTCCTTAAATAAGCGAAAACAGTCGTCGTCGCGACGCCTGTTTTTCTAAGGTATTAGTCTGTTTATTTAAGGTATAAAAAAGATTGGTCGTTTTGCAAAGTTGACTTAGCATTTTCTAAATCTGTTGCAAAGGTAATGCTTTTTTTTGATATGACCAAATTTATTTGCAAAAAAATTCATTTTTTTTCATTTTGTAAGCAAAATAGCCCATTTTTACCGTCTTTCGAGCTCAATCACCTCCAGATTATCGATTTTTTTGCCGTCTATGGTGAACCGCAGTAAGGTCTGACAGGGTTGCCATCCTTGGATACCTGCCGCGCCGGGATTCATGGTGAGAAACTTAAATACAGGATCAAACTGCACTTTCAAAATATGACTGTGTCCACATACAAACAGATCCGGAGTCTCTTTTTGAAACATCGGAATCAACCAGGGATTATAATGTCCGGGATAACCGCCTATATGAGTCATGAGCACATTCACATCTTCCACTCGAAAGCGGTAGAACTCACTCAGGCTATACCTTACTTCCCCTCCGTCCATATTTCCGAATACCGCCCGCGTGGGTTTGAACTCGCGTAAGGCGTGCAGCACTTCGGCACTACCGATATCGCCGGCATGCCATATCTCATCCACATCTTTGAAATGCTCCAACACGCGCTTATCCAGCAAACCGTGCGTATCGCTCAGTACACCTATCCGGGTCATTTGCGGGTGAGTTTATCGATGGTGAAGATAGATATTGTCACAGCCACGATGATGGTGATGGCAAAGAAAAGCAGGTCGCGTAGGTCGATTACACCGCGGGAGAGGGCAGAGTAGTGGTCTTGCAGCACTATCCAGTAAAGGATAAAGCATGCCAAAGCACCGCAGATGAAGCAGACGATCTGACTCTTGCTGAACGTCGCGCACAGTAAACCGATTGCCATGAAAGAACCGCTCAATAGAATCAGGCCGATGAAGGAACCGATAAACGCGCCGCTATCGAGGTTACCCATGGGTTCTGCCATATAGGCTACTACGAAATAGTGCACGAAGCAGGGCAGCAGACCGATCAGAACCAGCGTCCATGCTGCGAAGTATTTCCCCCACATGATCCGACTCAGCGAAATGGGTTTGGTGCGGATCAGGTCCCATATACCGCTCTGCCGCTCTTCCGAGAGCAGACGCATGGTCAGGGCAGGACAGAGTAGCATAAAGAGCCACGGACTGAGTTGGAAGAGTCCGTCCACCTGAGCGTATCCCGAGTCGATGATGTTCCATTGACCCGGGATCACCCAAAGAAAGAGACTGATCGCCAAGAGGTACAATCCAATCACGATGTACGCAATCGGCGTCGAGAAATAATATCGCAGTTCCTTTAAGAACACTCTTAACTTCTAACTCTTAACTTTTAACCTTTCTTCACCGGCGTTTTTGGGAAGAAGATCCAGAAGGAAACGGCTACCAGCAGGGCAAAGCCGGCGAATAGATACCATGCTTCTCTCCATCCTGCCCATACAGCCATAGGCTCGGTCTGCGTCATCACCAGTTTATTGACAATCACCTGTGCACAGATCATACCGATCGTAGCACCAAATCCGTTGGTCATCATCATAAACAGACCTTGCGCACTCGAGCGTTGTGCTTCGTCGGTCTCCTGATCCACATAGAGCGCACCCGAGATATTGAAGAAGTCAAACGCAAAGCCGTATACGATGCAACTGAGTACAAAGAGGATCACGCCAGGCATACCCGGATCACCGGCGCCAAAGAATCCGAAGCGGAATACCCATGCAAACATCGCCATGAGCATCACGTTCTTGATACCGAATTTCTTGAGGAAGAACGGGATAGCCAGGATACAGAGCGCCTCGCATATCTGGCTGATGGAGATCAGGATGTTGGCATGCTGTACACCGAAGGTGTTAGCAAACTCCTCTATTGCGCCAAACGATGTGATGAATGGATTAGCGTACGAGTTAGTCACCTGCAGACACATACCCAGCATCATCGAGAAGATGAAGAACAAGGCCATCTTCTTCTGCTTGAAGAGCGTAAAGGCTTTCAGACCCAATGCATCTACCAGGTCTACCTTGCCTTCTTTCTCCTTGATCTCACAAGCAGGAAGGGTCAACGAATAGATCGCTAACAATATACTCAGACCGCCGCTAACCACAAACTGCCAAGGCGTCGGCTGGAATCCCAATAGATCGATACACCACATCGTAGCGATGAAACCTACGGTTCCGAACACACGAATAGGCGGGAAGTCTTTCACTGTGTCCATCTTCGCTTTGACAAGTGCGTTAAAAGCAACCGAGTTGGTCAACGCGATCGTCGGCATGAAGAAGGCCACGGAGATCGTGTAGAGCGTGAAGAGGGTAGCAAACTGCACGTCTGCGGCTGTGTAAGCATAGAGCCCTGCAGCGCCCATGAAAAGACCTGCCAGCAGATGACAGAGACTTAGTGTCTTCTGCGCCTGGATCCAACGGTCAGCCACGATACCCATCAATGCCGGCATGAAGAGACTAACCACACCCTGGATGGAGTAGAACCAACCGATATGTTGCCCCATGCCCTGCTTGAAAAGGTAGGTACCCATCGAGGTTAAATACGCACCCCAAACGGCGAACTCTAAGAAGTTCATCACAATGAGGCGAAACTGTAACGATCTGTTTTTCATATGGAATAAATTTTAAAATTCTGAGGTAAAGTGGAATTTTATATGCTTGTAGTCCTGCTGCGCCATATTCAATACGTATGCGCTGTCGGCCATGAAAACATCCCGCCCTTCTTTGTCGGTCGCCATATATTGCGCCTTACGTTTCTTGAACATGTCCAGTTCGGCATCGTCATCGCTCTCAATCCAGCAGGCTTTGTACATCTGCAGCGGTTGCCATTTGCACTTGGCCTGGTACTCATGCTCCAAGCGATATTGGATTACCTCAAACTGCAGTTGTCCCACCGTGCCGATGATCTTACGGCCGTTCAACTGACTGATAAAGAGCTGTGCCACACCTTCGTCCATGAGCTGGTTTACACCTTTCTCCAGCTGTTTCTGCTTCATCGGATCGGCGTTGTCGATATATTTGAACATCTCCGGTGAGAAAGACGGCAGACCTTTGAAATGCAGATGTTCTCCTGCGGTCAAAGTATCGCCGATCTTGAAGTTTCCGGTATCGGGCAAACCCACTACATCTCCGGCAAACGCTTCATCGACGGTCTCTTTCTTCTGCGCCATGAAGCAGGTCGGTGCCGCAAAACGCATCTGCTGGTCCTTGCGCACATGGTAGTAATAGGTGTTACGCAGGAATTTCCCGCTGCATATCTTGAAGAATGCGATACAACTGCGATGGTTCGGATCCATGTTCGCATGGATCTTAAAACAGAAGGCCGTGAACTTGTCCTCCATCGGTTCTACAGTGCGCTCTTCCGCTGTCACGGGGAGTGGGGATGGCGCATTGGTAACCAAGAAGTCCAGCAGCTCTTGTACACCGATCGTCTTGTAGGCCGATCCGAAGAATACAGGCGCCAACTCGCCGCGGAGGTAGGCATCTTTGTCAAACTCCGGATAGACTCCGTCCACCATCTCCAGGTCTTCTGCCAGTTTACCGCTCAGTCCTTCAGGACGTTTATCCAGAGCAAAGACCGATTCGAATTTCAGTCCCTGTCCGTTAGCCCAAGTGACCGGCGTTACATGAATCTGCAGTTCGCGTTCCACTTCGTCCATCAGATCGAACGGATCCTTTCCCTCGCGGTCCATCTTGTTCATGAATACCATCACCGGTGTCTTGCGCATGCGGCAAACCTCCATCAGTCGTCTTGTCTGCGTCTCCACACCTTTGGCGGAGTCGATGACTACGATCGCACTATCCACAGCCGTCAGCGTGCGGAACGTATCTTCCGCAAAATCCTGGTGACCGGGGGTATCGAGGATGTTGATATGATAGCCGCTATAATCGAAGCCCATGACGGAAGTCGCCACACTAATACCACGCTGTTTCTCAATCTCCATCCAGTCGGAAGTAGCTGTCTTGCGGATCTTGTTCGATTTGACCGCACCCGCTACGTGGATAGCGCCGCCGTATAACAGCAGTTTCTCCGTCAGCGTCGTTTTACCGGCGTCCGGGTGGGAGATGATGGCGAACGTGCGCCGTCTCAGTATCTCGTTTTGATCAGCGGAGGGTAGCATGGAATTGGTCTTCAAAAGCCTTCTTCAGGCGGTTCATCACATTCTCTATCTGCGTATCTTTGAGTGTGTTCTCGGCATCTTGCAGGATGAACGAGAGAGCATAACTCTTCTTTCCTTCCTCCAGGTTCTTGCCTTCATAGACATCAAACAGGAACACGTTCTTGAGCAGTTTCTTCTCCGTCGCAAACGCCGTGCGGGCCAAATCCGCAAATTCCACCGTCTTATCCACCAGCAACGCAAAGTCACGCTTCACTTCCGGATATTTCGGCAGGTCAAGAATCACGGCCTTGTACTGCTTGTTCTGCTTGATGAGTGCATTCCAATCCAGATCGGCATAGAAGACCTCCTGGTCGATATCAAACGCTTTCAACTGCTTGCGTGCCACAATACCGATGAATCCGAGTGCTTTGCCGTTAGCGGCTTTGAGCACCAGTCCGTCCGAGAATAACTCGTTCTCCAGTCGCTCGATCGTTACTTTGGCGATGTCCACACCCAGGCGAACGAAGATATTGTTCACGTATGCATGGAGTTGATAGAAGCTCGTCTTCTCCTCTTTGCGCACCCAACTCAGTGCGGTCTTGTTACCCGTCAACCACAATCCCAGATGCGGTTCTTCGGAATACGCACGTAAGGGATCGGCATCATTGCCTTCACGTACTGCGCCGTTAAAATGGTAACAGTTTCCGAACTCATAGAACTTGAGGTCGCTGTTCTTACGGTTGGCATTGCGGGCAATTGACTCCAGTCCGCCAAACAGCAAACTCTGACGCAATACGCCCAGATCGCTACTGAGCGGATTCATGATCTTCACGCAGTTAGCCAAGGGCAGTTGTTCCAAAGTCTCGTAGTAACTAACCTTCGTCAGCGAGTTATTCAGTATCTCGTTGAAACCTTGTGCGGTCAACTGCTCGGCAATCTTACGACGCAGTTTCTCCGGATCGGGTTTGAGACCGTACGCCAGACTGGTATTCAGTTTTTCCGGGAACTCTACATTGTCATAGCCGTAGATACGGAGTATATCTTCCACTACATCGCACTCACGCTGCACATCTACGCGGTAGCGCGGTACAGCGAGTTGCCAGATCGTATCGTTCTTCGATAGGATCTCTATCTCCAGTGCCTTGAGAATGGTCTCAATGTTGTCCTCGCCAATCGCTTTTCCGATCAGGCTGTTCACGCGTTGGATATCAATCGTTACATCCCACGGTTTGAAATCGCCGTTCACGGTGTCGGTCACGTCCATCGCTACTTGTCCGCCGGCTACTTCCTGGATCAGCAATGCCGCACGTTTGAGTACATACAGCGTGTTATTCGGATCGCAACCACGCTCGTAACGGAACGAAGCGTCCGTTTGCAACTGATGACGACGACTGGTCTTACGAATGGTCACGGGATCGAAATACGCACTCTCGAGGAACACGTTCTTCGTGCCTTCCGTTACGCCGCTCTCCAGACCACCGAACACACCCGCGATACACATCGCCTCTTGGGCATTGGCAATCATCAGATCTTTCTCGTTCATCTCACGCTCTACGCCGTCCAGCGTCACAAATTTCTCGCCCTGTTTGGCATAGCGCACATGGATCTCGTGATTTTTGATCTTATCGGCATCAAACGCATGCAAGGCCTGACCGCACTCGTGCAGCACGAAGTTCGTCACGTCCACTACGTTATTGATCGGACGCAAACCAATCGCCAGCAGACTGTTCTTCAGCCATTCCGGACTCTCCTTAATCGTCACACCCTTGATGCTCACACCCGAATAACGCGGACAAGCCTCCGGCGCATCCACTACTACCTTGATCGGCAGCTCGTGGTTGTCCACCTTGAACGCCTCCACAGAGGGTTTGCAGAGCTTTTGACTTTCGACTTTCGACTTTCGACTGGCATAATAAGCGTATAAATCGCGTGCTACGCCGAAATGGGATGCGGCATCGCTTCTGTTGGGCGTGATATCCACTTCGATGATCGTATCGTTCTCGATATGGTAGTACTCCGCCGCGGGCATGCCTACCGGTGTATCGGCCGGCAGCACGATGATACCCGCATGGTCGGTGCCCACACCAATCTCATCCTCTGCGCAGATCATACCCCAGCTTTCCTCGCCGCGTAACTTTCCTTTCTTGATCGTGAAACTCTGATCGCCGTCATACAGCACGGTACCGACTGTTGCCACAATCACTTTCTGACCCGCAGCCACATTCGGTGCACCGCAGACGATCGGCAGGGGGTCTGCCTCACCCACGTTCACCTTCGTGATATGCAAATGATCAGAATTGGGGTGAGCCTCGCAGCTTAGTACTTCACCTACCACCAGACCTTTCAGTCCACCTTTGATCGTCTCTACTTCCTCTACTGTTCCTACCTCGAGACCGATAGAAGTCAAGATTTTCGCTACTGTCTCTGCATCATCGTGCAGATCGATGTAGCGCTTTAACCACTTGTACGAAATATTCATTGTTAGTTCTTGTTTTTCAAAAATCGCGCAAAATTACAAAAAAAAATCCATTTATGCAAGAAAATTGCTACAAAAATGCATTTCTTCTTTGCTTATGGGGTGAATAAATCGAATTTCTGCCGCGTGCAGCATCAATCTACATTCACCATTCACCATTAACCATTCACCATTATAAAGCCGGTCTCCGATTATCGGTGCATTCAAACCTTCGGGATGGGCAGCATGAACTCGCAGTTGATGCGTTCTGCCTGTCAACGGATAGAAATCCACGAGTACCGTGCCATCCGTCCGTTTTTCACGAATCACATAGCGTGTGATGGCCACTTTCCCATGTTCCCGATCTACCATCTGCCGCGGCCGGTCATACGGATTGGGCAGAAGAGGCAAATCGATTTGCCCTTCTGATTTTAGATTTAAGATTTTAGATTTTTGATTCGGGCGAAGCACGGCTTCGTACCGCTTCAATATATCGCGCCGCTGAAAATACGCTTGCAGTTCTTTGTATACCTCTGGTGTCTTGGCTAATACCAGCAATCCGCTTGTATCCTGATCCAGGCGATGAACAGGCTTCGCGCCCATCATACTCTCTACCGACGGTTCATCGCTTTTGCCCGGTACGGACAATAATCCCGCCTGTTTATTGACCACCATCAGATAGTCATCTTCAAAAAGAACGTCGGGCTTTTTAAAATCTTCAATCTTCAATCTCCAATCTTCAATTGCCAATCCTTCGAACATATGACGAAGGATTGGCACACATTTCCCCGAACAGGGTGCATAGAACGCTCCTTCTTGCCGAATCTCCGTCTTTGACGGAGCACCTACCCAAAACTCTGCCAGACTTACCGGTTCCAGTCCGTGCGTCAACGCATATTGCAGCAATTTCGGCGCACAGCATTCGCCGGCACCGGCCGGAGGCATTCTTAATTCGTAATTTTTAATTTTTAATTCGGAAGAAAACCACTCCTCTGCAGGAATGATTGGTTTTTCTTCCTTAAAAATCTCCAGCAGATTTTTTGTCTCTCCCTTTCCGTTAATGAAGTTATAGTTCGCAAAAAGCAATCGCTGCAGTCGTCTCGATTCTTCTTTGTTGGTACCAATCGGTTCTTCCTTCATCTCATAAACCGGCGGAACGAAACCTTCATGAAAATAACTACCATCCAGTTTGGCCGAGAAAGCAGCCAGCCAGCCGCCTTCATACACCAGTACACCGAACATCTTTCCGCATCGATGCAATTCGCTCTCCGGGTGCCTGTTCATATAGTCATGCACCTTCTCAATCACCTCTTTGGCTGCTTCCTGCGCCGCAGGGTGGGGTGGTAATTCAAAGGGAGAAATCATTTATCCCGCTCGATCATGCTCACCAGTTTGCGCTGGGCATTCCGATGCATCTTGATGCAGAAATAGATGAGTACGCAGGAGGCAATACCGCCGATCAGCGGATTAACCGTTCCGCTCAGCGCCAATGCGTCATATACCCCGTGTGCCATCACCGGAACCAGCAAGATAGCAATCGCATTCTTGGCCGAGCGCTCCACGAAATGATAGAGCGAGTAGTAATAACCCATCAGCACGGCAAATGCATAATGTCCCGGCACAGCCAGCAGCGCACGCGCGATAGCCGTTCCGATCCAGTTGTCCGCGCCGTACAGGTAGAAGAAGTTCTCCACGGCGGCAAAACCCAAACTCACGCAAACGGCATACACAATCCCGTCATAGTGCTCGTCGAAATAGGGGTTCTTGCGCAGCACCAACCATAGCACGAATAGCTTGGCGGCCTCTTCCGGAATAGCGGCTACGCAAAAAGCCTCCACAGTCGTGCCGATCAGCGAGATCGGTCCGCCGTTGCCAAAGAGCATCTTCATCACTGCCAACTCCGCAAATGCTACGGGTATACAGATCGCTATCCCCCATAGGATGGCTTTGATCAACTGACTGGCGGGCTCGGGCTTGGCGTCTTTCTTCCAGACATACAACCACAATAACCCCGCCGGCAAAATAGCTGCAATCAATAGAATTACGGTATGCATCATGATTTTTTCATATGTTAGTATTTGTTTTAAGAATCTATGCCTTCAATATATGTTTGCTTTCCACATTCTCCAGCACGGTCATTTGCTGGATCGCTATTTGGTTGAGTTTGTGGAGGCGTTCATGTTGTGGCATGCCTTCGTTGATGAAGACTGCATTCAGGTTCTCCATATTGCTCAGACAGATCAACTGATTGATGGTTGCATAGTCACGGATATTTCCCTTATCATCAGGATGAGCGTCGCGCCATTCCTTGGCTGTGATACCAAACAATGCTACATTGAGCACGTCAGCTTCGTTGGCATAGATGAGCGAACGATGGTATTGGTCAATCTCTTGCGGCACAAGATGTTCCTTAATGGCATCCGTGTGGATATGGTAGTTGATTTTAGCCAACTCTCGCTTTGCAGACCAGCCAAGTGCCTTTTGCTCAGCTTCTTTTAATTGCTGATAATCTCGTACAATATAAAATTTGAAAGCAGGACTGATCCACATAGCAAACTCGAAAGCGATATCTTTATGTGCGTAAGTACCGCCATAACGACCAGCCTTAGCTTGAATACAGATCGCGCCAGTCCGCTCAACAAATTCCTTAACGCTGATTTTGAAATTATTCAAACCAGCATTATTTCTAATTGTGGCGAATTCGCCATAATTAAAATTGGGGTTGTTGAACTTCTCCCAAATGCCAATGTATTCAAGGGTATTCCTATTGCGCAGCCAATCTGTTATAAAGAATTCACCGTCTTTTGCTTTTAGCATATCCGTTAAGCAGATATAATCCTCCGTGTTTACTTGGAGGATCGTAATCTCTGTACCTTGTACGTTGATTGTTGTTGGCATATCTTTTATATTTCTAATTGTACCGATTTCGAGGCTTTTAAAATCGCTGCAAAGGTACAACAAATATTTGGAACATACAAGGATTTGCCGATAAAAATTAAATTTATTTAGATTTTTAGCGGAAAAGACTTGTTATTCGCACAATTGTGCGACTGTACCTTCATGAAGCAATTCAGGCTCACCTGGTAATGTCCGGTGGACATTGATAGGAGTAAATGAGCCGCGCGAGTTTGGCGATAACTCCTATCGACAAACAAAGAACTCTTTATAATTCCTTGTTCAGAATGAATAAGGGCGTGCCGAAAGTACAACAAATATATGTTTACTTTTTTCTGATATATGCAAGAAAAATCAAAAAAAAGAGACCCCGAGGGTCTCATTTTATTTTTTCTTCTTTGGTGCAGGTAGCGGAGCAGGGTCCGGCATAGGAGCGGGCTCTGCTGCTTTCTCCACCTTCTTCGGGCACTCGTAGTGATTGATATTCACCACTTCTCCTTGGGCGTTCATGTATTTGAGCACCTCAGGATTGTGCAGGATAAGGTACTTCTCGATATCCTCACGGGTGAGGTTCTTCAGCGCATCGATATCCTCGCGTTGGGTGCGGGAATTGGTGTAATAACCGCCGAAACCCACAAGCGAAGCTTTGAATTTCTTGGTGATGCTACTCGGACGGTACTGAATCTTATAGATCGGATCCACTACAATGTCGATGCGGTTCTCTGTAATTGCCATATATTGACATTCCGCCATCGCATCCTCCTTGGTACGCTGCCAGTTGGACGTCACTTCCACGCGCTTGCTGAAGTCCGCGCGTACATCCACCACCGTCGGAGTAGCCTGGATATCATGGCGATCTATAGCAGTCTGACGCGCGCTGTACTGATAGGTCGTACAACCGGTCATCGCCAACACGCAGATGGTTGCAAAAATTATTCTTTTCATATCATTTGTCATATTTAATTGTACATGTTCTTTCTACCTAAGCGAATACCCAGCTTGGCAACGAAGAAGTTTTGCTTGTAATTCGCCGTTCCAAAGAGCTGATAGCCGACACTCATCGTGAAGCGCTTGTAGTCAAAACCGCCGTAGAGACGGAAATAGGCCTGCGGGTCAAAACCGGCATTGGACGTTCCTTCTCCTGACGAATAGAACCGGAATTGCGGACCCACCGAGATACCGAGGAACGGATACATCCCCTTCTTCGGAGTCGGACAGTAAGCGCGCACGTCTACAAAAATCGGAATCTGGAGATGACAGAATGTCGCACCGTCCATGATGGAGATCGTTGAAGAGAATCCGAAACCGGCTCCCAGGAACGCATACTCATTGAATCGGCAACCATGCGTATTGGAGATCTCCGGACCGCCCATCGTTAAGCGAGCTTCTTCGTAAGCATTGTAGGATGTGCCTACATAGCCTGCGAGTTCCAGATAACCCTGATAGATACTTCTTTTCTTCTCTGCCTTACCAAGTATTTCTTTGGCGCGCGGAGACTTCGAACTGTTGAGCACCAACGGATTCGCGGGCTTACGGTTCTCTTTTATTCTCGACGCGCCGGAGTTAAAAAAATAGCGGTCCCCCTCCTCTCCTTTCTGGTAGTAGTACTTCGGGAACTCAGCATCGTAGAGCAACTTGAATTTCTCAATCTCCTCCAGGGTGTACTTCTTCGAGTCATCCAAACGGTTGTCCTCTTTCTTGTACATACCTGCGTAACCCACGATGGTCGCTTTGAAACGTTTCTTGAACTTGAATGGATTGTACTCGATGCGGAAGATCGGATCAACCACTACGTCCACCTTCGCATTCTCAATGCAGCGGAACTCTGCCTCGGCGATAGCGTCCTTCTTAGTCATCTGATAATCAGAAGTTGCCGTTACTTGCTTGGCATAATTGACATCGATGCTTGCCATCTGCTCCTTGGCATCAATAGGGCGCTGGCGAACATCCGTTTGGCGCGCTGAATACTGGTAAGTGGTACAACTGCACAATGCAGCCCCCAGCAGCAACAGCGATAAGAAATGAGATTGTTTCATGTATGTGAAATAGTTTAAATTATGCTTCCTTTTCCGGCAGGAAGCGCCACCTGAATCACGCACTACACGTTTTCCGCCGCAAAATTACAAAAAATATTTCAAATATGCAAATAAATGTGCATTATTTTTGAAAAATAATTATTCCATTCCAAACATCATGGACCAATGCCATAAAAAATGCAGCCTCAGCGGGCTGCATTGATTCACTATTCCATGGGAGGCTTGTGCTTTCTCCAAAATGTTTTTACTTCCACAGGGAATGGAAGCTCCGTCTTCCTGTCATACAGATATTTGAAGAATTGGTAAAAGAATGCCAAATATATTTTGCCATCCTCCGTATCCACAATCTCCCTTGATTTTTTGTCCCAATTAATTGGTGATGCTGTTGTCTTTCCATTTACGGTGCCAAATGTATGGAAACCTTTATATAGCCGAAGTGGGATGCATAATCCACCTTTTTCTTAAACATCATCTGATAGCCGATACCGATTTGCCAGTTATCGGAGAAATCCAGACCAAAGCCCGTGCGCATAAAGAAACCGCTACCTTTTCTGAGGTGACCCCAAAAAGTTGGACGGATTATTAAATCTATTTGACTTGATTTTGAAAGTGAGTTCGGTATTGCACCGGGCTCATTTTCAATTTTAGTTTGATGCGATCGTTGTTGTAATACCGGATATACTCTTTCAACGCAGCCTTAAAGTCATCGATACTCTCCCACCGGTTGTTATAGAGCAGCTCGTTCTTCATCAGACCGAAAAAGTTCTCCATAACTGAGTTATCCAGGCAATTACCTTTACGGGACATACTCTGCATGATGCCATGTTCTCGTAATAGATACTGGTAGCGCGTATGCTGGTAGTGCCATCCCTGATCCGAGTGCATTATAAGACCATTAGTATGCGGATGTTTACGGAACGCTTTCTGCAACATATCTGTTACCATCTTTAGGTCCGGACGATCAGAGATTACGTAGCTAATAATCTCTCCGTTCCACATATCCAGTATAGGCGATATATAGCATTTCTTACCTCCTATATCCACCTGTGAGACATCCGTAGTCCACTTGCGATTAGGTGCGTTGGTAGCAAAGTCGCGCTGTAATATATTAGGTGCAATCTTACCTACTTCTCCTTTATAAGAGCGGTAACGCAACTTCGGTTTCCGGGCGTACAAGCCCATTTCTACCATTAGTTTGGATACTGTCTTGTGGTTGATATCTTTGCCTTCAGCGCGTAATTGTTGATATACCCGCCGATACCCGTAACGTCCCTTATTCCTATTAAATATACGTATTATATCCTTGCGTATTTGCGCATACTTGTCCTCTCTCGGACGGATATTGTAATAATACGTAGTACGAGCCATCCCCTTGATCCAAAGGAGCAAATCAAGGCTATGTTCGGGCTTTAATGCTTGGATGGCTTGCGCCCAATATCGTGTAGACGCTTTTCCCTTTCTTCCATTAAAGCCCTCACTTTTTTTAGCAATGCATTCTCAGCACGCAAATACTCATTTTCGTAGCGCAGACGCTCTAACTCTGTCTGCGGTTCCTGTTTCTTTGGACGTCCCATACCTTTACGACCTGTTCCTTGTGGCTTTATAGTGCGCAATGCCTCATATCCGCCTTTGCGATATATGCGTATCCACGCCTTTAACGCACTTCTGGAGACTTGATGCGCTGCGCAAATTTTGTGCAAAGGTACACCTTTTTCCACAAATTCGCAAACAATTTTGCATT
>Ga0256404_1002228_pt1 | contig 43612 bp, 31 predicted proteins | sample RumenRJG_01DNA_FD_185990 | JGI IMG/M metagenome (GOLD analysis project Ga0256404, IMG submission 185990) | Bovine rumen microbial communities from Lethbridge, Alberta, Canada - RJG_01 | ecosystem: Host-associated > Mammals > Digestive system > Stomach > Rumen | place: Canada: Alberta | collected... | reverse complement strand
ACAAATTGCAGCTATGTTGAACATTACCGACACCGCCATTTCCATGAACAGGAATCGACTATACAAGAAAATCTTCCACGAAAAGGGTTCTTCCAAAGACTTCGACGAGTTCATCAAAAATTTCTAATATCTCCCTTTTCATCGACATAGGCCTTTGACTGGACTGCACAAAAACTGCACAAATTTCCCATGTGCAGTTTTTGTGCAGTTTTCTTAAATTGCTTCCATTCATTTTTACTTTACCTTTGCAACCAGTAATCGCGATTCACAAAATGTCAAACAAAAAGCAAAATCACAATGAAAAGGACAAAAATTCTACTCAGTATGATGGCAGTGTTGACCCTTATGCCTTCAATAAAGGTCGCGGCCGACGATGTAGTGAAGGTGTTTAGCCTTGAAGAAAGCGGCAAGCTGGCAGCCATGCTGGCCGAAGCAGGCGACGATGCCGACTCGGTAGTGGTGAGTGGACGAATGAATGCCGATGACATGAGTGCGCTCAAAGCCTATTGTGCCAACGGCCATGTGCATGGTGTTGACATCAGCGAAGTGTCTTTCCCTGGCGACTCCCTTCCCAATATTGCTTTCGGCTACACGGGAAAAGATAACCCTGTAGAAAACATCACACTGCCGAAACAGTTGCGGGTCATTGGCCACTATGCCTTTTACAACATGGGTAATCTGAAACATGTGGAGATTCCAAAGACCGTAGAAACGATTGATTATTTTGCCTTCGCCTGCTGCACATCACTGCGCCAGGTTGAACTGCCCGAAGGGCTGAAGGAGATGAGTTCAGCCATTTTCAGCAACTCTGGTCTTGAGGAACTAACTATTCCAGCCTGTGTGAAGGAGATGAGCCACAGCATTTGTGCAGGCTGTCTCAATCTGAAACAGCTAACCATTCTGGCTGATGTTGATGAAATACGAATTGACTTTGCCTCACTTTGTATGAATCTGGAATCATTGACCTTGCCTGACCACATCAAAAAGATAGAGAGCAGGGCTTTCTCTTCGACAAGTCTGAGCACGCTGACATGGCCGTCAGCGCTGGAGACCATTGACGACGAGGCTTTCTCTGGGTGCAAGTTCGAGAATATCGTGCTTCCTTCCCGTGTGACCGCCATAGAGAAAGGTGCCTTTGCCTACAACGAACAACTGAAAACCATCACGCTGCCCGCTAGCCTGCTGACCATCGAACAGTCTGCCCTGCAGGGATGTACACATTTGGAAAGTGCTGTTTGTGAAAGCCCTGTGCCGCCAACTACGATGGGTCAGGAGGCAGCACCGCAGGCGATACTCTATGTGCCGGAAGTCGCAGTGGATGCTTATCGTGCTGCACCCTGGTGGAAGGATTTCAAGGAAATCAGAGCCTACGTTCCCTCAGGCATTGATGGCATTGTTGATAAAAACAGCGGCCAACACCCTTTATATAGCATCGACGGAATAAAAGTTTCTTCGACGGGACATCGCGGAATCATGATTCGTGACGGCAAGAAATATACTAGTCGACAATAGTATAAACCATGCATAAATATCGTGATCATGAAACCCATCTGATGCATGCTGCAGTGTGGTCGGGAATGGCTATCGTGTTGACACTCCTCGGGGCTGTAGCATGGGGAATCATCAACTGGGGCAATCTGCCCAGTCCACAAGAGTCAGTAACAGCCTTCGGCGTCTTGCTGGGCATAGGATGGCTGGTCATCCTCTGGCAGTGGTGGACGGATGTCTATATCGATGAAGATATGGACTGAGGACGTATGTAAACACATTAACCTCCATTAACTTTCTGAAAATGGGCAATTCTGAACAACAATCAGAATTGCCCATTATATTTGGATACTATGTAACCTAGAAGAGTTGCACCAGCTGCACCCGTTGCACCAGCTGCGCCTATGGCGCAGAATGAAAAACGAAAAGTGAAAAGCACAAAGGCCAAAGCAAGAAGCTTTTGAACGTGACAAAGTCACAACCAGAACTTTTTGAACTTGGCTCCTTCCCTATGGTGTATGGGTGTGGCATAAGGTTAGAGTTTGCAAAGCAATGGGTTCTTCGTGGTAAAGCATTGAGTTTTGGGTCGTAAAGGATTGAGTTATGACCAAAAACGGGAGCCCCACCCCAGCCCTCCCCATAGGGAGGGAGCATAGTGTTGAGCGTTGAGAAGTCAAGAAAAATCATAACCTTTAACCTGTTACCTATAACCTATTCACTAATTCCCGGTGCATCTGGTGCAGTTGGTGCAACTCTTCTGGGATTAAGCTGTGTCCAAATATAGTTGCTTTTTGAGTAACACATGCAAAAACAAGCGCTTTCAGTGTGTTAATGAGGGTTAATCTCATCCTTGGAGCTCTTGTGTAGGCGATCAATAATGATGGCAAGGGCTCCGTCGCCAGTGACGTTGCAAGCGGTGCCGAAGGAATCCATAGCAATGTAAAGGGCGATGATAAGAGCCTGTGCTTCAGGATCGAATCCTAATATGCCAGCCAAGGGACCTAGTGCAGCCATCACCGCTCCGCCCGGCACACCGGGAGCCGCCACCATGCAGACGCCAAGAATCATGATGAAATGGAGGAAAAGCGGCAGATCGTGAGGCAAGCCGCTGATGAGACATACGGTAAGTGCGCAACAGGTAATCTTCATCATTGAGCCAGATAGGTGAATGGTAGCGCAGAGAGGTATGCAGAAGCTCGCGATTTCATCGCTCACGCCGTTTTTCTTTGCTTGCCTGAGGGTCACGGGTATGGTGGCGGCACTCGATGAAGTGCCTAATGCTGTGAGATAGGCCGGCATCATATTCATGACCAGTCGCTGGGGATTCTTCCTTGAAAAAACGCCTGCAATCAGGAACTCATACGCAATGATGAAGATGTGCAGCACGAAGATGATGCAGATGATTTTGGCGAACACCAGCAGAATATGATATGCTTCGCCGGTAAAAGTCATGCTGAGGAAGATGCCGAAGATATAGAGCGGCAGCAGTGGGATGATGGCCACCTGGATGGTCTTCTCGATGATGGTCCGGAACTCCGAGAACCCTTTTTTCAATGAGTGCGCATCGGTATAGGCGATGCCGATGCCAATCACGAAGGAGCTCACTAGCGCTGCCATTACGTCGAGTATGGCGGGAATCTCTAGTTTGAAGTAGGGCAGTAGCGTCTCTGCCTTTTCTACCGCCAGCGATGCCTCGGTGTCTATCAGCTGGGGGAAGAGCATCGTACCTGTACCGAATGCCAGCAGTCCTGCCAAGATGGTGTCGGCATAGGCCAATCCCACCGTCAGCAGCAACAGACGGCCCGCCGAACGCCCGATGTCGGCAATGGCAGGTGTCACCAGTCCGATAATGATGAGTGGAATCAGGAAGCCCAAGAACTGGCTGAACACATAGTTGAACGTCACAAACACGCGCACCCATCCTTCCGGAAGTACGTTTCCTATCACGATACCCATCACGATAGCGATAGCAATGCGAGGCAGTAATCCTATTTTTTTCATATTCAGGTACAAAGTTAATGATTTTTCCGCAACTAGTTTCACATCTTATATAAAAAAAGATTCATCCAATAAAAACTATGCATTTGTCGGATGGACCTAGAAAAAACCAAAGGGAGGAAGATTAGGAAGATGTGGCTTATTGGTCGATGTGATTAAAACAAGCGGTAGAGCTAAGTTAATGTTGGTTAAAGTGATTTTGATTTTCTCTTTATTCTTGAATAAGCCGATTCTTTTTTTTAACTTTGTGCAGGCAATGATGATGAGGCTAAACCTAACGAGTTTGAATAATATAATTATGTATATCATATGAAGAAGAGACTTTTCACGATGCTTTCCGTCTGTGCTCTCTGTGGCACTATGGCGATGAATGCCCAGATTCAGACCAATGCGGGTGTGCAGTACCTGCAGTGCATGCAAAAGGATATGTCGACAGACTTTAGTGATTTGTCGAACACCTATTTTCTTGCCGATTCGCTGGTGGCTTTCGATGCGGCAAAGGGTGAGGGATTGGTGCAGTGGAAACGCTATAGGCTGTCGCCTCGTCAGGCCTTTAATCTGAATGGCTACTGGCCCGTCCGCATGCAGATGCTCGACTTCCCTGATGCCGCTTATGTAAATGATCCGGAACTGAAGCTGAGCATCGAGTTCATCACTCCTCGCACCGCACGAATCCGCATGCTGACCACCCCCGTTCAACCGAAAGACACCGATGCCGACGATGTGATGTTCTGCGACCGCTTCAAGACTCGTACGAAAGGCACAGCATGGAAGAGCAGTCAAACGGCCAATGCCATTTCCTACAGTTCAGCCTATGGCACCATCGAAATCCAGAAATATCCCTGGCGCATCGTCATCAAGGATGCGAAGGGTAGGGTGTTGACGCAGACGCGCCATATCGTTGACAACGACTCCACGCAAGTAAAGTTGCTGCCGTTCTCTTTCATCAAGCGCGGCTCTGACAACTCGCGCAGCGTGAACCCCGTGTTGTCGTTGGCACCCGGTGAGCGCATCTATGGCTGTGGCGAGTCGTTCACCTCTTTAAATAAGGTGGGGCAGAAGGTGCATCTCTCTGTCACCGACCCACAAGGACCAGAGACCGATGGCCAATACAAGCCCGTGCCCTTCTTCTTCTCGAATCGTGGCTATGGCATCTTCATGCATACCTCCGCGCCTGTCACCTGCGACTTTGGGGCTTCCTATATTGGTGCCGACCGCTTGTTTATGGCCGATGAAATGGTCGATTTCTTCGTCTTCTTCGGTGAGCCGAAGGATATACTGAACGAATATACCGACATCACCGGCAAGTCGCCGATGCTTCCCCTTTGGAGCTTTGGCACGTGGATGAGCCGTATCACCTACTTCTCGCAGGAGGAGGGCTTGGAGATTGCTCGTCAGCTTCGTGCCCACCGGATTCCTTCCGATGTGATCCATTTCGATACCGGTTGGTTTGGTGTCGACTGGCAATGCGACTACGAGTTTGCCAAGGACCGCTTCAAGGACCCTGTCGGCATGTTGAAGCAGCTCTCAAAGGATGGATTCCATACCTGCTTGTGGCAGTTGCCTTACTTCACACCCAAGAATCGATTCTTCCCGGAGATTATTGAGCGAGGCATGCATGTGGTGAATGCCACGGGCGGTATGCCAGTGGAAGATGCCATTCTCGACTTCTCTAATCCCGAGACCGTCAACTGGTATCAGTCGAAGATAGAAGGTCTCATGAAGCAGGGTGTGTCTACCATCAAGTGCGACTTTGGCGAGGCAGCCCCCTATAATGGCTTCTACCACAGCGGTAAGGGTGGACTCTATGAGCACAACCTCTATCCCTTGCGTTATAACAAAGCACTTTGGGAGGTCGTGGAGCGCAATCATCCAGGCGAAGGCATCATCTGGGCACGTTCTGCCTGGGCTGGTTCTCAGCGCTACGCCCTGCATTGGGGTGGTGATGCCGCAACGACAAACATCGGCTTGTTGGGCGATTTGCGTGGCGGTCTCTCCTTTGGACTTAGCGGATTCTCATTCTGGAGTCACGACATGGGAGGCTTTGTGACAGCTTCGCCAGAAGACATCTACCGTCGTTGGCTGCCCTTCGGCTTCCTGTCGAGCCACACCCGTGCTCACGGCGCACCCCCTACGGAGCCTTGGCTCATCTCCGAATCGTTTACCGATGCGTTCCGTGATTGTGCCGAGATGAAATATAAGCTCATGCCTTATGTGTATGCCCAGGCGAAGGATTGCTCGGAGCGCGGCCTGCCAATGGTGCGTGCCCTGCTCGTTGAGTTCCCTCAAGACAAGGGAGCCTGGCTTGTGGAAGATGAGTATATGTTTGGTTCGCAAATGCTCGTGGCACCTTTGTTAGAGTCTGGCAATGAGCGGACAGTCTACCTGCCCAAAGGCAAGTGGATAGACTATCAGAGCGGTGAAGTCTATGAGGGTGGTTACCAGACCATCCGTGCCGGCAAGATTCCCGCTGTTATCTTGGTGCGCGACGGCAGTTTGATACCTCATGTTCCTCTTGCACAGCGCACTGACCAGATAGACTGGAATAAGATAGAGCTGAAGGCATACAAGGCTGATGCCCAGAAGTGCACGGGCTTGCTCTTCAAACCAGGCGACAAGGCCATCAAAGCCGTTGAGCAATAAGTGGAATAATACGATAGAAGTAACGATTAAACACTGATGGAATGAAACGAAATACGATTCTTGCAGTCATCGCGATTATTTTGCTGGCCCTCTATGCCAGTATTGCACTCCTGCTCCTGCTGCCGGTCATCCCCTTGGTTTATTACTTCAATAAACGTCAGGAAAAAGCGGAACCACCGAGGGTGACCTATGCCAGCATTGATGAAGTGGAGAGGAAGTATGGCGAACCCGATGACGTAGTGGTGCTCGATGCCTCAAGGGCCAACGAGCTGCCGGCGCTCATCCTGTTCTACAAGGCCCAGGATGTCATGGTCATGGCGGGCGAAGAGCTTAAGATCAGCGACCTTGTGAGCGTCATGCCGAAAAACATGGCTACCCCCTATACCATTGACGAGCATGCCGTGATTATCAGCACGAAAGATCCTTCGCGCCCAACCATTCACCTACGTGTGGGCTATGATGCAGGACTTGCGAGTGAAATCGCTGCGCAAATCGATGCACATCTTATAAAATAGGAACCATGTAGAATTTGACCCGAGAATGTAGGGAAGCGACGTGACGCTTTACTGGAATTAGCATTTCATCACTTCACCTTCCAGACATTCAGCACGATGCCTTGAAAGCCCTGCGACCATTCGGGGGCACACACAAAGAGGGCATTGTTCATCCAGGCATAAGGGCTGTCGGCAGGGGCTTCAAACTGCGGTGCAGCACGGAAATAGAACGTAGGATTTCCATTTTCGTCCTTTCCACTGCAAATGATGCCGCGGTTGCGCACGTGGATGTAGACGCCATCGTCGGTCTTGATACTGTAGATGGCCTCCAGTTCTATGCGATTCAAGGCCGTGTTAGCCAGCTGGTAGTCGGCACCGCCGTTGAGGATGGTGCCCTTCAGCAGCGGCCCTTCGAAGGTTCCTCCCGTGATAGGGATGACGGTGCGCCGTCCGTGTTGTGTTTCGCCAACGGAATAGGTCTCGCCGAGTGTTACGCGCAGCTGCAGGGCGAACTCCAGTTGCGGTGTGTCTTTTGGCTGGTTCTGCTGTGCTCGGCAGGCGATGGCGAGCATGAGTGCAAAGGCAAAAAGCGTAATTCTTTTCATTGCTGTCATGATTAATTATAAATAATGTACAAAATTAGCATTTCTTTTTTAAAAACACCCATTATTATCGAGATTATTTGTAATTTTGCAGCAATCAAGTGCAAGGCGACAACGCCAGATGCACAACCACTCTCTTTAGTCATCGACAATACATCTATCATCACTTAATAAAAACACCAACATGAAACGACTGATTACAATGGCATGTTGCCTCCTGCTGGCAGTGGGTGGCTATGCACAACAGGCACTGGGACAGCGTCCCAACGTGAAATCGCCCATCATCAACAAGGATGGGTCGGTGACCTTCAACTTCTTCGATCCCTCTGCTCAGAAGGTGAGTGTGACGGGCGACTTCGAGGAAATCAAGTGGCAGACGCTGCCCATGACGAAGCAGGACAATGGCGTTTGGACGGTAACAACGAAACCCCTCAACCCCGAACTCTATTCTTATAGCTTCTCGGTAGACGGTCAGCGCATCATCGATCCCGCCAATAGCTACGTCAACCGCGACATCTCAACACTGAGCAATATCTTCATCGTGACGAAAGGAAAGGGCGACAAGGGCGACCTGTATCAAGTGAACAATGTTCCTCATGGCACTTTGTCGCGTGTTTGGTACAATAGTCCTACGCTAGGTCAGCAACGTCGCATGACGGTTTATCTGCCTGCAGCCTACGACGGCAAGAAGAAGTTCCCGGTGATGTATCTGCTGCATGGCCACGGTGGTGACGAAACGGCTTGGGGCGACCTTGGTCGCGCTTCGCAAATCATGGACAACCTCATTGCTGCAGGCAAGGCTGTGCCAATGATTGTGGTGATGCCCAATGGCAACCCCACGTGCAACGCTGCGCCGGGCTGGTGGCATGAGGGAATGTACACGCCTGATGGCAACGCCTTCAACGACCGTGGTGCGAAGGCATCGATGGAAGAGAGCTTCATGGACATCGTGAACTTCGTCGACAGCCACTACAAGACTATTCGCAAGCGGTCGGCACGTGCCGTGACGGGACTCTCGATGGGTGGCGGCCATACGTTTGGCATCTCTCGCCTTTATCCCGAAACCTTCGACTACTACGGCCTGCAGTCGGCAGCAGCACGCATGAATCGCGACAACGCAAAGATCGACGATCAGCTGGCACGCCTCTTTGCCTCGAAGCCGAAACTCTACTGGATTGCCATTGGCAAGGAAGACTTCCTGATGCAGATGAACACTCAGCTGCGCCAGTATCTCGACGAGCACGGCTATCCCTATGAATACTTCGAGAACGACGGCGGACATCTCTGGCGCAACTGGCGCATCTACCTGACGATGTTCGCCCAGCGGTTGTTTAAAGAATAAGTAACTTCTGAAAGCAGAATAAGTAAGAAGATGAAAGAAGAAAAGAATATCGACATCCAGCAGGAACAGGCATCTTTCGAGGAGATTGAAGGCTGCCACAGACGGAAAGTAGCCATCGACCTGATCAAGGCAAACATCTTTGCCGTTGTCATCATGTGCGTGGTGGGCATTGTGCTGACCGCTCTGTTTTTCTTGATCTGGCACGATCGCCGGCCCATCCGTGAGCTTTTTGGCACTGCGCCCACATGGATTGTGTTGCTCCTGGCGGCGATAGCGGGCATCGTAGTTCATGAACTCATCCACGGCATCACTTGGGCCTGCTACGCCCGCAGAGGTTGGAAGAGCATCAGCTTCGGCGTCATCTGGAAGTACCTCACACCCTACTGCCATTGCGACGAGCCCATGCGCATTCGTCCCTACCAGCTGGCGTGCCTCATGCCATGCTTCGTGGTGGGTGTGATTCCATCAATCATCGCCCTTTTCATCGGGAGTCTGCCCCTGTTGTTCTGGGGCATCTTCTTCATCGCTGCAGCCGCCGGTGACATCTGGATGGCGTGGCTGCTGACGAAGGAGAATCCAGAAAGCCTCGTGCTCGACCATCCCAGCGAAGCAGGATACTATATCATGGAAAGTGGAGAATGAGTAATATCAAGTAGGCATTTGTACATTTGCGGCATGAAAGCGTCGTTCAACACACTTCAAAAGGTCAGCAGAGCTCAATGCAGGGTGCTGTTTGCTGCTTTGCTGCTAATAGCGGGCTCTTGTGAAGTCGTGGCTCAAGACGACGATGACATCTGGAAAGAACTATACCTGCAAAATGTCGACGTGCAGCGAGAGAAGGACTACTGTCTGCGACTCTTCTGCTACTACCGGTTTATCGAGGAGGGTGGAGAATATGTCGCAGGACGCAAGACACAGGAATACTACGTCTATGAGGGCATCTGCCAGATGGATGTGCGCTACACGAAGAAGTGGGACGATGGCATCCAGATCATCGCTGGGCGCAACCTCGTGCATCCCGATGGACATGCCAACCCCGATGACATCGAATACTGGCAGCTGAGGCCATACACATTTCTGGAAAAGGCACGTCGCTTGCCGAAGACATACACGCTTGAAACATCGGGCGATACCACCCGTGTCTTTACGAAGCGAGGCCTGGCGGGAGTGGCTGTGCGCGACACGGCCAGCCAGGAGCTGCGCATCGACTACAACGCGCTGGCTCCCGACACGTCCTTCACCATCAACATCCTCTTGGCCAAGGTGCACCTCTCGCACGTCGATGCCCATGCCGTCTATCGTTTGGAAGACACGGCTGTCGACTACGTGCCGCAGGGCAACCTGAAGTACATCAGCTTTGAGGGTGATATGGACGCCTCGCTCTATTCGTTCATTCCCCTCAGTCCTGATGAGTCGGGCAAGTCGGGAGCCTTGCGCATGCGTTACCACGACCGAACAGAGTTCTATGTTGACAGCGTGGTCTATATGACGCGTAGCGAGTATAATGCCGACCGGCGCCTCACGTCTCAGGACCGGCGCCAGCGCTGCGGCTATACAGCTTCCGACATCGACCGCTTGAAGCAGAAGCTTGGTGTGCCACCGCTCACATCTGCTGTGCTTCAGCGCATTGAGGACCAGCGCGACTGGGACGATGAGTTTTCCCAATGGCGGCAGGTCGACCGACGCATGAAAGTCCTTGACAAGGCCGGCGAGAAGGTGCAACAGAAGATGGAAAAACTGGAACAGAGCCCTGCTGCCAAGAAAATGGCTGACAAGGTGGAGCAAACCCTTGAGAAGGTCCTTGAAAGCAAAGAGCATGAAGAATGAAGCGATGGAGCCATCGCGTTAGGACTAATATGAATTTATAATAAAAATAATGTGGAAGAGATGAAGAAATTATTCCTTTTCCTGGCCGTTCTCATTGCAGGGAGCGCAAGCCAGACGGCACTCGCCACCGAAATTGGCGACACCCTTGTCCTTGAGAAAGTTGATAAGGTGAGAATCGAGACGCGCGACACCGTTCAGCGCATTGTCATTAATGGTGTGAAGGACGATCCCTACTTCCATTACTCACAGCGAATCAGCATTCCTGACACGTCGGCCGTGAGGAGGAAGATGCCCAATCTGAAGGACTTCAACAAGGTTGTGATTAAAGGCAATGACGACGGAAAGACACCAAAGGTGGAGGGTTCGGCACATCTGTATGTTGGTATGGGCACGATGACGGGAGCTCCCGACGGCTATTCGTTGTGGCCCGCCTTCGAGTTTGGCGTTGGCGGTACAGCCGACTGGCATCCTTTTGGCAAGAAGAACGTCTGGAGCACCGGTCTTCTCTTGGGCTTCCGTACATGCCACGTGAAGAGCAATCGCTATCTGGCGAAGGACGATATGGGCGTGGTGTCGTTTGTTCCTTATGATGCCGCCACGCAGAAGAAAACCCATTCTTCATTGAGCATCTTCAGCCTGCAGGTGCCCCTGCTCTACACCCATTACTTCGATGCCAAGTGCAAGTGGATGCTTTCGGTGGGCGCATTGGTTAACTTCAATGTGTCAACCCGAGCCAATCGCTACTACACGTTCAACGACGAGGAATATGACGTGAGTACCAGCGGACTTGGCCAGCGTCCTGTCACCATCGAGCCCACCGTCATCTTCGATGCACCCTATATCCCTCCACTCTACTGCCGCTATAGTCCCATGACATTCTTCAAGGATGGCCGTGGACCGAAGATGCACCAGTTGTCGTTTGGCATCTGTTTCTAAAGAAGAGGAACCAACGTAACCTTGGCAGCTTATGTATACTGCAGACGAAATCATCAGCTACATGGAGTCGCTGCGCAATGAGGCGCAGCGCGAAGTGTTGATGCGTTTTTTCAAGACAGGGCCTGGCGAATATGGCGAGGGCGACGAGTTCTTGGGACTGAAGGTGCCACAGACACGCGAGGTGGTGAAGGCCGTGAAGGGCGATATCAGCCTTGCCGAGGTGTCGAAACTGCTCGACAGCCGCTGGCATGAGGTACGCCTGTGTGGTTTTCTGCTGCTCGTGAGCATGTTCGAAAAGCTGGCTACAAAGCGACTGGCGAACGATGCTGAAGCGACGAAAAAGCGCGATGAAATCGTCGATTTTTATCTGCAACACGCGCATCAGGCTAACAACTGGGACCTCGTAGACCTCTCTGCACCGAAGCTACTCGGTGCCTGGCTGATGCTGCCGACAACCTATGGCGCGGAGGGCGATGCCAAGAAGCGACAGGTGATGGACTCTCTGGCCTTCTCCGATGCACAGTCGATGGGCCTTACTGCCCTCTGGCGACAGCGCATAGGCATGGTGAGCACGTGGAAAACCACCCAGCAAGGCGACCCGTCGTGGTGCTTGCGCTATGCCGAAGTGCATGTTCGCCACCCTCACGACCTCATGCAGAAAGCCGTTGGATGGATGCTGCGCGAGGTCGGCAAGCGCGTGAGTGTCGACCTGCTGCGCGACTTCCTTCGTCAGCATGCAGACGAAATGCCACGCACCATGCTTCGCTATGCTATTGAACAGATGTCGGCCGACGAGCGCCGCCAGTGGCTGGGAAAGGAGGAAGAACGATGAGAAGACTCTGCTGGTTGGTTGTGTTGCTGTTGGTCGTGGCTTGTGGAAAGCGAACGGCTGAGCTGCCCGTGGAGAACAGCGTCTACTTCTGGCGCACCGAGTGGCAACTCGACAGCATTTCAAAAGCATTCCTTCAGCAACACGACATCAGGAAAGTCTATTGCCGTTACTTCGATGTGGTCATGACCGATAGCATACCGATGCCCAACGCCACGATTGCCTTTCCAGAAAAGGTGCCACAGCAGTTGCAACTCGTTCCCACGGTCTTCATCACCGAGGATTGCATGCATCGGCGACATGAGTCGCTGGCCGAGAAGATTGTCGGTCGTATTCTTCAAATCAACGAGACCAACGACGTGGGCGGCGTTGAAGAGATACAGATAGACTGCGACTATACAGCCCGCAGCCGAAAGACGTTCTATGACTTCCTTGAAGAAGTGCGGCGTGAGGCCCGTGCTCATGGGTTGCGCCTCTCTGCCACCATCCGTCTGCACCAGCTCTCCATGCCCGCGCCACCCGTCGACTATGGTGTGCTGATGCTTTACAACACCGGCGACCCTCGGAAGTTCAACGAGCGAAATCCCGTACTCGACCTGCGCGACGTGCAACCTTATCTGCGCCGCCTTCCCAGCTACGACCTGCCGCTGGCTGCCGCCTATCCCGTCTACTCGTGGCAGCGCACCATCTATGGCGTACACATCGAACACACCGTGACCGCCGAGGAGATTCTCCGCGTGAAAAAAGCCGTCGAAGAGCAGTGTCCCAGCCTCAGCCGTTCCATCATCACCTATCATCTGGATCAAGAAAACATAAAAAGATACAAATCAGAAGACTATGAAGCGATTTATCATCACTAATCTGTTGTCGGCCGTTGCCATTGGTATGATGGCCTGCTCGTGGGTCGACACACACAACTACTACCTCTTCAGTGTTTGCAGTCATGAGGAGTTCAGCGACCGTTGCAACAAGTTGACGTTGCAAAACTGGCGAGCCTACATGGGCCTCGATGAGGAGTACTATTATTTTGATGCCGACCAGGTCGTCGAGTCAGCACAAAGGCAAGGCGATGCGCTAATGGTGAGCTACGTCAGGCAGCTGCAAAAGTATTTGAAGTGTGCCAGCGAAGCACAGCAAGACACTTGGGACTATCCCACGAAGGCTCAGCTTGCCGACCGCAACCGCCGACTGCTTGCCATCCGAGCTTATGCCCAGGGAAAACTGAAGACGCGCCTGCGCAGCCAGCATGCCCTGTTGCTGATGCGTTGTAATATGATGCTGGGTCGCCACACCGAGAATGTGCGTTTGTGGGAGGGCACCACGAGCAACTTCATCAACAGTGTCTATAAGGATATGATGAAGAACATCTATGCCGGTGCGCTGCTGAAGACCGGCCAACCCGACCGTGCTGCCGCGCTGTTTGCTGAGATGGGCGACTGGGCGAGCTTGATGACGATGTACTATGAGCGTCGCTCCTATGCCGCCATTCGTGCCGAATACGAGCGCGATGCCAATTCTGCCGTATTGCCGTTCCTGCTTCAGGACTTTGTGAACAATGCACAAGAGGCCGTGGACGGAAAGAATGACGAATGGGGCTTTGGCGGAAAGCTCTTCATCCGCGATATTCAGGAGAGCGAGGCACGCCAGATGTGCGAGTTTGCCAAGCAGGTGGTGAAAGAGGGAAAGACGCAGACGCCCCAGCTGTGGCAGATGGCGAAGGCTTGGCTGGAATATCTTTTCGGCAATAAGAAGCAGGCTCTTACCGACATCAATGCTGCTGCAACGCTCGCCGGAACACCTCGCATGAACGACAATGCCCGTGTGCTGCGACTCTATATCACTTCGTCGCAGTTGGATGCCGACCGCCAATACGACGACTATCTGGCCGGCGAGCTCACGTGGCTCGGCGAGAAGAAGCAGGAGGATGGCTTCTTCAGGAATGCCTACGACCGCATGGTGCATCAGGTGTTGGCCGATCAGTATCTTCGCGCCAATCGTCCAGAGGTGGCTGTTGCCCTCTATAACATTGATGAGTCATACGAATACCAGTGTTTTATCGATACTACGGCGGTCGAAGGCTTGAAGCAGTTCATCGACTATGCAAAGAGTCCAGCCGCGACCCCGCTCGAGAGCTATCTGAAGAAGAATCTGACGATGGACGATATGGCCATAAACGACCTGGTCGGCACGAAGCTGATGCGCCTCTGCAAGTGGTCGGAAGCCCTGGAATGGCTGGAGAAAGTGCCGCTTGCCTACTACAACGAGAAAGGCTATCGGCCGTATGCGACACATCGAACGTGGTCGGTGGAGCCGTGGTTGAAGCGCCAGTGGCTGACCGATGCTGAGGCTTATGGCGAGGAGCAGCCGTTGCTCACGCAGAATCCGAAGGTTGCTTTCATTCGTGAGATGCTCGAGTTGGAAAATGGCTTGTCGCTCCTCCAGGGTGAATCACGTTGCCAGCATTGCTTCGCTTTGGCGGTGCGCTATGCACAAGCTCATTTTACCGGCGACTGTTGGTTCCTGATGCGCGACGGAAAGAGCGTCACCGACACGCTACGAGTGAACGAGGCCGACTTGGCTGGCCGTGCGCTCAGCTTGTTGCGCGAGGCTGCCGGCAGCAGCGATGCCACGCTTCGCGAGCGTGCTCTCTTTGCGATGAGCTATGGCGGACTCTATCCTGAGAAGGACCAATGGAGCGTCTATGAATGGAACGAGGCAGAAGTGGAATACCAGAAAATTGCCAAGCCGCAGACCAGTCAGTATCAGGCGTTCCGTGCTTTGGCCGCTTTTGAGGCTCAGAACACGCAAGGCGCCAGCCGCTACGTGTCGCGCTGCGATGAGTATCGGCAGTTCAGAAAGCAAGCGGAATAGAACGGTGCGAGTGTAACAGAATAGAGAAGTGCGCTCTTCGTGCGATGATTTGGCTCCAGTCGAATGTTTGTTCGGCTGGAGCCAAATTCGTTTTTGGCGCACTGCCCCAATCCTTTCATCATCCATTCCCATCGCTCCCATCATCCAATCTCATCGCTTTCATCACCCTATCTCAATCCTCCCGTGATGCCAGAGCATATCTCCCGTTCAGTAAATTAACTTAATTTGTGCGGTAAATTAACTTAAATTGCAATGTAAATTAACTTAATTTGCTGAGTAAAATAACTTAATTTACTACACAAATTAACTTAATTTACTGAACAAAACAAGTTAATTTGCAAAAAGAACTCATTTCTCTCGTATTTTAAACTCATTGCTCCACACTCACGAAAGCATTACTTTGATAGCACGAAAGCACTGTTTTTGCATCTCGAAATGAATGAGTTTTCCCAATTCAGTCTTTCATTTCCCACACTCTCGACTTGCGTCGCAGGACCGTGTTTTATAGTTGCTTCTCTCCTCCCACGCGTGTGCGAACGTCTTAAAAAAAGGAAATTTCTTGGCTATGTCGATAAAAGTTCGTAACTTTGCACGCTTTTTCGCCTAATTTTGATTGGCGGTATGTTTTTGATTATTAATTTTCAAACCCAATAACATTTATTGATGAACTCACAAAAATACTTTCTGGCAGCCTTGTGGATACTGCTTTTCGCAGGGATAGTAGTGCCTGCAGAGGCTTCTGGTGGTAAAGAATACAAGAAGGTAACAACCATTACGGAGGGTAAACGATATGTCATTGCAGCCCCGGTGGGTGAACAGCTCATGTTAGCGCTGCCACTTTCCGTGGAATCGCGCTATCTGTCGGCAACGCCTGTGACGGCAACCGGCGATGTCATCACGCTGGAGAACGAGGAGCCGGTCTTCACTTTCCGGCTAACATACAGCGACACCTACGACAGCTTCCGCATCGTGGATGCACAGGGACGATTCCTCGCCCACCCGTCGAAAGATGCCAGTACGTTCACCACAACGACCGATCCTTCGGCAACAGGTACGGAGTGGGTGCTAGACAATAGTTCTGTTGGCCCCGGTCCGGGCCCGGCCACGGGTGATGACACGCCCGTTGTGGGTGATGATCCGGGTGAAAGTGACGGCAGCGATAGCGAAGGGCTGATGATTGTGAATCTGTATACGCAGCACTCCATCCAATTCGTTAACTCGTTGTTCGGCTGCTATGACTCTAAGCAGGGCGTGCTGCCCGTGCTCTATGAGGAAGTGACACTTGTCGGCGACGTCAACCGTGACAACGCAGTTACGATTGCTGATGTCACAGCTCTGGTGAATATCCTGCAGGGCAAAGACTCAAAGGAACCCTATTTATACGACCACGAGGCCGCCAATGTCGATGGCGTCAACGGTGTAACTCTTGACGACCTGACGGCGTTGGTACAACTACTGATGAATAAAAAGGCGTAAAGCCTGAATCTGGAAAAGAATGAACGTGAAACAACTCTACATAGCCATCATCGTGCAGACCTTGATGCTCAGCACTGCTTGGGCACAAGGACCAAACCACACCGGCACCTATTATCAGGCTGCCGATGGCCAGTGTGGCGAAGCTTTGAAGACGGCATTCTTCCAGATTATCAATGGGGAATATCAGGGGGTACAGTTCCAGCAGATTGACTATACAAACAGCAAAACAGGAAATGATGTTTGGCATGCCTTCTATACTACCGATGTGCTCGACGATGGTGTTACCATCCGCGACCGTTACTCATGCATTACTGCGTTTGTCGTAGGTGAAGATCAGCAAGGTAATAATGGAACCAATAATCAAGAGGGCGGTACGAGTGAGAAACACGTCTACTCTCGCGAGCACTCCATGCCCAAGAGTTGGTTTGGTGGTGGAACATCTGTTGGTCCTAGTACCGATATGTTTCATCTCTATCCAGTAGATTCTTACATGAACTCCGTGCGCAATAACCATCCTTTTGGGGAAAACAACGGAGAGAAATTTACTTCGGTAGGTGGCTATAGCAAGTTGGGAGTCTGCACGTATGAGGGCTACTCAGGCACTTGCTTCGAACCAAACGACGAATGGAAGGGCGATTTTGCACGTACATACTTCTACATGGTGACTTGCTACGAAGAAAGCCTGCCTACATGGTATACTGAAAATGCCGATAGTTATGAGGGTGCAAAGGCAACATTCGACGGGAATACTTATCCTGGTTTGTCTACTTGGCAGTTGTCGATGCTGCTGAAGTGGAGTCGTCAAGATCCCGTTGATAGCATCGAAATTAGGCGCAACGAGGCAGTATGTGTCATTCAGCACAATCGCAATCCGTTCATCGACTATCCGGGTCTGGAGGAGTTCATCTGGGGCGATAGCATATTGCAAGCCTTTGCCTATGGCGGCTTCGAAGAGGGTGGCGATAGCATTATCACTCCGCCCGATACCATCGTTGTTGAGAAGGAAGACACCATCTATCTGCCTGCGAAGAAGTACCAGTTCCGCAAGGTGCTCCGCGTCATTGGCGGCAAGCGTTATATCATCATAACCGATGTTGACGGAAAGTTGCGTATGGCTCAGCCGCTGGCTGGCAATTATGGCTATATAAAAGCAGAGGATGTTTCTGCAACGAATGACACCATCACACTTGATAGTGACAAAAATGCATTTACGCTATTTACTACAACAGGCGGCTATCATATTAAGGATTCGAAGAATCGATATGTTTACCAAACATTGAACTACGATAGTTTCAATGTGGCAGCAGAGTTGCCTGAAGAAGGTGCTTTGTGGACTATTGAGACAAATGATGTAGATAGCACGTTTATCATTACGAATGTCGACAAGCAGAAATACGTGCAGTATAGCTTGCAATACAAGTCTTATGGCTCCTATTCAGGATCTCAAGGTCTGCTGCCCAACCTCTATGAGGAAGTGGAGACATTGGTGGGCGATATCAACAACGATGGCAGCGTAAATGTTGCTGATGTCACAGCCCTTGTGAATCTCTTCAACGACAAGAGCCTCCGCGAAGGCGACCGCTTCAACTTGCATGCAGCCGATGCGAACGAAGATGGTGTTGTGACTCGCTCCGACATCCAGTCACTCATTGGCATTGTACTCGGTAGATAACAATAAAACAGAAAACGATATGACGACAAAACGACTTTTCACAACCATCTGTACCCTTGCCCTCACTCTCACTATGGCTTGGGCACAAGGACCAAACGGCTCTGAAACATACTACCAAGCTGCCAACGGCAAGAAAGGAGAAGCGCTGAAGACGGCGATGTTCAATATCATCAAGATTTCAAGTGCAGGTTGGAGTTACGATGGTCTGAAAGAAGCATATAAGACGACCGACAAACGTTCTGATGGTTATCTGCGTGATTGGTACTCGAATGCAACCAGTTACACCCCAGGTTCTGCTTTTTCAGGAGGAACCTCTGCTGAAGGACTAGGATATAATCGCGAACATCTTGTGCCACAGAGCTGGTTTGACAAAAAATCACCTATGGTGAGTGATATTTTTCACGTGGTGCCTACTGATGCAAAAATCAACAATGAGAGAGGTAGCGATCCCTTAGGTGAAGTAGGTTCTTCATATACACAATCAAAAAACGGATATAGTAAATGGGGAACGGCAAGAAGTGGACTTGGCTATACGGGTCAAGTCTTCGAGCCTAACAATGAGGTGAAAGGCGATATAGCTCGTGCTTATTTCTATATGGTGACCTGTTATGAGAATAAGATTTCTACTTGGACTTCAAGTGGAAGTTCCATCTATGTCTTCGATGGTAATACCTATCCAGGTCTTACTAGTTGGTGTTTGACAATGATGATGCGTTGGTCGGCTCTCGACCCCGTTGACGATATAGAGATTGCACGCAACAACGAGATTGCTAAGAAGCAAAATCGCAATCCATTCATCGACTATCCTGGTTTGGAGGATTACATCTGGGGCGACAAGAAGAATGTTGCTTTTAGTTATGACCACTACGATGGTTCGTCATCGGATAAGCAGTATGTCACGATGTCGTTCTCGCCGACTTCTGTAACGGCAACATTGGGTGAAAGCTTCACGGCTCCCACGCTCAGTATGTCGCCTTCCGGACTGACAGTCACCTACAGCAGTTCTAATACTAACGTAGCAACTGTCAATGCTTCTACTGGTGCTGTCACATTGAAGGCCGTAGGCACCACTACTATCACCGCTTCCTTTGCTGGCAATGATGAATATTATGCAAACTCGGTTAGCTACACGCTCTTTGTGAAGGAACAAGGTGGAGATAATCCTGTAACAGGTGATGGTATCTTCCAATTAGTAACATCAACTTCCGAGTTGGTTAGTGGTCGGCGCTATGTCATTGTAAGCGGAAATAAGTCTATGACGAAGCTTGACGGAACAGCTGGTTCGGGTAGTGTCATTATTAACTCTTCGCAGATTGACATGAATAATTCGTCCAACACTGCACTAATCCTAACGATGGAACAGGTTGGCAATTACTGGATAGTAAAGGGTGACGGTGTTTATATGGCCCTGACTTCTAATTCAAATGCGTTGAATACTGCAACCACAGCCACGGCGAATACTGCGAAATGGACCATTAGTGTAAATAATGGTACAGCTACTATCGTCAATGCAAACTACACAGGCCGATATCTTAAATATAACTCTGGTGCCAATATGTTCCGTTGTTATACTAGCGGTCAGCAGGATGTTCAGATTTACATGGAAGTGCCTCCCACCACCACTCCCGGCGACATCGTGAAGGATGGAAAGACCGACTGGAATGACTTGAAGGCACTTGTGAAAATCCTGCTGGGCATCACGCCTGCAGAGGGTAACATCGACGAGAATGCAGCCGATGTAAATGAAGACGGCAAGACGAACATCGCCGATGTAACGAAATTAGTAAATATGATTTTGCAAAACAACAAATAAAAACTGAACTACAAATAGACAATGAAGAGATTACTATTATCGGTCTTGATGACCGCATGGGTTCTGATGATCAGCGCCATTCCTGCCAAGCCAGGTTTGAAGCGTATGCTCACACTAAACGACGGAAGTCGTGTTGAGGCTCGCCTTGTGGGCGATGAGCATGGACATTTCTGGCTTTCAAAGGATGGTCGCGCTTTCATGGGCACGAGTCGCAAGAATATTTATAAGTTGATTGGCGACGAACAGCTGAAGCAACTGAAAGCAGATGCCTTAGAGCGCCGTACGGAAGCCAACGAGAACCGCATGGCACGCATGGCTCAGCGCAGAGTTGGTGATGTTGGTAGCAGCTACTTCGGCAAGAAGCGCGGACTCATCATCCTCGTCAACTTCTCCGATGTGAGTTTCGAACGTACTCACACCAATGCCCTCTTTGAGCGCATCGCCAATGAGCGTGGCTACAGCGAAGGAAAGTTCTATGGTTCCATGTACGACTATTTCTATGCACAAAGCATGGGACAGTTTGAATTGGAATTCGACGTCGTTGGTCCCGTCACCGTGTCGAACACGCAGTCTTACTACGGTCGCAACAACAGTCAGGGCGACGATATGCGAGCAGGTGCAATGGCTCGTGAGGCTTGTCAGTTAGCCGATAGCTATGTGAACTATGCCGACTACGACTGGGACGGCGATGGAGAGGTAGACCAGGTCTATCTCGTCTATGCTGGAAAGGGCGAGGCCGACGGCGGTGCCGATGATACCATTTGGCCACATGCCTGGGATCTGCGATCGGCCACGGGTTCCTCACTCCAGCTCGATGGCGTGCGCATCAACACCTACGCTTGTGGCGGAGAACTCAACGGACAGACGGGTGACATCAATGGTATTGGCACGATGTGCCACGAGTTCAGTCATTGCCTGGGCTATCCCGACTTCTACGACACCGACTATAGCGGTGGACAGGGCATGAGCTACTGGGACCTGATGGACTCTGGTAGCTACAATGGCGACGGCTATTGTCCTGCCGGCTATACGAGCTATGAGCGTTGGGTGGCAGGTTGGCTTGAGCCGATTGTGCTGACCGACTCCATGACGATTGAGGGCATGCAGGCCCTACAGGATGGTGGCAACGCCTACATCATGTATAACGATGGCCATCCCGATGAATACTTCCTGCTCGAGAACCGCCAGCACATCGGCTGGGACCAAGGCATTCCCGGTCATGGACTTCTCATCCTGCATGTAGACTATAAAGCTTCTGTTTGGCGTGCGAACAGTCCGAACAATGCTCCCAGCCACCAGCGCATGACATGGATTCCTGCCGACGGCCAGTACGAATCCACGACTTATTATGGTTCCCGCTATTATTCCTTCGATGGAATGAAGAGCGACACCTATCCTTCTGGGTCAAACAATAGTTTTGGCAACGAGACCAGTCCTGCTGCTACGCTGTACAATAAGAACCTTGGTGGAACGACCATGCTCAACAAGAAGGTCTATGATATTGCTGAGACCAATGGTATGATATCGTTTTCGTTTGCTGATGAAAATGAAATCTACGACCCCTATCCTATAACGGGCAGTGGTGATTTTGTGCGTGTGAAAAACGATTCGCAGTTTAATGAGGCCGATACTTATGTGCTCGTCTATGAGTCATCAGACTCAACAGCCGTTGCTTTCTCGGGCATGAAGCAGAAAAACTCGTCTACTTATGGGCGTCCCGCAAAGATAGCCATCGACGGATATACCATCGACAATACGGGCGGCGAAGCTCGCGAGCTCAAGTTAAAGGCTGGAGGCGACGGAACTTGGTATGTTCTTGACGGCGATCAGTATCTTACGTTTGAAGGAACTACCGGAACGCTTTCTGAGACCTCTGCCCCTAATGGTAAGCATTCGCTATGGACCATCACCAGTGAGATGATCAAGTGCGCTGCCTATGGCCAGGCCAATATCTGCTTGCAGTATAATCCTTCAGCATCGGTGAACTCCTTTGGCTGTTACCCCAACAACCAGCGCAACCTGGTGTTCTACGTCAAGAAAGCCCCAGAGCCCGTTGTTCTGAAGGATCCTGAACTGGCATTCCCCGTTAGCACGGTTGAGACGGAGGCTGGCGTTGGCGGCTTCAAGGGCCCGGAGTTGCTGAATCCCAATGGCCTGGAGGTCGTTTACACATCAAGCAACGAGCTTCTGGCTACTGTCGATGCAGAAACGGGTAGTGTCTTCATTGGCGATGAGAAAGGCGAAGTGGTGATTACTGCCACATTCCCTGGCGACGATGAATTCTTTGAGGGGTCTGCATCTTACACCATCGTGATCAGCGAGAAGATTGATGCAGCGGTGAACATGATGGATATGGGCGTTTCGCAACCGTTTAACGGCTCTGGCTCTGTCTATAACATCTCTGGCCAGCGTGTCTCCACTCGAACTGCTGGAGAACTCACTCCATCACAGCGTTCGTCAGCTGCTAAGGGCATCTATATCGTAAATAGGAAAAAGATCGTATTGAAATAAAATGTGTTTTGATATGAATAAGAGTCTTCTCAGCCTCGTGCTGTTTTTGATATCGGTGACGGCTATCGCCATTCCTGCCCGACCCGGGCAAGTGAAAACCATCACCCTTGCCGATGGCACCACCATTCAGGCTCGTCTGGTTGGCGATGAGCACGGCCACTATTGGCTTTCTGCCGACGGTCGTGCCTTCCAAGAACAAGCCGACGCCTCCTATTATAAGGAGGTGTCACTGGAGCAGGTGAGGCAGCGGGCTCAGGCACACCGTGCAAAGGCGAATGCTCGCCGTGTAGCCAGCGCACCCCGCAAGGCTTCTATCGGCCATTTCGGCGACTACACAGGTCAGAAGAAGGGCATCATCATTTTGGTCAACTACAGCAACTTGGAGTTTCGCGAAGCCCACGACAGGGATTTCTTCGAGCGCATGGCCAACGAGAAAGACTTCCATCAGGACAGCTTCCGCGGTTCGGTCTACGATTATTTCTATGCGCAGAGCAACGGAGAGTTCGAACTTACCTTCGACGTTGTCGGTCCGGTTCAGCTGTCGAACACGATGGAGTACTATGGCAAGAACTTTGGCCCAGACAACCTCGATAGCCATGCCGCAGGAATGATCGTTGAGGCTTGCCAGCTGGTCGACGAAGAAGTGAACTTCGCCGACTACGACTGGGACGGCGATGGCGAGGTAGACCAGGTGTATGTCATCTATCCAGGAAAGGGCGAGGCCGATGGCGGTACTTCGTTCACTATTTGGCCGCATGAGTGGGAGTTGAGCGAGGCTGCTCTAAGTGGTGACGGCGATGGACCAATCGAGCTCGATGGCGTAACTATCGACACCTATGCCTGTGGCAGCGAGCTCAACGGTAGTGGTCGCATCTGTGGCATTGGCACGTTGTGTCATGAGTTCAGCCACTGTCTTGGATTCCCCGACTTCTACGACATCGACTACAGTGGTGGAGTAGGCCTGGATGTCTGGGATTTGATGTCGGGAGGATGCTATAATGGTAACGGCTACTGCCCAGCCGGCTACACCAGCTACGAGCGTTGGATGGCTGGTTGGCTTGAACCTATCGAACTGAAGGCAGACACCGTTGTTGCCGACATGAAGTCGTTGCAGGAAGGCGGTGATGCCTACATCATGTATAACGATGGCCATCGCGACGAATACTACATGCTGGAGAACCGGCAGCAGGTGGCATGGGACGAGAAGCTGCCTGCTCACGGGCTGTTGATCGTGTATGTAGACTTCGACCTCGAGGTTTGGGAGAACAACCAGCCTAACGACAACCCACGCCATCAGCGCATGACCTGGATTCCTGCCGATGGCAAGATAGAAACCTACAAATTCTATGGCAACACCTATGTCAGCGAAGAAGGAATGAAAACCGATCCCTATCCCTCGGGCGACAACAACCGGTTCACCAATATCTCATTCCCGCCGGCAAAGCTCTATCACGCCAATACCGATGGTCGCAAGTTGCTCAACAAGTCTGTTCTCGATATCGCAGAAGCCAGTGATGGCACCATCTCGTTCAACTTCCTCAACGAGCCGATGGAGAGGAAGGATCCAGAGCTAGCCTTCGATGTCGATACCGTCACTGTTGAGGCTGGCACGGCCGACTTCCAAGCACCAGAGCTGCGCAATCCTTACGACCTCGCAGTTACTTATTCGTCGTCCGACAAGTCGTTGGCTACAGTAGATGTCTTTACTGGTAGCGTTGTCATCGGCGACACACCGGGCAAGGTGGTCATAGAGGCCTACTACGAAGGCGAAGAGTTCTATAATCCAGGCTCAGCTTCTTACGTTATCGACATCACCGTTCCTGCAGGCATCGAAATCAGAGAGGTGATGCCTACTCATGGCGAAGGTTTCTCCATTTACGACCTCAGCGGCCGCCGCGTAAGCAGCAGCAAGATGCCAAAGCAACATGGCAACAACGACTTCTCTGTGCCCTCCGTCTCCTCTGTGTCCTCTGTGCTCCCGAAGGGAGTCTACATCGTGAATGGACGAAAGGTTGTCGTCAAATAATTATTCGACTTTCGTAAGTTTAGGCATAAAGGGTATAAAGGGGAGAAAGGGAATAAAGGGACATTTAGAGCCCCTTGATAAGGGGCGGCTATCATGCAGGGTTTTAATCCTTTGACTCTCACTCCTCTGGTTGCACAAAGCATTCGTCCCTTTTCTCCCCTTTCACTCCCCTTTAAGCCCTTTAAACCCTCAGTAAAATATAAATAAATATGAAAAAACTCTTCTTTACCTTTGCACTGGCTGTTTTGGCTCTTACTGCCAGTGCCGTTCCTGCCAAGCCAGGACTCTTCCGCACGCTCACACTCAGTGATGGAACCACTGTGAAAGCACAACTCGTCGGCGATGAACATGGTCACTACTGGCTCTCTGCCGACGGCCGTGCCTATCAGCAAATGGATGGTACAACTCATTTTGAAGAAGCTGATATCACAGTCATTCAAAGTAAGGCCAACGCACGGCGGGCTATCCGGCGTAAAGTTTGCTATGCTTCCACCAGTGATGGTCTCGGGCGTTACAATACTCCGGGATTAGGAGCACTCAATAGCATCGGTGAATACACCATCCCTGTCATTCTGGTACAGTTCTCCGATAAGAAATTCTTATCTACCACAACCGTTGAGAAAATGAACCGCTTTTACAACGAACAGGGATATCATGACGAAAGCGGTTGCGTGGGATCAGTCCGTGACTATTTTGTTAGTCAGAGTCGGGGAATGTTCAAACCAACTTTTGATGTCGTTGGCATCGTTACACTGAGCAACAAATATTCCTATTATGGGCAAAATAGCGGTGGCAATGATATGAGAGTAGATAGTCTTGCCCCTCATGCTATAGCAGCAGCAGTCAGTCAGTTGGGCACCGATTTTTCTCAGTATGTCAGAACAACAACCAACGTTAATGGTACTACCACAGGAGTTCCCCTCGTCTGCATTTTCTATGCTGGCTATGGAGAGGCCACAGGTTCCCCGTCGGGCAGTGTGTCCAACACGGTTTGGCCATGTGAGTGGGATTGCGACGAAGACTATAGCGGAACCCATTTCAATGCTTGGTTCGTAGGAAACGAACTTTACTCTGATGGAAGTCTCATGGGCATGGGTGTGTTCTGTCACGAGGCAGGGCATGCGCTCGGACTACCTGACTTCTATTGCACGAACTACAACTACTCTAATGACGACCCATTCAGCAACTGGTCCATCATGGATTGTGGTGCATACGTCAACGACGCACGTGCTCCAATAGGTTATACAGCCTACGAACGCAGTTATCTTGGATGGCTCGACATCCCAACTTATACAGCAGGGGAATATCAAAATCTCGATCCATATACAAACGACAATGGTACTACCGCTGTAAAGATAACTACCAACAGTTCAACAGAATATTTCATCCTTGAGAACAGACAACCCGGCACTTGGTATCCCGAGGATATGGGAAGTGGACTTTTTGTTTCTCGGTTTGCCTATAACCAGACAGCATGGGACAATAACACCCTCAACAATACCAAGAGCAAAAAACGTGCAAAAATAGTGACAGCCAATGGTGCCACCTTAAGTTATAGTGGTGACCAGGCCAACCTCTATGGTAATGGTGTGAATAGCATCACAAGTCTTGCGCTTTACAGCAGCGGTACTGTCAACCCTCAAATAACTACGATTACAAAGAATGCCGATGGTACCATTACATTAAATGCATCAGCCGCTATCAATGTCGCCAAGCCCACATTCTCTCCTGCAGCAGGGCGCTACACGGAGGCACAGACGGTCACCATCAGCTGCGCAACCGAAGGTGTAGCTATTTACTACACCACCGATGGCTCAACACCAACGGCTTCCAGTACACCTTACACCTCTCCCATCGTGATTGAGGAGACTACCACGCTGAAAGCTATTGCGGTGAATGCCGATGGTGAGGAAAGCCTCGTAGCAACAGCAAAGTATATCATTGGAGCCATATCTGACACCAAGAACTTTAAACGTGTGACCTCTACCGACGAACTCGTCAGCGGCATGCGATACATCATCGCCTGCGGTAGCAAGAAGGTTGCCGCAGGAGAGCTTAATGATACTTACCTTTCTCCTGTCGACATATCGCTTTCTAATGATATCATCACCATCACCGACGATGTAGCAGTATTCACACTCGATGGTAGTGGAACAAAATACTCCTTCCTTAACGAAGAAACTGGTGAGTATCTCTATGCCACAAATACCAAGAAGGTAAATTATAGCTCTGGTGAACAGTTGTGGACACTCAACAACGATGACAGTGGTGTAATAATGGCGTGTGACGAATATGGTACAATGCTATATAATGATACACACCCGCGTTTTACGATATATACAAGTGGTGTTCAATCAAATATGATTTATGCCAACCTCTACATGGAATACGATGGCGAAGTGCCTATAGAGAAGCAGGATGTCACCATGAATTTCAGTTCCGCCTCCGTTACGGCAACGCTTGGTAAGACCTTCACACCTCCCACGCTCACCACGACTCCTGCTGACCTGCCTGTAACCTATGCAAGCGGCAACACAGATTTGGCTACCGTCGATCCGTCTACGGGTGCCATATCACTAGTGGCAAAGGGCACTACGACCATTACAGCCTCTTTCGTTGGCAATGACTACTACAATCCAGGTTCTGCCTCCTACACCCTTACCGTACAAGGCCCGACAACTGCTACCAATCGTTATGAACTTGTCACAGATGCCTCCACACTAGCTGTAGGCGACAGTATCTTGATAGTGTATGAAGATAGTTCTCACAAAAAAGTGCTTAATACAACTCAAAAGACAGACAATCGTAAAACAACAGATTTTGTATTTAACGATGACATGACCATAACTCCTAAAAATGATATGGCAATTATTGTATTAGGAGGAGAAACTAATGGTTGGACTTTTTATGTAACTAATGGAGTATCACAAGGTTATTTGTCTTCTTGGACTTCAGATAAGAATCGTCTGATTACAGTTTCCTCTATTGATGCCAATGCTAAAGCATCTATTACAATTGCTTCAAATGGAGATGCTACGATAAAATTTCTAGGAACGGGCAGCAGGAAATATTTGAGGTATAACAATAATAATGGCGATCCTCTCTTTGCTTGTTATGCTAATAACGCGGCGATTAATTCACTTCCTAGAATCTATCGCCAAGTAAAGCAAGAGATTTCTTCTGGCGACGTTAACAAGGATGGCGATGTTTCGATAGCCGATATCACAGCATTGGTGAACATCCTCATGGGTCAGGATGCAGAACAAGTGCTTTACGACCATAAGGCTGCAGATGCAGACGACAACGGATCTGTTGAGGCTGCTGATGTTGAGACACTACTGAATTTGATTCTTACAAAATGAACTACAACGAGGCAACAAGGCGGTTTGTCAACCAGCATCTTGACGACGATGTGCGACAACTGGCATTGCAGTATAGCGCCCATCGCAGTTCCTCTTCTGATAAAGGAGAGGGTGGGGGAGATGGTGATGTAGACCTGCCTTTTGCCCTCGACCAGATTCGTGGCCGACAGATAGCACGACGAAAGTTGCCAACGTGGGCCGCTATCGACGATATTCTCTATCCCCCTCATCTCTCCATGGAACAATGTTCCAGTGAGCAGACCGCCCGCTACAAGGCTGCTCTTGTCATGCGACTGGTAAAAGACTCCCTCCTTACGGGGGAGGGTAGAGGTGGGGCTTCATTTGCTGACCTCACAGGTGGTTTCGGTGTCGATTTCGCCTTCATGGCCCAGGCTTTTCATGCTTCTTTGTCAACCCAGAGTCCAGTAAAATCTTTCTATGTAGAGCATAACCCGCAACTCTGCGACCTCGCTCAACATAATTTCCAACTCCTCGGCCTTAGCCATACCCAGGTAGTCTGCTCAACCACAGAGGATTTCCTCAATACCCTATGGAGTAATAAAAAAGCCTCCCCTACTGGGGGAGGTTTGGTAGGGGCTGAAGCCTCCCCTACTGGGGGAGGTTTGGTAGGGGCTGAAGCCTCCCCTACTGGGGGAGGTTTGGAAGGGGCTGAAGCCTCCCCTACGGTGGGAGGTTTGGAAGGGGCTACCATCATTTATCTCGACCCTGCTCGTCGCGACGATCATGGAGGTCGCACTTATGGCATAGCCGATTGCACACCGAACGTCCTAGAACTGCGTGACACTCTCCTTGCAAAGGCCGATTATGTTCTCCTGAAGCTCTCACCGATGCTCGACTGGCGCAAGGCTGTCAGCGACCTTGGCGAAGACTATGTCTGCGAAGTGCACATCGTCTCCGTTCGTAACGAATGCAAAGAGCTATTGATTGTACTTCAGAAACCAAGCGACAACGTCCTAGAGCAAAAGCAAAAGACATTATTCTGTGTCAACGACCAACAGCTCTTCACCGTTCAATCTCCCTCCCTACTGGATAGATCGAGTGGAATTCTTTCTCCCTCCCTACTGGGGCGACTGGGGTCTTTAGAGCAGCCACCGATGTGGCTGCGGCCCCACAAAGGGGAGCGAATCCCCATTCGCGACGGTGGGCAAGCAGGGGTGGGGCTTCCCTCCCTACTGGGGAGGTCAGGTGGGGCTCTCTATGAGCCCAATGCTTCGTTGATGAAGGCAGGCTGCTTCTATGAACTCTGCGAACAGTTTGGACTAGTCCCCGTAGGCCCCAACAGCCACCTTTTCGTTCGAAATCCTGACATAGCAGAACCACCCTGTGTGTCTGTAGATAAAGAATTTCCAGGTCGTGTCTTTCAAATTTCCGCGATTTCATCGATGAATAAGCGCTCTCTTCGGCAAAATCTGCAAGGTATCACGCAAGCCAACATCTCCACTCGCAACTTCCCATTGAAACCCGAAGAGCTTCGCCGCCGATTGAAACTTCGCGACGGTGGCGACACCTACCTCTTTGGCACCACCCTCTCCGATGGTTCCCATGTGATTCTGATATGTAAGAAGTGGGAGGCTGGCTGAGAAATGATATAATCATTCATGCCATTTTCTATTGCCTTTTGTAGGGGCAGACTCCTGTGTCTGCTCGTAGGATTTTGCCCCCCCTTATTTCTCTATGCTTCTTGCGTGATCATTGCCGTCAATTCCTCGAAGCTGTTTGCAACGCTAATATAGTCCTTCCAATGTCCTCGAATCATTCCACGCTGCTGAAGGTCATCGAGTAGCGCAATCAGGGTGTTCCAGAAATCACCGATGTTATAGAGGATGATTCGCTTCTGGTGATAGCCGATGGTATGCGCTGCAGCCACTGTGAACACTTCGTCGAGTGTACCGATGCCGCCCGGCAATGCCACTACAACATCGCTATGTGCCAGCAACAAATCCTTTCGGTCGCTGAGGTTGTCACAAGGAATATGTACCGTCAGCCGATCCGACATCCTTCCACCCCGTTCAACAATACGCGGCACCACCCCAATGAGATTCCCTTTCGCCTCCCTCGAACCAATCAAATCCCTCGAACCATTCGAACTACTCAAACCCCTCGAACCGTCTTGAACACTTGAACCACTTGAACCCTCTTGAACACATAAACCATTCGAACCATTCAAACCCTTCGAACTACTCGAACAGTCTCCCTTCCCTTTTGGGAGGGGATGGGGGTAGGTTCCGAAAGCCTCCGCCACGCATCCCATAAGTCCCATATTACAACCGCCAAACACGATGGAATGGCCGTTTTCTGCGCACCAGCGTCCAAATTCTTCTGTGCGGTCGAAGTACTCTCGTTCTATGTTGTCGTTAGCCGAACAAAATATCCCAATGTTCATGATTATAAGTGTTTTCTTAACCTTTGTGCAAAGTTACGATGAAAAGAGTGAAAAACCAAATATTTTTCGTAACTTTGCACCCAGAAATCAAAAGAAAGAAGGAAATATGCTTAGGAAATGGTTGTGTGCTGTGCTCGTCATGCTGGGTTTGAGTTTGGCAGAATGCTGGTCGCAGACGACGCCTGAAAGTCAGATGGAGGCGTTGAGTCGCGGACTTGTGGTGGTGCCAGGGAAGTCGACGGGTGTGTTTGTGAGCTGGCGGTTGTTGGGTACGGAGGACAGCGATGCCGTGACATTCGACGTGTTGCGCGACGGAACACCTGTGGCTACTGATATCGCTGATGCCACGAGCTATGCCGACACCAGAGGGAATGCCAGTCATGGATATCAAGTGGTGAAGAAGGTGGACGGCGTGGCCGTCGATACCTCTGCCGTTTCGATGCCTTGGTCGCAGCCGTATATGCAACTGCACCTGAGCCGTCCTGCTGCAGGCAGCGACTGTACCTATTCGCCTAACGACTGTTCTGTTGGCGATGTCGACGGCGACGGTGAATACGAAATCTTCGTGAAGTGGGATCCCTCGAATGCGAAGGACAACTCGCAGAACGGAAAGACCGGCAATGTCTATTTGGATTGCTATCGCGTAGACTGGCATGCTGGTGGAACGGAGCAGAATGCAGAACTGTTGTGGCGTGTCGACTTGGGTGTGAACATCCGTGCCGGTGCACACTACACGCAATATATGGTGTATGACTTCGATGGCGATGGACGAGCCGAGCTGATGTGTAAGACAGCACCCGGTTCGAAAGACGGACCGGGTGAATACGTGAACCAGGCGGCCTCGCTGCCGGTTATCCGCAATGCCTCGAACACCGCCGACCATCGCAACAGCAACGGTCGCATCGTTGGTGGTCATGAATACTTGACGGTGTTTGAAGGCCTTACCGGTCGTGCCATCCACACCATCTACTACAATCCCAATCGCGATGCCGGCCTGGGTGGTGCCGCTACAGGCACATTCAACTGGGACGACCGAAGTGGCAAGAAGGACTATGCCGACTATGGCAACCGCGGTGAGCGCTATCTGGCTGCTGTGGCACATCTCGACGGACCCGAAGACCGTGCCTATGGCATCTTCTCGCGTGGCTATTACACCTATGCTTTTATCTGGGCTGTGGGCTTCGATGGGAAGGAGTTGAAGCAGAAGTGGTTCCATTCGTCGAAGTCGAAGACACAATATAACGTCACCGACAGTCTTGGCAAAACCCGCACTTATACCGCTCCGAAGAGCAAGGCCGGCGAAGGTCGCAACACGATGTTTGGCAACGGCAACCATAATCTCTCGGTAGCTGATGTGGATGGCGATGGCTGCGATGAAATCGTATGGGGATCAGCAGCACTCGACCACGATGGCACGCTGCTCTATGCCACAGGCTTTGGTCATGGTGATGCCATACATCTGGCTGACCACTGTCCTGACAGACCGGGGCTGGAACTCTTCGACATCCATGAAGACAAGGGCACCTACTCCTGGGACCTGCACGATGCTGGCACGGGAGAGATCATCCATAAAGGCGGCAACAAAGGCGTTGACAACGGACGCGGCATCGCCTCGCAGCTCTCTCAAGACCATCGCGGCTCGTTCTTCAGCTCGAGCGACGACCGCAGTCAGCGAAGTGCCGTCACAGGCAACATGGTATCGGGAGGATCCACGTCGATGAACTTCCGCATCTACTGGGATGGAGACCTGCAGGACGAACTCCTCGACGGCACGAAGATCGACAAGTGGAATGGCAGTGGCACCACGCGCCTTTACATCAAGGGTAAGAACCCTTACGACTACGGAAACTCATCGTCGTGCAATGGTACGAAGAACACCCCGAACCTGCAGGCCGACCTCTTTGGTGATTGGCGCGAGGAGATTATCCTCTGGAACTCGGCCGATGCTGCTACGTTGAACGTGTTCACTACAGCTGAGCCCACCACCTATCGTGTTCCTACGCTGATGCACGACCATACTTATCGCATGGGCATAGCTTGGCAAAACGTGGCCTACAATCAGCCGCCACACCTGGGCTACTATCTGCCTGACCGCTATGCCCCCAGTGTGAGCTTGGTGGAAGGGTCGCCTAAGGAGCAGACCATCCTGCTTGGTCAGCCTATGCAGCCAGTGACGGTGGAGTACAATGCCAATACACAGGCACTGAACGTCGACTCCACCTATACTCCCAGTAGTAAGCGCCGTGGACTACTTACGACGGAGTTCACGCGTACCAATGATTATAAGCAGCGCCTGGTGACCTTCGAGGGAACACCCACCGAGCTGGGCGATTATACCATTGTTTTAAAGGCAACCACGAAGCAAGGCGACTGTGTGGGTCCGCGCTACGAACGCTTCACCATTCATGTGACCGATGAGGCCGACGGCATCGCAAACCCTTCTGAATGCCCTGCAGGCGACAGAGATGTATATGATTTGCAGGGTCGGCGGCTGCCGGAAGTTACAAAAGGAATCTGCATCGTACGGCAGGACAATCGTGAAGCGAAACTTGTGAAGAATTAGTTAATAAGAAAAAAGAATAGACATTGAAAACATTTGAAGAACTTGGTGTCAGCGAATTGATTCGTCGCGCCATCAGCGAGTTGGGCTTTGAGCAGCCCATGCCAGTGCAGGAACAGGTGATACCGTATCTGTTAGGTACGAGTCCCGTTCCCGGAGAGGAGATTTTGGAGGGAGAAAATCCCGTCTCAGACAACCTCGATAGGGAGGGCGACCTCATTGCTTTGGCTCAGACGGGAACGGGAAAGACGGCCGCCTTTGGCATTCCCCTGTTGCAACGCCTCGACACCGAAAACCGTGAGACGCAAGCCCTGATACTCAGTCCCACGCGTGAACTGTGTCTGCAGATTTGCGACGACATTCGCGATTTCGCAAAGTATATGCCGGCTGTGAATATCGTAGCAGTCTATGGTGGAGCCAGCATCATGCAGCAGATACGCCAGTTGCGTCGCGGCGTACAGATTATCGTGGCTACACCGGGCAGACTGATTGACTTGGTGAACCGTGGTGAAGCCGACCTCAGTCAGGTCAGCCGAGTGGTGCTCGATGAGGCCGACGAGATGCTGAACATGGGATTCTCGGAGAGCATCAACGAGATTTTCGAACATCTGCCCGAGGAGCGCAATACGCTGATGTTCTCAGCCACGATGAGTCGCGAGATTGAACGCATTGCGAAGACCTATCTGCACAACCATAGAGAGATTGTCATCGGTTCGCGCAACGAGGGTGCCGAGCACGTCAACCACATCTACTACCTCGTGCACGCCAAAGATAAATACCTCGCCTTGAAGCGCATTGTAGACTTCCACCCACGCATCTTTGCTATCATTTTCTGTCGTACGAAGATAGAGACACAGGAGATTGCCGACAAGCTCATCAAGGACGGCTACAACGCTGAAGCATTGCACGGCGACCTCTCGCAAGACCAGCGTGACCTTACGATGCAGAAGTTCCGCCAGCACACTGTGCAACTGCTTGTGGCAACCGATGTGGCTGCCCGCGGCCTCGATGTTGATGACCTCACCCATGTCATCAACTACGGACTGCCCGACGACATTGAGAACTACACCCATCGCTCGGGCCGTACAGGTCGTGCCGGCAAGAAGGGCACCTCTATTTCTATCATACACACGCGCGAGAAGAATAAGGTGCGCCTCATAGAGAAGGAGATTGGCAAGGAGTTTGTTGATGGAACGCTGCCCACACCGCAGGAGATTTGCACGAAGCAACTCTACCGAGCCATGGATAAGATAGAAAAGGTGGACGTCGATGAAGAGCAGATTGCACCTTTCATGGACGACATCAACCGACACTTCGAATATTTTGAGAAGGAGGATATCATCAAGAAGATAGTTTCGATGACCTTTGGCCGTTTCCTCGCCTACTATGCCGATGCACCCGAGATTGAGAAACCTGTCTCTGCAAAGAGAGGTGACAAGGAGGGAAAAAGACAAGGAGGAAAGGAACATGGAGCGAAGCGCAAGCCCGAGAAAGGCTACGAGCGACTGTTCATCAACCTCGGTAAAACCGATGGTTTTTATCCTGGCGAGCTCATGCAGATGCTCAATCGCGAACTCGGAGGCCGACAGCAAGTGGGGCATATCGACCTCTTCTCGAAGTTCAGCTATTTCGAGGTGCCAAAGCAGGATGCACAGCGCGTCATGCAACGACTCACGGGTGTAGAGTATAAAGGTCGTGAGGTGCGCTGCAATGCCGCCGACGATACACCGAAGGAAGGAAGCCGTGCATCGGCAGGTGGTGCCAAGGGCAGGTCGTCGGCAGGCCATGATGGTCAGCGCGGACAACGACGCACAGAAGGACGTCGCGGTGCTTTACGCAATGCTAGAGACAAGTATCCCGCAGACTTTACAAAGCCTGCCAGAAAATCAAAAAAGCGCGATTTCATCGAGGATAATGGCGCAGAGACCGGTGACTGGCGCGAGTTGATGAAGCCGAAGAAATGGGATTTTAAAGACTCCGAGCCCGACTTCTCGGAAGAAGGGTGGGCACTCCGCAAACCACGCAAGAAGAAGTAATTCCAGTCACGGCCCGGGTATATACTTGTGATGGAGGCTTACCTAGTTGGGACGTAACGTTGCATGCATAATTTTCAGAAAGGCATGAAAATAGGAACGATTGATTTTGGCGAACGGCCGTTGTTTCTGGCACCGATGGAGGATGTCACGGATATTGGCTTCCGTATGCTCTGCAAACGGTTTGGGGCAGCTATGGTCTACACCGAGTTTGTGTCGGCCGAGGCGCTGGTGCGCTCGGTGAAATCGACGGTAAGCAAGCTTACGATCAGCGACGAGGAGAGGCCTGTGGGTATACAAATCTACGGGCGCGACGTGCCGCAGATGGTTGAGGCAGCACGAATTGTGGAAGAGGCACGGCCCGATGTAATCGACCTGAACTTCGGTTGCCCGGTGAAGAAGGTGGCTGGGAAGGGTGCTGGTGCGGGTATGCTGCGGACTATTCCGCTGATGCTCGACATCACTCGCGAGGTGGTAAAGGCGGTGAAGACGCCCGTGACGGTGAAGACACGCCTTGGCTGGGACAAAGAAAACCTAATCATCACCGACCTGGCTGAGCAATTGCAGGACTGTGGCATACAAGCCTTGACCATTCATGGTCGCACTCGCTCACAGATGTACACCGGCGAGGCTGACTGGACACTCATTGGCGAGGTGAAACGCAACCCACGCATCCATATTCCCATCATCGGTAATGGTGATATCACATCGCTCTATGAGGCCGACCTGGCCTTCGATCGATATGGCGTGGATGCAGTGATGATAGGCCGCGCCACGTTTGGCCAGCCCTGGTTGTTCAGCAGGAAGCAGCTCTCGCTTGATGAAAAGATTGATGTGTTGAAGGAACAGCTGACCATCAACATCAATCGCATCAACGATATGAAAGGCAATAAAGAGGACGGTCTGCGCAAGCATTCTGCAGAGTATCGTGGCATTTTGCACACACGCCGCCACTTGGCAGCGTCGCCCGTCTTTAAGGGTATTCCCGATTTCCGACAGACACGCATCGCCATGTTGCGTGCCGAGACAGCCGAGGAACTTATCGAAATACTTGAGCAGTGTCGAGAGAGGTTGAAGTACGAGTAAAAGTGTAAGGCCCTGCGGGCGTGGAACGCTTAACGAAATTATATTGGCCCACAGATAGCACAGATTACTCAGAAAAACTCAGGGCGCTTCCAAGCAAGAAATTATTCACTGATTCCACAGATTCCGCAGACTGCGGGCTTCTTAGAAAACTCTGTGGCTCTGCGCGAGAATGTAGGAAGTGGAGCTTGCGAAACATTAGTAAATCTTATTTCTTTTTCCTGCTACATTCCGGGCAGATGCCTCTGACGATGTAGTTGGCAGCGTGCATCTCATAGCCTTCGGGAATGGGGATGGGCGGAATCTCTGTGTTGTCGAGGCAGAACGTGCGTCGGCATTGCTCACAATGGAAGTGTGGATGCTGGTCGTCGTCATGGTCGTGATCATTGCTGTGGCAGAGCTCGTAGCGCAAGCCATCGCCGTCCTCGATGATATGCACGAGGTGTTTCTCTCGGAAGAGCGTGAGGGCACGGAAGATGTTCGACTTGTCGATGGTGCCGATGGCGTGTTCGAGTTCGGCGAGCGACATGGGTCGCATGGCCGAGGCGAGAGCCTTGACGATGACAATGCGATTGGCCGTTGGCCGTATGTCGTGAGCGTTGAGAAGTGCAGAGTAGTTCAATGGAAGTTGAGAGGTTGTTTTGTGTCGGCAAAGTTACGAATTAGCCGCCATACGGCAAAGCGAAAACCGATATTTCTTTGTAGTGTAGTCAAAAAAAGTCATCTAAGAGAGAGTCTGTAGTTGAAGAAGATAGCTCAAGCGAGGCTCTCAACTTTGATAAAAATGCAGTTACGTAGTAACTTTTTCGCTGTTGGGTATTGCTTTTTGGAGAAAATTAATTAATTTTGCGACCAAAAGGCAAAAAACCTGTGCAGCGATGATTAGAACCCGTATAAATCGTTTGGTTGAAAAACATGGAGAGGCGCTCATCGTCACGGCGGCAGCGACGCTGCTCTTTGTGACGCTGGCTATCATCTACTGGTATTCTTACTCTAGCATTAAAAAGAGCATATCGCGCAATGCTGAAAGCGAGTTGCGTGAGAGTAGCCTGAAGGTGAATAACGTGGTGAGCGTCATGGAACTTGCCCTTCGTAACAACGTATGGGCGGTGCCGAAGAGTGCCAACTCAATCAAGCAGGTTGAGGAGATGGTCGTACATGTGGTGGAAGACAACCTGCATGTGATGGGCTGCGGTGTTGCCTACCGGCCAGAGTTGAACAACGGACAGCAGATGGGTGTCTTTGCCTATGATGTAGTGCCTGACAGCACCGCTGTGGTCTTGTTGAGCTACATGAAGTACGACTACACGAAGCGCGAATGGTATGCGAAGGTCGTGCAGGACGAGCAGCCGCATTGGGCTGACCCCTACGTTGGCCTCACCTCACATCGCTTGTCGACAAGTTTCTCCATGCCCGTTTATGACGACCAGAAGCGATTCATCGCCGTGTCGTTTGTTGATGTGGCACTTGACTGGTTGTATAAGGTTGTTCATCAGGAAGATGTTGCCCCGAACACGGCGAACCTGCTCTTATCGCATTCTGGCGAGTTGCTGGTGTGTCCCGACAAGAGTATGCTGAACACACGCAACTTTGTGCAGGCCGTCACGGGTCAGACTTCCAATGCAGAGGCTAAAGATGTTGAGCAGCGTATGCTGAATGGTGAGCGCGGCTATGTCTCGCTGAAGGACAAGGACGGCGAGAAGCTGCACGTGTTCTTTGCACCGGTTGACAAGCGCGTGGGTTGGTCGATGGCTGTGGTGGCCAAAGACAAGGTGGTGTATCGCGACCTGTTCCGCACGAGCTTTAAGATGTTGTGTCTGGCCCTGCTTGGCTTGGCTTTGCTCGCCTTCATCGTATGGAATGTGAGAAAACAGGCAAGGCGCTTGCAACAGATTGATGCCGAGAAGGAACGCATCGGTAGTGAGCTGCGCATTGCCAGCGAAATACAACAGGCGATGATTCCGAAGGTGTTCCCACCTTATCCCGACCGCGACGATATTGATGTATACGGACTGCTGGAACCAGCGAAATATGTGGGTGGCGACCTGTTTGACTTCTACATCCGCGATGAGAAATTGTTCTTCTGCATTGGCGATGTGTCAGGAAAAGCCGTGGCGGCATCGCTGGTGATGGCCGTCACACAATCGCTGTTCCGCACGCTCTCGGCCCACGAGGCCAATGCGGCACGCATCATGGACCTGATGAACGAGTCGATGTCGAATTCCAACGAGTCGATGATGTTCGTAACGCTGTTCCTCGGTGTTCTCGACCTGCCGACGGGCCGTCTGCGCTATTGCAACGCTGGCCATAATGCTCCGCTGATCATTGAGAATGGAAACACCGTCTCCACTACCAATGCCTCGACTCAAAATGTTCATGCACTGCCGGTGGTGTCGAATGTACCGCTGGGCATCATGCCCAATCATAAGTTTGAAGGACAGGAAACAGTCATCAAACCACATAGTGTCATCTTCCTCTATACGGATGGACTCACCGAGGCTGAAGACGCGAACCTCAAGCAGTTTGGCAAGCAGCGCATGCAGATATTGGCTGAGGCCTATCAGCAGAATGAAGGTGTACAGGAACTCGTTAATAAGATGACGAGTGCCGTGAAAGAGTTTGTGGGCGATGCCGAGCAAAGCGATGACCTGACGATGTTGGCCGTCGACTATAAAAAGGTGCAGCGGAAGGTTATGCTGAAGCGCTCGCTCACGTTGCCGAACGATGTGCAGACCATTCCGCAGCTCGCAGAGTTTGTGGAAGGTGTCGGTGAGGAACTGGGCTTTGATATGGAGGATACCATGGGCTTGAACCTCGCCTTGGAAGAGGCTGTGGTGAACGTCATGACCTACGCCTATCCGAAGGGAACCATCGGCACCGTGCAGATTGATGCTGAAGCCAACGACCAGCGACTGAAGTTGGTCATCACCGACCAAGGCTCGCCTTTCGATCCCACGGCGAAAGAGGATGCCGACATCACGCTATCGGTGGAAGACCGCCCCATTGGCGGCTTGGGAATCTTCCTGGTGCGCCAGCTTATGGACTCCATCAACTACGAGCGTGTGAACGGCAGCAACGTGCTCACGCTGCGAAAGAAACTCACGGGGAAGTAAGGCCTGCGGCCGTTCAAAAGGGCCTGCGGCCCGTTCAAGGTTCAATGCGCTTCGCGCGTGGTTCAAAAGGCCTTCGGCCGTTCAAAGGATCTGCGGTCCGTTCAAGGTTCTTTCTCCGCTTCGCTACGAAAGCGGCAAAGCCGAGCGCAAAAGGCCTGCGGCCGTTCAAAAGGACCTTCGGTCCGTTCAAGGTTCAAAGTGTGAAATAAAAGTAAAAGTAACATAACAATCAATTCTGAAATTGCAACAATGATCGTTCTCGGACTAAGCCTGAAGGCATGGGTGACCATCATCGCGATACTGAGTATCTTCGTGGTGATGACTCGTTCGCACGTTCCTGCCGAAGTGGCTTTCCTCGGTGCACTCACGGTTCTACTCGTTACAGGCGTGGTGACTGAGGAGGAGGGCATGGCTGGCTTCGGTTCCGAGCCCGTCGTGGTGCATGCAGCGTTCTTTGTTGTCATTGCAGGACTGATGCAATCGGGTGTGCTCTACTGGTTGACACGGCACGGGTTAGGCGATCCGAGCAGCTATCGACGCGCCATCATCAAGCTGATGCTGCCCGTGGGCGTGCTCTCTGCCATGCTGAACGGCGTGAACGTCGTGGCGATGTTCATCGATGCCGTGAAGATTTGGGCACGACGACTCGAGATTGCACCCTCGCGACTGCTGTTGCCGTTGAGCTATGCTGCCACGCTGGGTGGCACCTGTACGCTGCTGGGCAACTCGTCGAACCTCGTCATATCAGGTCTCTATATGGAGAAGACGGGACACTCGCTGAGCCTCTTCCAGCCTCTGGTGCCCGGACTTGTCATCACCTTCGTGGGTGTGATACTGGTGGTCATGCTTAGGCGTTTCATCCCCGAGCGCGAGTCGCCGGAGCAGTCGTTTGAAACCACCAGCGACTATACAGTGGAACTGCTCGTTCCTACCGACAACCAAGCCGTAGGACTCACCGTAGGTGAGGCTGGGCTGCAACAGGTGAAGGGTGGTTCGCTCATCGAGATTGTGCGCTTCGACAAGGAAATCATCATGCCTGTGCCCGACGATGAGTTCATTTTGGGTGGCGACCGACTGATCTATGCCGGACAGATTAACGAGATTCTCGATCTGAAGCGTTCGCATGGCTTTGTGGCTGCCGATCATCATGTATACAACATCAGTGAAATAGATAGCGACCGGAAGTTGCGCACAGCCTATGTGACTTTCGGCAGCGATCTCATTGGAACATCGATGACCGAGAACGGTTTTGAGCGAGCCAACGATATGGTGCTCGTTGCTGTGGCACGACAGGGAAAGCGTGTCGACGGGCAGCCACGAGAGATACGCTTGCAGGCTGGTGACTCGTTGTTGTTGGAGTGTCCGCCGAAGAGCGACGACCAGCTGGAGCGCATCAACCAACGAAACCTGCGGTTCTTCGATTCGCACTTCGTGCCGCAGATAGGACCGCGCACCGTCACGGCAGCTATCATCCTCGTGCTGATGTTCTTCATCTCGTCGTTCCACGTGCTGCCCCTGATGGCAACCACCATGCTCGCTGCAGGAGCCATGCTGATGACGAGGTGCTGTCGTATGGACCGCGTTGTGAAATACATAGAATGGGAGCTGTTGCTCGTGCTCGGTGCCACTGTGGTGTTTTCGATAGCCATCACGAAAACTGGTATCGCAGAGGTCGTGGCGAATCACGTGCTGAATATCTGCGGCACGAATCCCTATGTCGTCATGGCGGTGATGTGCTTGCTGGCATCCCTTGTCAGCGAGTTCGTTAACGATGTGGGTAGTAGCGCCGTGTTCTTCCCGATCATCTGGAAGCAGGCTGAGGCCCTGGGCTGCAATCCCATGCCGTTCGTCATCTCGCTCATGCTTTCCGTCACCATCAGTTTTGCATCGCCCATCGGCTGCAGCACACACATGCTCATCTACGGTCCTGGTAGCTTCCGCTTCTCCGACTTCGCACGCTTGGGTATCGTCATACACCTCGTGTTGCTGGTGGTGTTGATAATTGTGGTGAACTTGGTGTACCCGATTTATAGTTGATAGTTGATAGTTGAAAGTTGATAGTTTTGATTACTCTACAAAACCTCGACACAGTCGCATAAGATATAAAACCGCGCATAGCGCAATAAAATACAAAGAAAATGAATACGACACTTAAAGAAGAGAACAACTACTATGTGATGTATTTCGACGGACGGCTCGACACTGCTGCCGCCCCCGAGGCAGACAAGGCCACACAGCCACTTCTCGAAAGCGAAGGTCATGACATCATCCTCGACTGCAGCAAACTGGAGTATATCTCCTCCAGTGGACTGCGCATTTTCCTGAATGTTCTCAAGAATGTCAAGGGCAAAGGCCATCAGGTCTTCATCCGCAGCATCAACGAAAGCATCCAGAAGGTGTTCAAGATGACAGGTTTCTACAATCTGTTCAAGGTGATGGAATGAGTTAATAACTCTTAACCGCGCCACAGGCGCATTGAACCTAGCATACCCATTGAACTCAGATTTTGACATTCACGAGGAGCGACTCTCGCAGGGCGAAAAAGACTTTGAGAACGCGCTACGCCCGTTGAAGTTCCACGACTTCAGCGGTCAGCAGAGCGTTGTAGAGAACCTCGAGGTGTTTGTTGAGGCTGCAAAATATCGTGGCGAACCTCTCGACCACACGCTGCTTCACGGCCCTCCTGGACTTGGTAAGACCACCCTGTCGAACATCATCGCCAACGAACTCGGCGTAGGCTTTAAGATTACCTCCGGCCCTGTGCTCGACAAGCCGGGCGACTTGGCTGGTATTCTCACCTCGCTCGAGCCACGCGACGTGCTGTTCATCGACGAGATACACCGTCTGTCGCCTGTCGTCGAGGAGTATCTCTACTCGGCGATGGAAGACTATCGCATCGATATCATGATCGATAAGGGTCCTTCGGCACGCTCCATACAAATAGACCTGAACCCATTCACACTCGTCGGTGCAACCACACGATCGGGCTTGCTCACGGCTCCGCTGCGCGCACGCTTCGGCATCAACCTGCATCTGGAGTACTACGACCCGCTGACGCTGCAGAAGATTATCCGCCGCTCGGCAGGCATCCTTGGTGTGCCCATCGACGACGATGCTGCCAACGAGATAGCACGCCGTTCACGTGGTACGCCTCGTATTGCCAATGCCCTGCTGCGTCGCGTGCGCGACTTCGCTCAGGTGAAAGGTTCCGGGCGCATCGACCAGCGCATCGCCGGCATCGCCCTGAAGGCGCTGAACATCGACCAGTATGGCCTTGATGAAATCGATAACAAGATTCTCTTGACTATCATCGATAAGTTCCGTGGTGGTCCCGTTGGTCTCAGCACTATCGCCACCGCCATCGGTGAGGACACAGGTACCGTTGAGGAGGTCTATGAGCCGTTCCTCATCATGGAAGGCTTCATCAAGCGTACGCCTCGTGGCCGCATGGCTACTCGCCTTGCCTACGACCACCTCGGCCGCAATCCCTATAATGGCAACATCATGGAGCCTAATCTGTTTACAGATTAAACAACCGCCGGAACGCCCCAAAAGGTAACGACATCCCAGATTACACATAATGCGTGCCTTTAGTTACGCGACACAAACTGATGTGTCTTTCTTATAGCGTAACTAAAGGCATGCTTTTTACATGCGTAGAGCATTACTCCTAACCTCTCAAAACAATGCTCTTGGCCTCTCAGAGCATTGCTCTTGGAGTCTAAAAGCAATGCAGTTGGAGTCTAAAAGCAATGTAGTTGGAGTCTAAAAGTATAGCTCTAGCGCTCTCAAAGCAATGCTTTTGGAGACACAGATCATTGCTCTGGCTTTTGCGCAGCATAGCTGCGTAAGTTGTGCAGCACTGCTGCGTAAAATGTGCCGCTATGCTGCGTAAAAAAGACACACGCTTATTGAATTCCGTCGATGACGAAGTCTTCATCTTTTTGGATGACACGAATCTTATGAGAGCCTTTGATTCCCATGTCATAGAAGGAATATTGATACCAGTTGTCGCCCAGAGGCTCTACACTGATAACCTCATGCCGGTCGCTGGGACCATCTTGGTAACCGCTGCGAAAATCCCACGAGGCATAGCCGCCACCTTCGTATTCGTAGTCGTCGGCAAGCTTTTTCAAGACTTCTGCTGAACAATGCTTTTTCAAAAACTCTTCGTTTTCAAACTTCTTGCTGTTGTAGAAGTCTGTAATGAAAGCGATGGTTGCTTCGACCCGTGCCGTGCTATCTGCAATAGCAATATTGCTAGAGTCTGCAAGGGCGGTGCTGTCCTGCGGCTTCTGTTCTGCCTTCTGAGCGGCATTGTTGCCACAAGAGGCAACCATCGCAAGAGCCATCAAAGCCAATAAATAAGTTAATCTCCTCATGATTCTTTTCATTTTAATGATAACGTGAGTTCGACGAAATTAATTATAAAATAATTGCTTGATTATTAGGTAATTAGCGATATTTTTAGTAACTTTGTAGTACCACCCATAAAGTTGAACTAAAAGATATCGCTAATGTTTACCGAG